>OBEQ012223410.1_pt1 | contig 27120 bp, 29 predicted proteins | sample 1670901 | NCBI WGS metagenome assembly OBEQ01 (sample SAMEA104232315, study PRJEB22302) | groundwater metagenome | biome: forest; feature: aquifer; material: groundwater | place: USA | collected 2011-08-07 | depth 5.4 m
CACTTTTTCGGCAGACGGGGCCAGTGACAGTGACCATTTGGGGAATGTGGGAGCCGGAGACAGTATATCAAGTGGTGGCCGACGATTATAAACGGCAACACCCCAATGTCACCATAAAATATGTCAAAGAGTCGCCAATAAATTTTCGTGATCGGTTGCAGGCAGCAATGGTTAGGGATGGTGGCCCGGATCTGGTGGCCATACATAACACTTGGTTGCCGATGTTTAAAAATGCTTTGGAGCCGGCGCCGGCAGAGATATATTCGGCGGCAAATTTTAGTTCGACCTTTTATCCGGTGGCGATGAGAGATTTGGTGTCAGGGGGACGGGTTTATGGTTTGCCCACCGAGATTGATGGGGTGGCGCTTTATGTCAACCAAGATCTGTTTAATACAGCGGGAGTAAGTTTACCCACGACCTGGGAAGAATTTCGCGCGGCTGGCTCGAAACTGACAGTGCGAGACCAGAACGGACGAATCAAAACGGCAGGAGCAGCGATGGGCGGAGCGGCCAATATCGATGGGTGGCAGGACATAGTATCGTTGATGATGCTACAGGCAGGGGTGGATTTGACCAAAGAGCCAAACAGTTTGGCAGCCAAAGAAACTTTGTCTTATTACACCACTTTTGAGACCGTGGATAAAGTGTGGGACGAGACACTAGACCGTTCGACGTTGGCATTTGCCAAAGGAACAGTAGCAATGTATTTTGGGCCGTCGTGGCGATATTTTGACATTAAACAAATTAACCCCAACTTAAATTTTAAAATTATTCCGGTGCCGCAGCTTAATGGGGGGCAAACCGTCAATTTTGCATCTTATTGGGCATATGGGGTGTCAAAGAAAACTGCCAATTCAAAAGTGGCGTGGGATTTTTTGAAATTTATGACAACAGAGGAAGAATTGACTAAGCTTTATTCTGCAGAGGCAAAATTGCGAGAATTTGGCCAACCATACCCGATATCAAGGATGGCGACGTTACTTACTGCCAATACCAATGTGGCTACTTTTGTGTTGGCGGGACCAACAGCACAGAGTTGGTATTTGAGCGCGAATACATCAGATGGAGATACGGGAATTAACTCCCGAATTTCGAAATATTATGAAGATGCAATCAATGCGATGGTACGGGGAGGGGATTCGGGAAGTGCTTTAGATACCGTGGCGAAAGGGGTGGCACAAATACTAGGGCAGTATGGCATAGTCTCGGCAAAATAGTCTATTTATCAGCTTCGGCTTGCCAGTACTTCAATAATTCTTTGGCGATGATGGCGAGGGAGGAGGCTACCGGGACAGCAAAAATGGCGCCCCAGACTCCGGCAATTTTATAGCCAATCAAAAAAGACAACAAGACAATAATCGGGTGGATTTTGAGAGCAGTGCCCAAAAGTTTTGGAGCGAGGAGATTGTAAACCAGTTGACAAACGAGAAGAAGAATGGCCACCGCGAGAAATGTTTTTTGGAGAGAAATTGTTAAAGTGGCTAGAACTACCGGAATAAAAAGAAGAATGGTACCCACAATGGGAATGGTGGCCAAAGTACCAGCAAGCAATGTAGTAGAAACGACATAGTCAACTTTGAGGGCAGAGAGAGTGAGCATGGTGGCCATACCCATAATTAGTCCCAACAACAGTTGGATGCGCAAAAATGAAGCGAAGGTAGTGTTAATGACTTTTTCAATGAAGACGTAGTCTTCTTCGTACTGATCGGGAATGAGGCTGCGGATCAGCTTAGAAATTTCAGCTCGGGAAATAAGAATATAAAAAGACAGGATGATAATTAGTAGTATTTTGGTCACGGCGGAAGCGAGGGTAGTAGCAAAAGAAGTAGAGTTATTCAAGAGGGTGCCGAGAAGTTCTTGCAACCTTTGAGTGACCACCGGATTTTCTGGTAAGACTTGGGGAATAGTAGAGGTGAGTTGGGTTAGTTGAGAGATGGTAGTGGGTAAGACCACCCAAATAAAACCGGTAGTGATTATGGCGATGGCGAGGTAGATGATCGCGGCGGAAGCGATGCGACTTAAACCTTTTTTGGCAAAATAGATGACGATGGGTTCGAGGACAAAAGCGAGAAGATAAGAGAGAAAAAGAAGGAGAAAGAGGTCGGAGAAAAGAGAAAGAAAGGAGCCAAAAATAGAAAGGAGATGAACGGCGAGAGTGATAATCGCCAGAATTAGAAAAACGCGGAATTCAAAAAGTTTGGTGAGATTTTGCATAACATCATTTGGCTCGCAAAATTTTTGCAGTGCTCACGGATCCCCCCTTCGGGTAGCCTGTTGCGCGCTTAAAAATCTTGCTCGCCACCTCACTGTATAATAGCTCCGGTGAAAGTAAATTACAATCAATTTTTGGCGGTGGTGTATGCGGATATTTTTGATTGGCCATTGAACGCTTCGGAGATTAAAAAGTGGGAAATAGCGGGGAAAGGGAAACAAGATGTGCGGGTGATTTTTGAAAAGGGATATTATTGTTTGCAAAAAAAGACCATTGCAATTCGACAAGAACGAGAAAAGATTTCTCTTAAAAAACTAGGCAAGGCGAAGAAGATAATTGAATTTTTGAAAAGAATTCCGACGATTGAAGGAGTTTTTTTGACCGGGTCGGTGGCGGTTGGTAATGCCAAGAAAGATTCCGATATCGATTTAATGATAGTGACAAAACCCAATACGTTGTGGCTGACCAGGGCAGCGGTGGTGGCAATACTGAAATTTTCAAAAAAATATGGAAACTTTAAAGATCGCATTTGCCCCAATATTTTTTTGGATGCCAATCATTTAGAAATCAAAGAGAAAAATTTATATACCGCCCATGAGGTGAGACAAGTAAAATGTCTGTTTGATCGGGGTGGGGTAGAGAAAGAGTGGTTGTTTAAGAATTCCTGGACGAAAGAATATTTACCTGATGTGGTTCACGAAATTTTTGCAGTGCTCTCCCGCCGTGGCGGGACGGCTGCGCGCTTAAAAATTTTGTTCATCACTTTTTGCCTGTTCGAACCGCTCGCTTTTGTTTCCCAATATTTATACCAACTTCCTAAACAGACCAATGAAAAAGTTGGCTGGGGCTATGCTTTCTTCCACCCGGACCAATTGGGACAAAAGGTGGAAGACAAGTTTAGACAGAGACTGGTAAAATATAGTCGTTGATGAAAAAGGATTTAAAAATTAAAACATCATGGGATTTGACGCCGCTTTTTAAAAGTGACGACGACCCAGCGATAGAAAAAGAAAAGAAAAGAATTGAGAAAGAGAGTTATAGCTTTATTCATAAGTGGAAAGATAGGGATGGTTATCTTAATGACCCAAAGGTTTTAAAAGAGGCGCTGGACGATTATGAGAGTTGGCAAAGAAATTGTGGTCACGATGGGAAATGGGGCTTTTATTTTGGGTTGAGATATCGGCAAGATCAGAATAATCCTCAAATTAAAGCCTACCTGCAAAAGGTAACTGAGTTTTCGACCAAGGTCGAAAACGATATCCAGTTCTTTAAACTTAAACTAGGCAAAATTACTCCGGAAAAACAAAAAGAATTTCTGACTGCGCCAGCGCTTTTTGAATATAAACATTATCTAGAAAAAATTTTTAAAATCGCAAAGTATGACCTATCTGATCTGGAAGAAAAGATTGTAAACCTAAAATCCCCGGCGGCCTATGCTGATTGGGTGAAAATGACGGCAGGATTTGTTGCAAAAGAAGAAAGGGAGGTTTTGCTAGAAAATGGGATGAATGGCAGGGTGGGTTTTTCTGAACTTTCCAGTTTGATTCATAGCCAAAATAAGGCAGTTAGAGACAAAGCAGCAGAAGCAATTAACGATATTTTGGCGAAGTTTGTGGAGGTGGCAGAGGTGGAGATTAATGCCATAGTTAATGATAAAAAGGTCAATGACGAACTTCGGAAAAAATCTCGACCAGATCTGGGGAGACATTTGGCTGATGACATTGAAAGTGAAGTAGTGGACAGCCTGGTGGAGTCGGTATCTAACCGCTATGATATTTCTTCCCGGGTATACAAACTGAAGGCGAATCTTTTGGGAGTGTCGAAACTGGCCTATCACGAGAGAAATGTTCCTTACGGCAAGATTGATAAAAAATATACTTTTGAGGAGGCCACTGCCCTCGTCGGACAGGTGTTTAGTCGGCTCGATTTAAAATTTGGCCAAATTTTTGCCAAGTTTCTTGAGAATGGGCAAGTTGATGTCTATCCACATAAGGGAAAGTACAATGGCGCTTTTTGTTGGGTAGATTTGATTACCCTGCCTACTTATATTCTATTAAACCACAACGACAAACTGAGAGATGTTTTGACGATTGCTCACGAGTTTGGACATGCGATCAATGATGAATTAATGAGGGAAAAGCAAAATGCTCTCAATTTTGGCACTTCCTTAGCAACGGCGGAAGTGGCAAGCACATTTATGGAGGATTTTGTTCTGCAAGAACTTCTGAAAGTGGCAAATGAGGAACAGCGATTGTCGTTGATGGTCATGAAACTCGATGAGGACGTGTCGACAATTTTCCGGCAAGTAGCTTGTTACCTTTTCGAAAAAGATTTACACAAAACAATTAGGGACAAAGGGTATTTGTCAAAGGAAGAAATTGGAGCGTTGTTTTCCAAGAACATGAGTGAGTATATGGGAAACTCTGTGGAACAGTCGCCAGGTTCAGAAAATTGGTGGGTTAATTGGACACATATAAGGCGTTTTTTCTATGTCTATTCTTATGCTTCTGGTCTTTTGATTTCTAAATCTCTTCAAGCTTTGGTGAAAAAAGATCCAAAGTTCATTCTCAAAGTAAAAGAATTTTTGGCTGCTGGAATGAGTGATTCACCCAAAAACATATTTTCAAAATTGGGGATAGATATTTCGGACAGAAGATTTTGGGAAAAAGGGATAGGAGAGATAGAAAATTTACTTAACGAGACGGAGAGCCTGGCAAAAAAGTTGGGGAAAATTTAGTTATCTTATGAAAAAAATACTGCTCACTTTTTGTTTGCTGGTGGCTGGTTGCTGGTGGCTGACAACGACAGTTTTTGCCGAGGAATGTAGTCCGAGTTGCTCCGGAATTGATGAGTGTCAACGGAAAATTGATGAGTGTCAAAAGTTGATTTTGATTTCGGTTAATGCTACCAAACCTCACGAAGAAAAAGCGGCGGAGCTACAAAAAGATATCAACGCGCTGGAATCAAACATTGATCAGTTAACCAAGCAAATTAGTATTAAACAGGCGGAGATTGCTAAAGATGAGGGGAAACTGATTAAAAGACAAAAGGTTTTGGATTCACAAATCCGCGATTTTTATAAAAAAGATTGGCAGTCGGGCTTGGAGTATATGCTGGTAACATTGTTTTCTACAGACAATGTTGGTGAAGCCTTGTCACAGCTGGCCTATCGACAAAATTTGATTGACCGCGATAAAAAAACAATTACCAGCTTGGTTTTGGAGATTTCCGATTTAGCTAATGCAAAAAAGAAGCTGGAAGAAACCTCAATTTGGTTGGCGGGAAAGAAAGCAAGCCTAGAAGTGACATTGGCACCAATTAAAAAGCTGGTTAATGAAGCGAAATCCTATCAAACTCAATTGTCAGCGACCGTGGGGACATTGTCGGCCAGGCAACAGTCACTTTTGGCTGAAAAAACGGGCAACTTTCAAACCAGCGTCGGGGAGGTGCCAATTGCTGATGATGCAGCATCTCGACCCGATTATAATCCGGGTTTTTCACCCGCCTTTGCGGGCTTTTCCTTTGGCGCGCCACATCGCAAAGGGATGAGTCAGTATGGAGCGTTTGGACGGGCTAAATCTGGACAAAACGCGGAGGATATTTTACATGCTTATTATGGTGGAGGAGTGGAGATTAAAAAAGATTACTCCACCGGGATCAATATTAATGTTCAGGGGTATAGCTCTTATAACATAGAAGATTATTTGAAACGAATTTATGAAGAGCCGGGGTCGTGGGGAGATGAAGGTGGATATGAAGCTCTGAAAGCCCAAGCAGTAGCGGCAAGAAGTTATGCTTTGGCTTATACCAGCAATGGTTCGGGGTCGATTTGTGCGACGGAGTCTTGCCAAGTGTTTAAACCCGATCCCAAAGGTGGCAATTGGGAGCGAGCGGTGAATGACACCCGGGGCTGGGTGTTGATGGCTGGTGGGTCGCCATTATCGGCGTGGTATGCCTCGACATCGGGAGGATATACCACGTCGTACTCGAGTAATGGTTACTCGACCCCGGGTGAGTGGGACACCAAATGTGGCAATCAAGGGTGTTGGACCAATGATGCGTACGAAAAAATTGCTGGTAGTCCTTGGTTTTATAAAGCCTGGTATCGTCCTAGATTTAGTAGCCCGACCCGATCCCACCCGTGGTTAAACAAAGATGAATTTGTGGATATTGTCAATTGTGTGTTGTTGTATATCAAAGACAATGGGACATTGTCGCACTTGTCACAGACAGACAAATCCAATCCCGACACTTGGAGTCGAGATGAGGTACGAAGTCATTTGGGGGGTGAGGCCATTTCTGATGTTTCGAATATTTCAGTGACCTATAGCACTGGGGGTTATACCAGTAACGTTAGTATTGATGGTAAAAATATTGATGGGGGAACTTTTCGACAAATCTTTAACATTCGGGCGCCGGGGGAAATTTGGTTAGCGAGCACACTGTTTAATATCGAGAAAAAGTGAGCGCTCTTGTATAATCTGTTTATGCCGAGGATAAAAGTAGAAGATGAAGGAGCCGAGAAAATGGTTGAGCCAGACGTAAAAGCAGTGGAGACGGAAGTTACCCCTGCACCACCTGTCGCCCCAACACCTAAACTAGATTTGGGCATTGATCCAGAACTCTCGAGCAAGTCTCGTGATTCAGCGCTGTCGGCTTTTATTGTCAGTCCAACTGACGTGTCTTTTGGGGAATCGGAACAGGGAGAAAAAATATTACTGCTGTTGCGAGCCCACTTGGTAACCCTGTTGCCGGCAGCGCTAGTTACGCTGGTTCTTTTAGTGATGCCGGTTTTTATTTTGCCGTTGTTTTCAGCAATTGGGCTGTCGGGAATATCGGCGGGGGCGGGTTTTGTGATAACAGTGTTTTGGTATCTAGCCGCGGCGACCTATGTTTTTTTGAACTTTCTTTATTGGTATTTTAATGTTTATATTGTGACAAATGCTCGAATAATTGTTGTTGATTGGTATTCGGTCGTGGTGCGAAAAGTCAGTGCGATGCCGATTGCCCGAATTCAAGATGTGAGTTCGTCTCAGGTAGGAGTGTTTTCGGGGATGTTTGACTTTGGCAACGTTGTCGTGGAGACCGCGGCAGCAGAAGAAAATTTCGAGTTTGTCCGCGTACCCTATCCGCAATTAGTTCAAAAGCAACTCAGCGAGATGATACAAAAATTAGGAAGTGAGGTGGGGAAAAGTGGGGTTTGATTCGCTTTTAGGAATTTTTCAGTTTGGGATTTTACTCAAGGTATTTTTTTCAGTACTGGGGCTATTTTATTTGGTATTAGTCGCGGTGATATATAAGCAAATTACCTTGATGACGCAAGTGTTGAAAAGCCCGGTATCTCCACTTCTTCAGACAGCAGCTATGGTGCAAATCGCCGCCGGGGGAATTCTTCTTTTGTTGGCAATAGTGTTGGGGTAGCGGTTATTCTGCTGGAGTATAGCTGACAGTGATCTCTTGTTCGGAGACGGCACCGGAGTCATTGACGGCAGTGACAAGAATATAATTATCGCCTTCTTCTAAGTTTACGGTAGTAGTGAAATTGCCCTGAGCATCCGCTTTGAGATCAGCATCATTGATGGAAATATCAGCGCCCGGGGTAGTTTTACCAGTGACTTGGACCGTGGCTCCAGAAAGCACAGTGCCGTTTTTTGGAGAGACGATAGTCAGACTGATTTGGTTATTTTGCGTCGGAGTGGTTGCTTGGCTTGGTTGATTGGGGTAGCTGGTTGTTCCCATTTGGGTGTAGGAGGGAACGGCAGGAATAGTGGCTCCAGATTTATAAAAAGCGTAGCCACCAATAGCAAGGGCAAAAACAACCAGTAATCCAATGAGAAGAAAGTAGGCTTTGGCCATCAATTAGAGTTTACTACTTTTGTCAAGATGTGGTAGGAGATTATTGTTCCCGCCGTGGCCACGTTGTGGGAGTTGCCCATACCAAGCATGGGGATGTGGACAATTAGGTCACATTTTTCTAAGAGGTCTTCTTCGACACCGGTGCGCTCGTGGCCGAAAAGTAAGGCAACGGGCAACAGATAGTTAGGGGCGCTGTAGTCAACAGAGTTGTCAGTTTGCTCGACACCAACCAGTTGGTAGCCAAGAGTTTTCAGTTCACGGTTCACGGTAGAAATATCTTCGCAATATTCCCAAGGAACAAACGGGACGACTTTGATGGCGGTTTTGGCGATTTCTTTTTCGGCGTGGGCAACGATTCTTTCTTCTCGGGGGTCGCTTTCCATTCTTGGATACCCGGTATAGCCGGTGAGATAGATTTTTTCGGCGCAAATGGCATCGGCCAGGCGGAAAAAGAGACCGACGTTTTCCAAAGAACGAATATTGTGAAGAATAAAAACAATGGGACTTCTTTTGAGTTTTTTAAACTTTTCTTCAGATGGTTTTTGGGCGACGAGCTCGTCGGTTGTAAATTTGTGCATGGGAATATCAATATTATCAATCAAACCAAATTCCAATATCCAATCCTTAATTTCCAGACCTCACTGTCAAATTGGAAATTGGTTAATATTGATAATTGGGTATTGGGGTTGGCAATTGGATTTATTGATTATAATTGATTATAATGTGTTTGCTTCGAGGGGGATAGGCCTGCCCGCATTGCTACGCAAAGTCGTTGCAGGCGGGCTCAAAAATACTCCGAAGGCCATTAATGACAGATCATCATATCGACAATTTTCGGTCGCCAACGTATGGGCCATTGAGCCTTTCGGGGATCGTGGATCAGGCGATGGCGTTTATTAAACGAGAAGATAACTCACTAGGCCCGCAGGCGGAGCCGAGGACCGCAAGGTTCTTGAGCGAAGCGAAAGGTTCTTTTTTTCGTATCGTGGTTGGGACGGATTCAGAACTCGTTGGCAAATCATCGGCGCACTTTGTCAGTGCCATTGTAGTACACCATGTGGGTCATGGCGGGGTCTATTTTTGGGGAAGTGTGACAAAAGACGGCATCCATGATTTACGCCAACGGATGTATGAGGAAGCGACCTATTCACTAACCTTGGCTCAGCGACTGCTGGAAGAATTTAAAACCAAAGATTTACCACTGGAGAAATTTTTAGAGATTCATGTCGATGTGGGCGAGGGAGGAGAAACCAGAGCGATGATTTCAGAAATCGTGGGGATGATCAAAGGCTCCGGGTTTCTGTGCAAAACCAAACCGGACTCGTTTGCCGCGTCCAACGTAGCTGATAGGCATACATAATTTGATGATTGTAATTTGTGGTAAAATCTGAAGGTGGAGCTTGAGTTTTCGCAGCATGGCCTGGAGCAGATTAGAAGAAGAGGAATCAGTAAAACTCGAGTTAAAAAAGCAATTCAGAAGGCTGATAACCAACAAGCGACTTTCAAAGGGAGAAGAATTTTTCAGAAAAGATTTGGCAAGAAATTATTAGAAGTTGTTGTCATTGAAGAAGCCGAAAAGTTAGTTATAATTACTGCTTATTATCTGTATGAAAATAAGTTACGATCCAAAAACTGACTCTTTGTTTTTAGAGTTAGCCAAAGGCAAATATGAGCGGAGTAAGAAAATTTCCGAGGATATTTTGGTGGATTACAACAAAGGTGGAAAAATTTTAGGTATTGAGATTTTATCCGCAAAAAAAACAATTCCATCGTTTGCTCCGGGAAAGTCTGACTTATCTTGGGATATGCCCAGGATGATAGCTTCTTAAATTTTAATGAACCGCAAGATTTTTGGCTGGGCGCTGTATGATTTTGCCAATACTCCGCTGACAGTAGCCACGGGGGGACTCTTTTTGGCCCAATGGGTGGTCCTGGACAATCATGTTGATGACATTTGGTATGGGGTGGTTTTTACTCTGGCAACAATTGCTCTTTTGTTTACTTCACCGTTTTTGGGAGCTTGGTCGGACAAAATGGGACAACGGATGCCGTTTATGAAATGGACGACCATTATTTTGATCGTGGTGGGAGTTCTGATGGGCGTGGTTTCTGTCTCATCAATGGAGAGAATTCCTCGATTGGTCATCGTTTTGGCACTGTTTTTTGTTTGGCAATATGTTTACCATGTAAGTCTCATTTTTTATGATGCTCTATTAAAATTTTTGGCGAAATCGGAATTTCGAGGAAAAGTTTCGGGGATTGGTGAAGCTTTGGGGGAACTGGGTTGGCTGGTGGGGCCTTTAATGTTGCTGCCATTTTCTATCGGAGCGATCACTCTTTTTGGTGAGCCCGGACGGGGACAAGTTTTTCTGCCGGCGGCGGCGATGTTAATTGTTTTTGGTCTACCGATGTTTTTGTGGTTGAAAGAGCCAAAAACAAAAAACAAAGTGGTAATTAATGTGGGGTCGGTATATAAGGAGACAATTGCCGGGTTACGATCCTTGATAAAAAAAAATAAAAACGTGACGATTTTTCTGGTCTCGTTTATGTTTGTCTCCGATGCTCTACTTACGGCCAACTTATACTTCGCAATTTACTTAGATCAGATTTTTAAAATGACGGACGTGCAAAAGGGATTGTTTTTGGTGGTGATGGAAGTGGTAGCAGTGGTTTCCGCCTTGGTTTTTGGACGACTGAGTGATCGGATCGGAAACAAAACGTTAATGATCGCTTCTTGTTTTAATCTGACATTTGTCTATGTGGCCATGTCGGCGGTTTCTTCTGTTTTTTGGGCCTTTGTCTTGGCCGGGTTTTCTGGTTTTGGATTTGGAGTGTTTTACACCACAGCTCGGACACTAGCGGTTAAAATTTCTCCACCGCATCGACTGGGAGAATACCTGGGATTTTTCTCCACGTTTCAAAGGTTTGCTTCGATCATTGGGCCATTGACCTGGGGACTAGTAACATTTTTTCTTAAAGATTATGGAGTAATGCGTTATCGGGTGGCGGTTTTTGTGCTGGCCATTTTGATGTTTTTAGGAACAATGATTGCCTTCAAGATTAAAGAGAAACCGGCTTTGGTCAAAAGTTAAAGGTAACCGGGGAAATAGTCGCGGTGGATGTGGCTTCTGGAAATGCCAATAGTTCTTAGTATTTTTTCCGTGGCTTGGACCATGGGTTCGGGGCCGGAGACGTAGAAAGTTCTGGTTTTAAAATCAGGAACTTCTTTTTTTATTAATTCTTCATCAACGCGGTTGGTGGTGTAGACAGTTTTAATTTTTGCTTGGGAAAAGAGGTCTTTGAAAACAAAATCGGCTTCGGTTTTGGCACTGTAGAGCAGAATAATATCCTGGGATTTATTAGTATCGAGAAGATATTTGACCATGCTTCTAAATGGTGTTATGCCAATTCCTCCGGCAATAAAAACCAGAGATTTATCGGTCAAAGTAAATTCGCCAGCGGGGCCATTTGCAAAAACCTGCCTGCCGGCAGGCAGGGACTGTAAAGATTTTTTAAAACTGCTGCCCATTTCGGCGAATTTTGAGACCAACATTATTTCTGGCTCGGAGGGGGAAGAGGCGATGGTAAAAAATCGCCGGGTGCCACGACTGTCAGAGTGGGGGTGAGACAGCGTCCATTCGAGATATTGACCGGGGAGAAATTTAATTTCTTTTTCGGGCAAAAAGTAAAAGGCAAAAATATCAGGAGCAAGTTGCAGTTTGTGTTTGAGCTCTAATTTAAAACGGGAAGTAGGGCTGACCAGGTAGCAAAATAGATTGCCAATTAAAAGTGAGAGTTCCAAAGGATAGGGTACGAAAGAAGAGAGAATTACAAAGAACGTGGCGACAGCCGCCGCGTAGACGATTTGGAATTTGAAAAAGACGGGAGAAGTGAAGGGCTCGATGAGCATGACGGAAGCAAAAAAGATCAAAGACGGAGAAAAAAGATTGGCAAAAGAGCGAGATAACACCGTGGCAACAAATAAAAAGACCAAGACCAAACTGAAGCGGCGGATTTTGCGAAGAATTATTAAGCCGCCGAGAATGAGAAATGGCAGCATGGTTTGGTTACCAATCCACCAAGAGGCACCTTGACCAAGAAAAATAGCGGTGATGGTGACGGCCAGAGCAGCCGGGTTGAAGATGTGGCGCTTGTTTAGGACGAGGAGATATTTAGAGGCCATGGCGAGAACAGCAATAATTGTTAGCAACCCGACTTCGCCAAGGCTTCGTCGGGCGAAGGGCCCAACGATCAAAGTTAAAATTAAAGCCGTGATGGCGAAGGATTCGAAGTTGGTCGGGACCTTGAAGATTTTAGAGAAAAGTAGGTTAGTAAGATAGCAAGTTAGTAATAAGATAATTGATTGAGCGAGAATGGCGAGGGGATTAAAACCGCTAAAAAATAGTGAGGCGACGACTAAAACAATTAAATAATAGAGCATGAGGCGATACATTGTGAGGCGATTAAGAAGCGAGTCGAGTAGTGCCATTAACTGTTAGTATACGGCAATTTAGTGTGGCTGGGGAGGAACAAGCCCGAGTTTTTGCGCCTCTATCCGGGCAACTTTTTCTTGTCTGGTCCCGCTAATTTTGTGGCCGATCGAAATGACACCCGCTCCTAAAATGACCGATGAAACGAGCCAACCAAAAAAAATAGCAGTAGCTTTACTTGGGTCTTGATGCAACTTGGTGTCGGCGAATGAGAGTGCGTACAAGAAAGTTGGCAAGGAAATAACAACGAGACTAGTTATTGCAATTTTGCCAAAGTGTTTGGGGAAATATATGTGACCTCTTGCCTCGGTTACCATTTCTAAACGATGATATTCCGAAGTTTCCCGCAGTGAGTTATTGGCATCCTCGAATTCCTTGTCGAGAAGTGAAACATAGAATCTTCCTTTTGTTTCGGTTGTCATACCCTATATTATATGAATTTCTATGGGGTTTTGCAAGTGGCTTGGGGCTGGGTGCCGGGGATAAAGGTCAATTAAACGTGGACCAGTCTTTTAAGAGTAAGCCGGAAATGAAGACAAAATGTTTGGTGTTGCCGGTTATCAGGGTGAGATTTCGTTCTAGAGCAGTGGCGGCAATTAGGGCATCAAGAAACAGAAGGCCGTGTGAAAGGTAGTATTTTTCGAGGAGAGAAATAGCAAGTTTAGTTATTTTTTCATTGATAGATACTTCTACAAGGCTGTGGCAGAGGGATTTGACAATTTTTAGATCTGATTTATTTCTTGATCCCTGAATTAGCTCTGCCTTGGTAACTGAAGAGATCGAAGCGTCGTTTTGCTCCAAGAAAGATTTTGCGAGGCGATTGCCCCGGAGGTGTTCGACAAGAATGGTAGTGTCAGCGAGAAAACCGATCATGTTCTTAAACTGACTTTGCTCCTAAGAGCGGCGACCCATTTTGCACTGTCTTTTATATCTTTCCTTTTGTTCCAGGCGGCAAAGCTAGTGGAGAGACTGGTCTTTGGGTTAATGGCGTTTTCTTTTATGGGAGTCAACATGGCAGTAGGCTTGCCAAATTTTGTGATCACAAATTGAGTGCCGACTAAGGAAACTTGATTAACGAGGTGGGCGAGGTTAGTCCTGGTGTCCTTGATAGTAATTTGCTGGATCATGGGTTCACAATAGCATATTTTGTAAACTTTGTCAATATTTTAATTTTGTAAATAGTTGGCTGTGCACTGACTAGTTTTTGCAAGGGGTTTGGGGCTGGGTGCCCGAGCGAAAGTATTCCAGGCGGGCGGATTCGGAAGCGTTGCAAATGGGTATAGAGATAATATCTTCGGGTTGGGGAATTGGGGAGTTGGGTTGGTCTTTTAAAAGATAGGACATGATGGGGTTCCAGATCGCAGCGGCGCCGGTGTTACCCGATTCGAGAGCCGGGGACATGGGCGAGTTATCGTTGTTGCCAACCCAGACGGCGACCAGGCGGGGTTGAGTTCCAAAACTGTAGCCAATCGTCCAGTTGTCGCGCTTGGTTTCAGTCGTGCCGGTTTTAACAGCGATAGTGTGTCCAGGAATATTTAAAGCCGAGTTGGGGCCAAAGGTAGGAGTGCGGGCGGCATTGTCGGACAAAATACTACTGATCAAAAAAGCTGTCTGTGGGCTTATTGCCTGCGAAGTAGTGTGAGTATTGTCTTCAAGAATATGGCCGCGGAAGTCGGTGACTTTTAGGACTGGTTGGAGAGCGACTTTGACGCCACTATTGGCAAAGGCGGAATAGGCGGTGGCTAAATCGGTCATTTTGACTTCGCCGCCGCCAAGAGTGAGTGACAAACCAAAACGATTTTTGTCTTCCCAAGTAGTGATGCCCATATTCTTGGCAAACTGGCGGAAGTTTTCGACGCCAACTTTTTCCAGGACTTTGACCGCTGGGACGTTATAGGATGAAGCGAGGGCGACGCGGGCCGAAATTTGGCCATGAAAGTGGCCGTCATAGTTTTGCGGAGAATAACTGGGACTACCAGAAAAGGTGTAGGTAACCGGTGAATCATCAAGGATGGTGGCAGGGGTAATGAGGTTTTTTTCTAAAGCCAGGGCATAGTTGAGGGGTTTGATTGACGAGCCAGGGCTGCGGGCGCTAGTTGTGAGATTAACGTTGCCGTCGATGGTTTTGTCAAAGTAAGAACCTGCCCCGCTTTGCGTGTCAGAACCTTGTTTTGTCTCTGCGGAGCCAAAATAGTCAGTGGAGCCGACCATAGCGAGAATTTCGCCAGTTTGGGGATTGGTTACCAAGGCGGCGCCGTTGCCGACATTTAAACCTTTTTGTTGGGCCACTCCGTCGCGAACCAATTTAGATGTCGATGCATAAGAGGGATAGTCCAAGCTGGTGATTACTTCTAGGCCGCCTTGTTCGACAGTGCGTAAGCCGTATTTTTGGGCGAGGTAGTCTTTGACAAACATGACAAAATGGGGGGCTTTGATGCTGGTTTCTAGGCCAATAAATTTTAATTCTTCTTTTTCGGCGTCATCGAATTGCACCTGGGAAATAACCCCTTGAGAAAGCATCGCTTCGAGAACCTGATGTTGGCGGTTGACAGCTAGCTCGGGGTTGGCGCCTAGCGGAGAATAAAGAGTTGGAGCGGAAGGGAGGCCAGCTAAAAGAGCGGTTTCCGCTAGATCAAGATCACGGGCGTGTTTGCCAAAGTAAGTTTGCGCCGCCGATTCGATGCCATAAGCCGCGCCGCCATAAGGAACTTGATTTAAATACATGGTGAGGATTTGGTCTTTGGAATAAATGCGCTGTGCCCAGAAGGCAAGGATAATTTCTTTAATTTTTCGAGAGAAAGTTTTCTCTGGGGTGAGTAAAACCAATTTGATGAGTTGTTGGGTGATTGTCGAACCCCCTTGGGGGGTGTCGGCCAGGGCAGCGCGGACAATAGCGGAAGGGTCAAACCCGGGATGATAATAGAAGTTTTTGTCTTCGATGGCGATATGAGCGGCGGGAACAAATGTGGGCAAGTCGGAAAGAGAAACAATGGTGCGATTTTCGTTGTTGTAAAAAGAGTAGAGGAGAATGCCACTACGGTCATAGATTTTGGTGGAAACCGGGATATCACGAGCAGCTAGAAGATGGGGATCGGGGAGCTGGTCGAGTTGGGTTTTGATCCAAAAAGGGGTAAAAATGAAGAGAAAAAAGGTGACAAAACCAAGAAGAAAAGTGGTGGGCTTGGCTGGTGGTCGGGGAAAGCGAATTATTGTTAGAAGCAAAAACTCAAACAAAACCAATGGCGGGGGACCAATGGCAATTAAAATTTTGATGATGAGTTTTACTATTTTTGACATAGCCTAAGTAGTCAGATGGTTGGGGGGAGACCAATTTGGGTTAGCTTGGCAGAGAGTTCGCGAGCTTTGCCGGTTAGAGTCTTTGGGCTGTACGCTTGGTTGGCCAAAAAATAAAGGAGCGAATTTTCAATCTCCTCTCCGATTGGTCTGGTGATGAAATCAGTGAAGGCAAGAACTCCAATTCCGGCTCTATCCGCTGGAGTGATAGAGGCCGTTCGCATTTGATTATTTTGATTAAGAACAATGTTCCCCAGGGCAAAAAAGAATTCGAATTGTTTGCCAAAACGATGTAGATTATCGATGATTTCTGGTTTCATCTGATTGGATAATGTCCAATAGTTCTGCCATACCGGATCAAAGATATCGACCAATGATTGGGTGAAGTTAGGATAAGCGATTAGCCCCAGAAACCCGTCTTTAAAAGTGGCCATTTCCGGGCTTTTTTCTAAACCATTAGCAAGCAAATGGTTTAGGTAACGAATTTTGCCCCATTCGGCAAGAAACTCTTCAAAAATAGAGATGTTATAGAACCGGTTACTATTTTCAATATAAATATTTCGATCAAAAAAATTGAGGTTTTTATCGCCACGAAATTCTTCTAAATTGGGAGAAAAGCCGGTGTGACTTCCTTTATTGACTAATTGACCTAGAAAGCCATAATCTTCGGTATAGGGATAAGTTTTTCCGTTTACTGATGACGTAGCATGGTAAGCTTCGTGGGCTAGGTCAACTAGTAACGCAACCCAGGACTCAATATTAGTGTTGCCATTGAAAAACTTGTTGGTTAGCTCGGCAGCGACTCCCCAAGGAGGTGGAGCGGCGTAAGTGCAAAACGTCTCCGGACAATTTCCTTTCCCAGTTTGAGCAGTAAACATATAATTGGCTCTTTTTAAAGCGCTATCTTTGTCGAGTGAGAAATAAGTCATGGCGTTGAAAAAAGTAGAACGGATTATGGTGGGGTCAATTTCCATGGGGCGATGTTGGCCAATAGCGTTGACATAGGCATTAATGAGTTGGGGCTCGGTAATAATTTCTCCACCCTTGAGAGGTTCACCGGCTGGGTTGAGAGTGGAATTGTCGGCTACAGATGGGGTTTCTTCTAGTGGAGCGTTTCTTAGAGAAAAACCTATCCCAGTAGCGATGAGAAACAAGCCAGCGCCCACCCCGCCCAAAACTAACCGGCGTTGTCGCTTAAGTTCTTCCTGGTCATCATTTTTCTTTTGTGCTTCAACCCGCCTTTTCATATGGCCAATTATACTGGATTTAGTTGCTATATCAATCCGAAGTGTTAGTTATAGAGGAAATCTCTAGTTAGGGGCAACTTGTTATTTACTCCGTTAGTAAAAGTTAGTTGGTAAAGCTGAGTCAGACCGGTGACAAAAGAAGCCCGAGACTCGTAAAGATAGAGTTTCCACATCCGAGCAAATTTCTCCCCTTTGTTTTTTACCACCTTGGGATAAGATCTTTCAAAATTTTTTGCCCAATGTTTCAGGGTGAGAGCATAGTGTGGTCGCAAATTTTCAAGGTCAAGAGGGCAAAGTCCATATTTGGTGGCGTGGTCGATAATCCAAGAGAGAGCTGGTACTTGAGCACCGGGGAAAATGTAGGCGTGGTACCAAGGCCCTAATTCAATCGTTGGGTCATTGACACTAATGGTATGAAGAACACCGAGTCCGCCAGTGACGAGAGAATTTTTTACCATCCGAAAAAAGTCATCGTAGTAATTTTTAGTAACGTGTTCAAACATGCCGATAGAAACAAATTTATCAAACTCTCCTTTAATATCCCGATAATCTTTTAACTCTACAGAAATTTGTTTTTCTAGGCCAAGTTCCTTTATTTTTTCTTTGGCATAGGTGTATTGGTTTTTAGACAGGGTGACGCCATAGCCGTGGATTTTATATTTTTGGGCCGCATAAATGAGCATTCCACCCCAACCACAGCCAATATCCAAAAGGGTTTCCCCAGGATGAAGTTGGAGTTTGCGACAGACATGCTCATATTTTTGCACTTGGGCCATTTCTAGAGAATCGGTTTCTTTTTTAAAGTAGGCGCAGGAATAGGTCATGGTTGGGTCGAGGAAAAGTTTATAAAAGTCATTGCTGATGTCATAGTGAGCATTAATATCTTTTAGAGCCCGATCTTTGGTTTCCAGAAGAAGTTGTTTTTTGACAAGGTGAAGTGTTTGATAAAAAAAGTTCCCCTGATTGAGTTCATCTCGGGCAAACATTCGGGCCAGAGTGATGATAGCTATATCAAAATCACCTTTAATGTCAAAGTTGCCCAACATAAATTGTTCCCCTAAACCCAGTGGGCCCTTGGTGGCAATAGCGGTATAGACATGGGGGGTATTAATTTCAATTCGAAATTGGTCTTTTTTGTCTCCAAACTTTTTCAGTTTGCCATTTGGGAAGAGAAAAGAGAAAGATGTGTCTTTAGGTCTTTTGGAGTTTATCTTTTTAACGATTATTTCTTCAAAATTCACTGTCCGATTCTACCATCAAAGTGGGCAGTCAACACAGAAGTCTTTTTGGAGAGGGTCGGAAATGACGATGTGGTCTTCGTCGGTGAGTTGGTCGGGGTTGGGCTTGTCACCAGCTAAAGGTTGTTTGTGCGAGTCTTTAAAAACCTGAATTTTCTTCTTTTGACCCCAAACATTATCTTTATCTTTGGGGGTGAAAGCCTTAATAAAATATTCGCCGCGTTGTGGGCAATCATGATCGGGAAGAAGTCCAGAAAGGGAACAGATTTGAATAAAAACTACATTGTCGGGTTTTTGCGGCCACTGGGGGGTGATGTCCCGGAGAGTGTAGGTCATAATGTCGTGCCAAATTGGGGCGGCGCCAGTGTTGCCAGATTCTAAATAGGGGCTCATAGGAGAGTTGTCATTGTTGCCGACCCAAACAGCGACTAGTCGAGAATCCTTTCCCGAAGTGTAGCCAATTGTCCAGTTATCGCGTTTGTCTTCGGTCGTGCCGGTTTTGACTGAAACAGGCAGTCCCCGGACATTGAGAATCGACCCGGCGCCAAAGGTTTGGGCCCGGGCAGAATCATCGAGGAGAATATGGGAGATGAGATAAGTGACCTCTTCGGGCAAAACGAAATTGTCGTGGGGTTGCCAGAGGGTACTACCGTCCCAGGGTGTTGGTTGCTGGATACTTGGCTGCGGCCCTGGTTGCTGGTAGGATTCTAGAACTTTTCCACTACTGTCTTCGACTTTTAAAATCGGGAGGAGGTCTTGTTTGCGGCCGGCGTTGGCAAAGACGCCAAAAGCTACCGCCATGTCGATCATTTTTACTTCCCCGCCGCCAAGGGTGAGGGAATAGCCATAACGATTTTTATCGGTCAGGGTGGTAAGACCCATGGCGGAAGCAGTGGCGAGGAAATCATCCATACCATTGACCGCTAGCATTTTAGTAGCGGGGATATTAAAAGAACTGCCCAAAGCAAAGCGGGTTTGTTGGACGCCGTGGAAGTGGCCATCGTAATTGCCTGGGCAATAGGATTTACCGGCAAATGGGGGGAAACAAAACTTGGAATCGATCCAGGGGGTAGCCGGAGTCGCTTTACCAGTCAAAAATCCTACGGCATAATTTAAGGGTTTAATTGAAGAACCAGGACTTCTTTGTGCCAAAACAACGTTGACCTTGCCAGAACCAGAGGCAAAATAATCTTTGGATCCAACCATTGCCAAAATTTCTCCAGTTGATGGATTGGTCACCAAGGCGGCGCCGTTGCCAACTTTTAAATCTTTTTGTTTATCCACCTCGCTGGAGAGCGAGGCTTCGGCAGCAGTTTGCAAATCTAAATCCAAGGAAGTGGTGACCTGGAGTCCGCCTTGCTCGATTTGTTGTTCACCATATTTTTTAGCTAGGATTTCCCTGACGTAAGCCACAAAATGAGGGGCTTTGATGCCGGCTGATTGTGAGGCAAACACCAGTGGTTCATTTTGGGCAGCTAGTTGCTGATCTTTGCTGATATAACCATCTTCAAGCATGCGATCGAGGACTTCGTGTTGTCGGGCGATGCTTCGCCCCGGATCGGTGCCAAAAGGAGAATAATAGGTGGGGGCTTGGGGGAGGCCAGCTAAGAGGGCCGACTGCGCCAGATCAAGCTGACTAGCGTGTTTGCCAAAAAAGATTTGGGCGGCTTCTTCAACACCGTAAGCCGTGCCGCCGTAAGGGATGCGGTTGAGATACAAAGCCAGAATTTTATCTTTCCCATAGAGCCGCTCGGTCCAAAAAGCCAAGATTAATTCTTTAAATTTTCTAGTGATGGTGCGTTCAGGAGTTAGGAGCGAGGTTTTGATGAGTTGCTGAGTCAAGGTCGAGCCCCCCTCGAGACGATGGTAGAGAACCATATCTTTAATGGCTCGGACAATACCACCAATAAAATCAATGCCGTTGTGTTTATAAAAATCCTTGTCTTCGATAGAAATGGTGGCTTGCTGCATGGTTTTTGGGACCTGATCGAGGGAGACAACTGTTCGATTCTCAGCAATAAAGATGTTGTAGAGCAGTTTGCCATTACGATCGAGGATTTTGGTCGTGAGCGGGACGGGTTTGTTGGTTAAATCTGTAGGAGACGGAAGGTCGCGAAGAATATAGATAAGTGATGCTAAAATTAGAAGGAGAATGATGGAGACAGGGATGGGGACGAGGGAAAGTTTCTGTTTGACGGTGGTCAGCAACCTTTTGGCAAACGATATAATTTTTTCGGGCATGATATGTATTATAGTTGAGGTATGGCAAATATTTCAGACGAGATGAGAGGGGTCGTTTCGGGCGAGGTGTTGGTGGATGAAGAGACTCTGACGAAGGACAGTCGGGATGCCAGTGTGTTTGAGATGAAGCCTCAGGTAGTGGTCGCAGTAAAAGATGCAAAAGATATCGAAAATTTAGTGGGTTTTGTGACGGGGAAACCGGGAGTGTCACTGACGGCGCGGGCGGCTGGGACGGATATGAGCGGGGGGAGTTTGACCGATTCGGTGATGGTGTCAGTCACCGAACATATGAACAAAATTATCGAAGTAGGGAATGGCTATACGATCGTTGAGCCGGGGGTGATGTATCGGGATTTAGAGAAAGCTACTTTGGCCACCAACCAGATTTTTCCATCATACCCGGCGTCAAAAAACATTTGTGCCGTTGGGGGGATTGTAGCCAATAATGCCGGGGGAGAAAAATCCTTAAAGTATGGCAAGACGATAAAATATGTCCAAGAAGTCAAAGCGGTGTTGGCAGACGGTAAAGAATATGCTCTTAGTACTTTGACCGGGGAGATATATAACCGTGTCCTCGAACTATTAAAAAATAATCAACAAGTAATTGCCGAACATCGACCAAAGGTGTCGAAAAATTCGACGGGTTATCAAATCTGGGATGTTTACAATAAAGAAAAAAATACTTTGGATTTGCCAAAATTGTTTGTGGGGAGCCAGGGGACATTGGGAATCATGACGCAAATAAAACTGGGACTGGTGCCAGTCAAAAAACGCCACGGGTTATTGATTGGATTTATGAGAAACTTTGACAATCTGCCAGAGATTGTGCACACGGTGTTGAAATATAAACCGGACAGTTTTGAATCGTTTGATAACTATACATTTCGTCTGGCCCTGAAATATTTTTCATCTTTTGGACAGATTTTGTCGGCAAACTATATAAAATTGGCCTTTGCTTTCTTGCCAGAGTTTTTTGAAGTGTTGTTGCACGGCATGCCGCGGCTAATTTTATTGGTCGAGTTTGAAGAAGATGACCAGCGGATAATTGAAGAAGAGATCAAAAACTTGGCGGAGGAGTTAAAGAAATTTTCTAACATGTATATTATTCGCCGAGCGGCGACAGAAGCCGAGGCAGAAAAATATTGGGCGATTCGGCGAGAAAGTTTTAATTTATTGCGGCACATAGCCGGTAATTTGAAAGCGGCGCCCTTTATTGATGATCTTTGTGTGGTACCCGAAGTGTTGCCGGAGTTTTTGCCGAAATTGTATGCGCTTTTAGATGAGGCGAAACTGTTATATACCGTGGCCGGGCATGTTGGCGATGGTAATTTCCATATTATTCCGCTGATGGATTTGTCAAAAGTTGAGGAGCGGAAAAAAATATATGAGGTGGGGGAAAAAGTTTTTGACTTAGCCTTGTCGTATGGCGGCAGTTTGTCGGGAGAACACAATGATGGACTGATTCGTAGCCCCTATATTGAAAAACAGTTCGGACCGGAAATTTACAAGATTTTCGTGGAGATAAAAAAAATCTTCGATCCGCAAAACATTTTTAATCCACACAAGAAAATTGGAGTGACGAGAGAATATGCCGAAAAATATTTGATTGGGGGTGAGAAAAATGATCGTTAAGAAACTTTTTCTATTAGTACTGTTGTTTGATGGACTTATTTGGCTGCGGAGCAGTTATGGTAAGTTTGCCGCGGGGAATTTTGTGGCGGGATTGCCAGGAACACTGGGTAAATTTGCCAGCAATAATCCTTATCCCTGGTTCAAAAACTTTTTGCAAAACGTGGCCATTCCCAATGTTTTTATTATTGGCAATATAGTTTTGTGGGGAGAGTTATTTGTCGCTCTGACTGTTGCGTTGGGCAGTGGGTATTTATTGCTGCAAAAAAATAATCCTCTTGTAAAAAAACTTTTGATGAAAGGTCTTTTGGTGGGAGCGTTTTTCAATTTCCTTTTTTGGTTGGCAGCGGGATGGACTAGCCCGTCGACTGATGGATTGAATTTGTTGATGGTGGTATTACAGGTTGTGGGGGTAATTTACGTGTGGAAAATGTAAACTTGGGCTATGGCATTTAGAAAAATCGCTTCATATGTGGCCTGGGTGATGGCGATGGTGGCGATGGCGGGGAGTTTGTATGCCAGCGAAATTGCTCATTTGCCGCCGTGTCTTTTGTGCTGGTACCAGCGGATTTTGATGTATCCCTTGGTAGTTATTATCGCGGTGGGGATTTTGAAGAAAGATAAAGTCCTCCCGTTTTATGTTTTGCCGCTGTCGATTTTGGGAATGGGAGTTGCCTTTTATCACTATCTGTTGCAACGGGGGATTATTCCTGATTCCCTGGCGCCATGTTCCCTGGGAGTTTCCTGCACGACAAAATATGTGGAGTTTTTTGGATTTGTGACGATTCCATTTTTATCGCTGGCGGCGTTTACTCTAATTACTATTTGCATGTGCTATCTTCTACGCAGAAAAGACAACTAATTTCTGCTATTCTATCTTCATGATTTATTTGGCCAGTGACCATCGGGGGATGGTGCGAAAAGAAGAAGTTAAAAAGATTTTGGATGAAATGGGAGAGAGGCACGTCGATGTGGGGAATATGGCGTTTGACCCAAACGATGATGCGATCGATTTTGTCAAAGCGGCGTGCGAAAAGATCGGGGCCGCCTCCGCGCAAGGCTCCGGCGAGCCAAAAGGGATTTTTTTCTGCGGGTCGGGAGTGATGGTGGATATTGTGGCCAATCGCTTCGCGAATATTAGATCCTGTTTAGCAGTGAATTTTGACCAGGTGAAAGCGGCTAGGAGTGAAGATGATGTTAACGTACTTTGTTTGGGTGCAGACAATTTTGGATTGGTGGACACAGAGAAGTTAGTGAAGACTTTTTTGGAGACGGAATTTAGTGGAGAGAAGAAGTATCAAGAGCGGATAGAAAAAACAAAGGGGGTTTAGCAGTTCTCGCGGCAAAAGATATGATTGGTTCGCAAGGTTTTTGCAGTGCTCTCCCGCCGTGGCGGGACGGCTGCGCGCTTAAAAACCTTGCTTGCCAACATCTTTAATATGGATATTGTTCCAGCATTATTGGAAAGTGATAGAGAAGGGTTTAAAACCAAGTTAGAAAAACTAGTGGGGTTTGCGTCGCGGATTCAAGTGGATTTTAATGACGGGAGTTTCTCCGGCTTTACATCGGTAGAGCCGGGAGTTATCGAGGACTTGATAAAAATTAATGCAGAAAGTATTTTTTTTGAGGCACATTTGATGGTACAAAAACCGAGCGATTATTTCCCAAAACTGCTGGAGGCGGGATTTAAAAAAATTATTGTGCAATATGAAATCGAGACAGATATTCGAGAAATTTTGGAAGATTTGAAATCAAAGAATGTACAAGTAGGTTTGGCGATTGGGCCCGCAACGCAAGTAGAGGATATTGAACCATTTGGGGATTTGTTAGATACGGTTACAGTGATGGATATCGAGCCGGGGAAACAGGGGCAGAAGTTTATGCCAGAGGAGTTGACTAAAATTAGAGAACTCAAAGATGGAGGTTTTCTGGGGGAAGTGCAAGCCGACGGGGCGATAGATATCGAGACGATAACCAGTGTGGTCGAAGCCGGAGTAGATACCGCAGTGGTGGGAAGTTATATTGTAAATAGCGCTGATCCGAAAGAAAGTTATGAAACTTTATGGAAATTTCTAAAGTAGCGATTTTGGGTTACACGGATGCCCAGGCGGATAGTGTTGACTATCTGGATGCTTTTGAGACGGCAAAAGTGGTCGCCAAGGCGGGCTACACAATCGTTAATGGTGGGGGGCCAGGGGTGATGCGAGCAGCGACGGAAGGAGCTCATGCTGGTGGTGGCAAGGCGATCGGAATTACTTTTTACCCCAGTGGCCCGGATCATCCGGCCTTTTTTGAAGGGCGGGATCCAAATAATCATTTTGACCAGGAGGTTAAGACAGAGACCTATGTCGAGCGGACACTCAAAATTATGGATGTTGCCGATGTCTATGTGATTTTTAACGGGGGGACAGGAACCATTTCCGAGTTTGGGATGGCGTGGGGGTTGGCCCGGTTGCATTTCGGCCACCACAAACCGCTGATTCTTTTTGGAGCTTTTTGGCATGATGTTATTGAAGCATTGGGGAAAAATATGCATTTACGGCCCGAAGAATTGAAGGTTTATCATATTGTGACGACACCGGAAGAAGTGTTAATTAAACTTAAGGCCCTTGGGGCCAGTTCGGCGCATGACTATCTCAGAACTAGAACTTAAAGCAAACGAGATTCGGCAGGATTTAATTAAAATGCTGGTCGAGGCGGGCAGTGGTCATAGTGCCGGGCCGCTTGATTTGGCGGACATTTTTACGGCGTTATACTTTGGGGATTTACTTAAGTACGATGCCAAAAATCCAGACTGGGAAGGGCGGGACCGGTTGGTGTTGTCATGTGGGCATACCTGTCCGGTGTTTTACACCACCTTAATTCATGCTGGTTTTTTACGACAAGATGAACTGTTAACACTAAGAAAATTAGGGACTAGATTGCAGGGGCATCCACACCACGAGCAGATATATGCCGCCTCCGCGCAAGGCTCCGGCGAGCCAAAGCACGAAAACACTCCGGGAGTGGAAAATTCTAGTGGCCCGTTGGGACAAGGGATGTCAGTGGGAGTGGGGATGGCCATCGCTGGCAAAATGGATAAGAGTAGCTGGCGGGTATATTTGATTGGCTCTGATGGAGAGTTGCAAGAAGGACAAACGTGGGAAGCGATTATGATGGCGGGGAATCGAAAACTTTCTAACCTGACCTACATTATTGACCGTAATAATATTCAAATTGATGGCTTCACCGAAAAAATTCAGCCGCTAGAGCCACTCCATGACAAGCTAAAAGCGTTTAATTTTCATGTTTTGGAGATAAACGGAAATAAAATGGAAGAAATTATCGCGGCAGTAAAAGAGTCTTGGGAAATAAAAGATCAGCCGACGGCGATTTTGGCTAATACCATTCCCGGTAAGGGAGTGGAGTTTATAGAAGGGGATTTTTTGTGGCATGGAAAACCGCCGACCAAAGATCAGGGTGAAGAAGCACTTAAAGAATTAAGAACACTAGGAGGGAGGATTATTCATGAAGGATGAAGCAGAGTTAAAGGCGTGTCGCGATGGGTTTGGTGATGCACTTATAGAGTTGGGGAAAGAAAACACTAACGTGGTGGCGTTGACGGCGGATTTGTCGGAGTCGACACGGGTTGAGGGATTTGCGAAAAAATATCCGGAGCGGTTTGTAGAGTGTGGAGTAGCGGAACAAAACATGATGGGAATGGCAGCGGGTTTGGCGCTATCGGGGAAAATTCCCTTCGTCGCTTCATATGCGACCTTTTCTCCAGGGCGCAGTTGGGATCAGTTTCGGGTATCGGTCTGTTATTCCAACACCAATGTCAAAGTAATCGGGGCGCATGCGGGGATTTCGGTGGGGGCCGATGGGGCGACCCATCAAGCGCTAGAAGATTTGGCGATGACACGGGTGTTACCAAATTTGGTGGTCATTTCCCCCGGCGATTATTTAGAAACCTTTAAGGCGGTTAAAGCGGCGGCAGCGTGGCCGGGGCCAGTGTATATCCGTTTTGGGCGAGAGAAAACGCCGGTGTTTACGACAAAAGAGTCGCCGTTTACGATTGGGAAAGCAAACGTTCTACAAGAGGGAAGTGGGGTCACAATTTTTGCGACCGGGCCACTTGTTTACAAATGCTTGCAGGTAGCCAAAGAGTTGGGAAATTGTGAAGTAGTTAATATCCATACCCTTAAACCTTTGGATGTGGGGACAATAATGTCTTCGGCGAGAAAGACTGGGGCAGTGGTGACGGTGGAAGAGCATCAAATTATTGGGGGACTTCATGGGGCAATTGCGGAGTGCCTGGCGCAAAACTTTCCAGTGCCAGTTGAAGCGGTGGGCATGCCCAACCAATTTGGAGAATCGGGAAAACCAGAGGAGTTGTTAGAAAAATATGGCATGGGAGTGGGAGCAATTAAAGAAGCAGTCAAGAAAGTTTTGGTGAGGAAAAGGCAGTAATAAAGTGGTTATTTACTAAGTTGTTTTGTTTGTTGTTCCCTTGCTTCTTCTGTCCACAAAGTCATACCTTTTATGCCAACAAATACAGTTCCACTAAGCAGGGGGATTCCAAGTTCAGAAAATATCGGGGGGGCATCTTTGACAAAAGATGTAATAGCTAGGTCTATTACTAATGCCAAAATAAATAATCCCTCCGCCACTACCAACCCCTTATACAACTTAGATGGTTCATTTGTGGATTCTATACTTGCTGTCTTTTGTTCTGGCATGGCGCTATTCTCCACCTATACGCTTTAAAAGTCAAGTTTGGCGTGCTACGATGAAATAGATGAAAGTTGAGAGAGTTTATATTGGTGGCTGGTTTCAGCGAACGACACTGCATTTGACGGAGATGGCGGATTTTTTGATGGTGGGACAATCGGAGTTGGGTTTGGATGAGGAGAAACTAAAAACTCTTCGGGAAC
>OBEQ010433990.1_pt1 | contig 27117 bp, 34 predicted proteins | sample 1670901 | NCBI WGS metagenome assembly OBEQ01 (sample SAMEA104232315, study PRJEB22302) | groundwater metagenome | biome: forest; feature: aquifer; material: groundwater | place: USA | collected 2011-08-07 | depth 5.4 m
AAACTGCTGTGCATCGCTGGCCTCTTCCATATACGGCATTGCCATAATGGCGGTGTAGTCATAATTTTTTATCGACTCACTCAAGCTTTGGGCATACCACTCTTCCGAATTACTGTTTAAGGCAACTTGTGCGTAAAGGTTGCGTGCGGTTTTGAGCCCAGGTTGGCGATCTCTTACAATTTGAGCCAACTGCATTGCAAACTCATCTAAATAGCTTGTTTTCAGTTTAGTCCATTTCTGAAACTGTTTTTTGTCACCTCTAATATCAGTGACATTTTGAGATAAGCCCCATTTTTTATATTGTGTATGAGCTGCTTCACTGTCATCTTCAAAATCCGAGAGTGTTACATCGTCATGAAATAATATTCCGTCAATATAGGCTGATTTTGATAGATCTTCGTAAATTTCTTTTATGACTTTTCGCGCTTTAGGTGAAAATGGGGATAATCTCGGATATCCCATATTGAGATGGGTCGGATCAACCTGCAAGGTCACTACTGTATCTTTGCCGGCTGCATTGTTTTGCGGCAATTGCCATGCCAGCATTGGCATCCACGCGTAAATACGCTTAACCTGTGTACATTTAGAGATTTGCCATGCAGCTCGATTAAACAGGTCCGCACGCATCGGCATATTCCGATTTGGAAAATAGACATAGTCCGCCGCTCCGTTACCGTCAGGGTCAACGAAAGCCTGCAAATACACCGTATTAACCCCTAGCTTGTTAATACGCTCAAGCAATAAGCCGAGATTTTTTTCCTGCTGGATCGGATCAGGATCATAAATATAATCCAAATCGATATGAGCCGCTTTGGTTGTTCTAGCATCATCGGTGAAATTTCCGCTTCGCATCCACATGAGAAATTCCATCTCATGAAGAGACATTTTACCCTCTACCAGTATACGGCGAAGCCCCCACAATGGCGTGAGACGGGTATTACTGCCATCATCAAGAGTTAATCCTATGGGCATCCCCAAGCGCTCCGCAATGCGGCGGGTCTCTATGTTGTAACGCCCGTACGGCCACACCATCACACGGGGTTTTTGCCCTGTATAGCGCTCTAAAAAAACATTATTTTCTAATAGGTCATTGTAAATACGCTGCTGATAACTTTTGTCATCTTCATAACCTCGTTTATCTGCAAGCCATTGTCGTGTTGTTAGTGCAGGTTGCTTGCTCCCTTGCGGATTGCCTATGATCCCTTTATGCATACAACAGCTGTGGCTGGCAATTTCCACCAGTCCGCTGCCGACCATCTCTTTGATCTGGGATTGACTTAAAAACTTGTTACGATCGATCATGTGTCCGTCGAAATCGACTTTATCTTTAGCCCTCATCCAGTTCCCTACAAGTGCAATAACACTCGGGATTTTGTATTTCTTCAACACGGGAAAGGCATTGGTATAAACAGACTGATAACCATCATCGAATGTAATCAATACGGCTTTTTCCGGTAAGGGCTTTCTAGCCTTTCGATACTTTAAAATATCCTCTATTCCGACGAAGTGATACCCGTTATCTATCAACCAATGTATCTGCCCCTCAAAATTCGATGGAGTTACCGCATACGTTGAATCGAGCGTTTCACTTTTATCTGCTATTTCATGATAGCTAAGTACCGTAAACTCATTGACATTTTGATCTCGACTACAGATATTAGGCATCTCATTTGCCATAACACAACTGTTTGCAACAGCTATTAATGCAAAAATAAATTTCCATATTGGTTTGAGCATAAATCTGACTACTTTCTTTTAAATTTATTACAATATTATACAGTACATTCGCTTGCAAACCTCAAATTTGCTTAGGTTCGTAAGGAGACTAATTATAGAATTCTAATTTATCGAAATTGAATATATTGCCAGGTTCAACAGCCATAACGTCATGCGAAAAAGATAGGTTTTTATGATTGCTAATCCCGCTGACATATTGAACGATAGAGTTAAAGTTTTCCAGATTGAAATATCCCTTTTTGTTATCTCTATATATTTCGTCCAATCTTGGATTTTTGATATTACTGTAGATCACAAAGGGAACCATATATTCATCTTTAAACGGCGGTAAAAAACCATGTCCGTTGTTTTCAAGATTTATATTTTCTCCATGATCCGAAATATAGATGAGTAGCAACTTTTCATTTTTAAATTTTTCATAAATCTGACTTAAAATATAGTCGCTGTAGTGGACGCTATTATCGTATTCTTCCACGATATTTTTCGCATTTTTAAACAGCGCTGTCTCTTTGTTATATCGGTTTATATAATCGGAGTGAGACCCCATCAGATGCAAGAGGTACATCTCTTTTCCCGAATTTGTTTGAAGCTTATTTAGGTAATCGAGGAGAACCTCATCTGTTTTAGCCTCAAGATAGTTTAGATTTGCGAAGAAAGATGTATTTGCTTCATACGCCATCGACGAAATGGAAGAGTCGTTTTTCCCTACACGCCCTTGGTTTGAAATCCAATACGTTTCATAATGATTGGCCTTAAAATTCGTCAATATGGAACACGAGTGTAAATATCGATCTTGATAATAATGAACATTCGCTTCGGTCAAATCGATAGGAATGGAGTATCTCGTCTGATTCGTAGGAGCTATAGCATTGAAAACATACAGATGACGGGATTCTTGAAGAGAATCTAAAAAAGGTGTTGTACGAATAGTATAACCATAAAGCGACATATGATTTTTGTTGACACTTTCCCCCATAACAACAATAATCTTGTCATATATCTGATTTTTTTTATTGGCTTTAACAATCTTAATATGACGTATATATTCTTCTCTTGCTTGCATGATTTGATCAATTTTATTTGCATCATCAATCACGGCACAAATTTTACATGGAACGCTGAAAGGTTCAATCTCTTTGATTGGGTTTATGTAAAAACTAACCGCTAAAAGTACGGATATAAAAACTCCCAACCCTATCGTCCTAAACGTTTTATACGAATGGGTAAAATGCCTTAGAAATTTGGATAAAAGAAACAAAACAAAACATGAAAAAAGTATTAATCCATAATCTCTGTAATCGATATACCGCGCAATATATTCTTTGGTCTCATATATTGGGGATAAAAAAGCAACTTCGATACGAGGCTGGATGTCCGCTAATGTATATCCCCAATGAAGTGCAATGTGCCCAATAAGGATATTAGTTAAATTGATAAAGATAATAAAGACAGAAAAAAGTATTTTACTGAACTTAGGAAGGCTGATCAATAAAATAAGGGTAATGGCTAAAAATAGTGAGTGTGTTGAATTTGGGGAAAATACGAACTGAGGTAAAATCGTCAATACAGATATCAACGTACCAAAATAAAAATAAGATTTATTTGTATTAAATTCTATGCGTATCTTTTTTTTCACTTTCTACTTTCAAAACAACTTTTACAAGGGTTGCATATAGACAAAATAAAATTGGGATTGTAATTAAGGGGGTGGTACCAGTGGGCGGACTCGAATGGAGTTTAAACCGTCCTATACTGGCTAAATACTTACTTTTTCAATCTCAATAGCTGTCAAAAAGTGCCCTACTCTGACACAGTTTGGGCACAAAGATTTGTGTTGTATTCCCCATCCTTTTTTCACACATTATTATATTTTACCAATTTTCATATACCCTTCTCAGGTATATAAATTTCACACTATGTTCACACTAATATTTGTATAATTAATATTAATATTATAAAAGCAATCAATTATTCTACGTTGTAGTCTTAGGGTAAGCTAATCATTAGATTGATCCATATTCAATTTTTTCATTATAAACACAAGGAAATATCTTATGTTCACGCTATCAAAAAATAAAATTAGAATATTTTATCATAAATCTTCTAGATAAGTAAGTAACGATGGTAGAGATTCATAAACAGATTAAAAATGCAATTGAAACACAAAACATAGCTCAATTAACTACATTATTGTGGGCAAATATCCCCTCTGAAAACAATGAGGAATATATATATCACAAACAACAAATATTTATTTCATTTATTACACTTGCTCATTTATTGTGGCTTCGGGATAAGACAAAAGTATCGCTTTTCGTAAAACAAATCATTATTATCTTACATAAAATTGGATTTGTGTCGAAACGCAAAGGAGATATAAGCCCCAAAGATTCAAAAAAGCTTCTCGATATGTTAGGTCAAATCGAACAAGAGGATTGTAAGCGGTTTGAATTGAATGAAACAATACAAAAGCAGCTGCACCTTTTCATTGAATTGCTCAATGAAACAGTATCAGAAACTACAGATGTCTCGATGATTGAAAATACAACAATGAATATCCGCCGAAAAGATGATATTCCTGCCCTAAAAAGGTAACAATATAATATTAGGAGTGGGCGGACTTGGGCACACATAGATATGGATATTCAGATAGTAAGCCCTAAAAATAGGCGTTTGAAGGTGGTACCAGTGGGCGGACTCGAACCGCTAATCTAGCATTTTTCATACCTTATCAAATCTCTCAAAAGCTCTTCAAATTCCCTATTTTAGGCACTTTTAGATTTTTATTCATTTTGCAAATTTAGTCAAAAATTTCCATTTTTTAGCACCTATGGTGTAACATAGGTGTAACAAGAAAAGGAATTATCATGGCAAGATTTACTGCTTCCGGCAAATTCACCGGAGTCAAATACGAAACCTTAGATAATAATGATCGGTCATATTATATCGTTTATAAAATTGCGAACAAAAGTAAGACTGTGCATATAGGAAAACGCTCAGAGGGGATAACAGAAGAGTTCTGCCATCAGAAACGTAACGAAGCTATCAACCGTGCGAAATTCGGAGATGATGCACCCGTTGTTAAGTACAAAAAAAAGAGTATTGCCACTCTTGATGAATTAGCTGAATTGTATTTCGAAAATAAAGCCTTACATAACCGAAATAATGAAAAACGACGTAAGGATTACAAGAAACATTTTTCTCCCCTCTTTGGGCAAACCGACATCACTGATATTAGTTCCGAACTGATTGAGAAATGGCAGAGAGATAAATCCAAAGAGATTTGTGAAGCTACAAAACGTGTATATGCTTCCAAGACAATAAATAATCTCATAAATGATTTATCTGCAATCATAAACCATGCAATTTCCAAAGGGAAATTCAAAGGTGAGAATCCGATTAAGTCTATCAAAAGACAAAAGGTTCAAAACGAGCGTCAACGATATTTATCTATCGAAGAGACAAAATTATTGATGCAAGAAATCCGTAAGCACAAGGATAGCGAAGTACTTGAGCTATTTGTAATTCTCTCCCTCTCAACAGGTGGACGGATTAAAACCATATGTAATATCAAAGTTCAAGACATCGATTTTACGAATGGTATTGTCACCCTACTCGACTTTAAAAATGGAACCCCTTATAAAGGGTTTTTATCCAAAGAAGCAATGAGCCGTTGTAAGGAATGGTCAGCTAAAAATCATTTCAAACGAACTGATTTTTTGATTAGCTATGACGGAAAGAGACTATTTCAAGAAGATACCACAAATGATGAAGTGAAATTCATTTCAAATAGGCTCAAACCTATTCTCAACCGTTTGTTCAACAAAGGGATAGATGCGAGCAATGCAATTGATAGAGCCGTTATACACACCCTCAGACACACATATGCAAGTCAATTGGCGATAGCAGGAACACCCATTTTTACAATTCAAAAGCTAATGAACCACAAGGATATAAGCCAAACTCTTCGCTATGCGAAGTTGGCTCCTGATACGGGTAAAGATGCTGTTTTGATGATGTCAAATACCCTGTTAGGATTCAAATAGATACTTTTATATTTAAGTATTTAGGCTCTTAGAACTCCACTAATATCAGGAAGATCAAATTGATCGCAAAATTCAATCATACTTGGAATAATATCTGCCAATTCACTTGGTTTGAGTAGGTCATAAATCATAAAAACGGTATCACTACCCTCTTCTTTGTTAATCTCTACAAAATCAAACTGTTTGTAAAAATCTATTGCTTCGTGCTTGCTATCTACAATGATAGCTCTGCATCCGATTTTCTTTTGCTGTAAGACAGCAAGTATATGTGCAAACTGCATAAGCTTAGTACCTACACCCTGACGACAATAGGTATCAAAAACACATAAACGTGTGATTTTGATAGCAGGTATGGAATACATAATCGAGTTTGGTATATCAATACTACCATCCGCAACTTCACGTTCAATCGTAGCGACAGTAAAAGAGATAAACCCTAAGAACTGTTTCTCATCATCACAATACAGATAGGTTTGAAAAAGTCCCTCTTTCTGATGACCAAAAGCGTACTTGGAAATATAATTTTCTAAATCTTTATTTGTGCAGGAAAAGGATTTTTTCTGCCGATCAAACCCGCTTCTTGATAAACTTGATAAAGAAACGATTGAAGGCATAAATCGTTAAGAACGAGCAGTTACGGGTTTATTATTAGCGAAAAGAGATTGTAATTTACTTTTTTTCTCTTTGATATATGATGATGTTTTATTGTCTGCAAACATTGAAAATACTTTGTTTGCGTCTGCTCCTGAAAGGAGAATCCCGCTTTCTTCTTTAGAGTTTTGATTGATGTGTTTAACTGCCATGATGATAATTCTCCTTTTCGCAGATTTTATTAGCAAAAGTATAGCATATATTGAGTAATTAGCGCGTATTGTTACAAGTAGAATTGACTAGTGATTAAGATTTTTTTTATGTTTTAAATGAAATTTTTTTCTCGCTTCTGGTTTACGTTTTAATATTCCTCTCTTTAATTCAAAAGCATTAGCTTCAATTGAAACCGCACTTATAATATTTTGATTTATATTTATGATTTTTTGTTTAACACAAGCTATTTCTTTCTTTCTCATCGTTATATATTTTTCTAATTCCAACTGCTCTTTTATGTATTCTTCTTCTGTTGGAAAAGCTGCCGGATTTGCATATGTTATATGTATATCCCTTATTTTAGATACTACTAGCATTCAGCTTTCTCCTTCTAAAATTTGCATGATTTTCTCTTTTAATCGACATTTTCGGTCTGCGCAAGGTATTACTCGATAATGGTTGAGCATGATTTGTTCCATCTCACAATTAAATTTCATTTTTTGATCCTTTTTATTCATTAAATAATACTACGATAAATTAAATAATATATTATTATCTTATTATTTTTTTGTATTAAATCAAATCTATTAATGAAAAACATTTGACTTTTCAAAAAGAATTTCACAATATTGACTAGACATTGCTCTATTGATTCTATGTGCAAAATATCCGCCTAACGAATTTGTTAATTGTTTATCAAAAGCACCTTTTTCATAACTATCGATTATTAAAAGTGCTTTTAAATCATCTAAATTGCTATCTAATTTATTATTTATAGGGAAAACGGCCAAACTATTATAATAATCATCATATTTATCACTTGTACTATAATAGTACATGTTGTTAACTGCATATTCTAAATCATTACAAACAAAAGACTTTATCATTCCATTATAGATTTCATTGTATGCTGAATTAATTTTCTTACCATCATAATCACTGCTCTTAAGTAAGTTAATATCTACGTCTGTAGTAATCAAAAATTTTTCATCCTTACTTCGTGTTAAATTTGATCTTGCCTCTCTCTCAGATCGAACTCTAGTAAAAGTTTGTAATAATTTAATTTTCTTACCGTTTTCAATCGTTTCCTGAACTAACTTAATATGAACAGAAATATCTCCACATAAAATTTTAAAAACTTGCTGCAATTCAAACAGCAATATATTGAACTTTGATCTAAGGCGTTCAAAAGTAATTGTCCTATTTCTATAATGGCTTCGCAAATCATCTTCTATTTCAATTAACTTATGTTCAAAATCATAATGTAGACCTGCCAAGATAACCGATAAAGCATGCTTGTCCTTACCTCTTTTTTGTGTTGCTTTACTTATACTTTCACATTGCTCTTTAATAAGTTGACTATTTACTTTTAATTTATAACCAATATCTTCTAGTTGATTAATACTGAAGATATTATTTATATTTTTTGAAGAATTATCTGTATGCGAAAACACTCCCAAAATATGAGTAGGCTTATTATTTTTCAATAAAAACACTGGTGAGCCACTACAACCAGTTTGTATTTTTACTTCGTTAGGAGCGGATAATTCTATTTTTTGATTATTATTCGCACCATATAAAGTAAGTATTTCAGTTTTTATAGTTTTGCTAGAATTTGGGAAGCCAATAATAATAGCTTGGCCATATTCTCTACTATTGCCTAGATGATTGATATTCAAGTAAGATCTAAACTTTTGTGTTGAAACGAGTTGAAGCAGTAGAATATCCACATCTTCTCTATTATAAACAATGTCATTTGATTCAATTTTTTTTACTTTATATTCTTGCTGGTTTAATTGCGCATAAATATCATTTAATTCTTTAATATTAGGAATAACGTGTCTAGCTGTAACTAAATAACCATTTTCATTTATAATAAAGCCAGTACCAAGACGTTTGTCTTCTGATTGATCAAAACTTTTTTGAGTAATTTGTAGTATACTATCTTCTATTGTTGACAAAATTTATCTAATCCCATTGTTACAATCATATGTGTTATTTCAAAAGAATCTGAATAGTCTGGTGCTAAAAACTCAGATAATGCAACTATTAACTCTGATACATTCTGATACTTTTCTTTCTTCGTTACATATTCAAACTGAACACATATTAATTGATATAATTTAACTTTATTATTTTCAAACCATTCTAAAAAAATTTTCTTTATTTCATCTATCGACGGAAGTAAGCCTTTGAACTCTACATCTTCTTTTAGCCCTAATTTCGCTGCCATATGTTTTTGGTACCATGTTTCATATAGCAATACATTATTATCTTGATATGTCTGACTTAATTCTATTTTATTCATAATTAAACTTCTTTTGTACACATATGCTTTTCAAAAATTATATCTAATTTTCATATAAAATTAAAACTATAGTACAGATAATAAATACTATAGTTTACATATACACTTATAATTAAACCTTTTTTTTCAAATTCTCCATCATTCTGTATTTATTCCATCCAAGACTGTCTACTACTCCGGCTTCTAAAAATTTACCGTTAAGTTCACTTGGATCAGCCATCATAGTTCAGTTTGCAACTGCATCAACTGACATAGGTTTATTTACATCTCAACTAATCAGTTTATTCATAAATTTCACCATATTCGTCTTAGAGGCTATATTCAATCATCCTCATTGATACATTGCATCTTCACCAAAGTTTCCATTCTTAAGGTCAATATTTTTGATATTCATATTCAGTCCAGGAATCTTTAGGCTTTCACCTTGAATTTCTGCGATGATACTATCACTAAGCTCTTTTGGAATCAAATCAAAACCACTTCATTTCATGAAATTCAAAACCTCTAATTGTTTCTTTTTCTCATCTGATTTTCTACTTAGAAGCTCTTTTGTTTCAATCTGATATTTCTTTATAGTTTGCGCTTGTGCTTCTTGGATTTGTGATTTGATATGTTCGAATTTTTCTTTGATATTTTCTACTTTTTGTCTCAAAGCACTTTCCGAACTTGCATTTACCAACTCTGCAAAATCAGCCTCTTTTACTTGAATGTCTGATTTGACACCTATCTTTTCATACATCTCATCAGCTTCACTAAAAATGCCTTTTGAGATGTTATTAATAACTCATTGCATATTCTCTTTGTAAGCATCTTTTCACCAGTTCTTTCTAATCTCAGATACTAGGTTGTCAAATGGCTTGTACAAGCCATTCAAAACAGCAACGCTGTTTTGAACTTCGTTCAGTTGTTCTTTGCTCTCTGCTGTAAGCTTATCTAGTGCCTTTTTATCAATTTCCTCATCGAAGCTATATTCACTTCAAATAAGGCTCATTTTTGACATTGGAGCATTTGAATTCAAATCGATACTCATCATTCAACCAGACTCTTTTTCGATTCATTTAACGATTTCATTTGTACTTAGACTATTTCATGAATTCATCTTCTCCAAATCATTGAAATAGCTCTCAAAGCCTGAGTCTACTCCAAGCAAAGCATTTTTGAATTCTAAGTACTCAGGATTGTTTTTATTAGCTCATCATAGTTGGTCTATGATGGATTTTAGTCTTTTTGGATTTTTTAAAATTGATAAGACAGATTGTAAAATCTCATCCTTTTCTTCTGGAGTTTTTCAATCCAAGGAGTTTAGCTTTTCAGTAATATCTGGATTTAATTCAAGTATTTTTGGAGTGAAAACGGATTTTATTTTCGATATTTTCGAGTCTATTCTTTGTTCTTTAATTATATTGTTACTTTCTTGAATATTTTGTTTTTCTGCTTCTTCAACTTTAATATTCATAGTACTTAATTCTTTTGCTTGAATTAAAAAAGTTTGAATTTCTCATTTTGGCTTCTTTGCTAATTCTTCAAGAGTATTATCATCCTGTTTCAAAAGTATTTTTCTAATAGGATTATCTTGTTCATCAGGTAAATCAAGCACTTTCATAACATTATGTGCTTTTACAAGACGATTTGAATATTCAATTTGTTGCTTAACTTTTTCAACTTCTTGCGGTGTTGCTTCTAGTCTATTTATGGATTCTTTATACTCTCAAAGGTTATTATTAAATTCCATAGTTTGATTGTATTAATTTGTAAATTTTGTATAGTCTAACATACTTGAATCTTTTTTGCAAAAAAATACTATATAAAAAAATTCTATCACTATTTCAATCCAATCTTGCTACTTAGCTCATCAACAGTTTTTTCCAATTTATCTAAAGTCTTTGATTTTCTTTCTAGTGCAGATGTTTTCGATTTAGCATCTTTTTCCTCTTTATCTAATGCCATAAATTGTTTCATAAATTCTTCATTGGTCATAGTTTGATTAACATCAGATGACTTGGTATTTTTAGAAGATTTTACGGTATCTGCATAGGTAGAATTACAGATTAATATAATTGCTAATAGTGTGATAATTGAAATATTTTTCATATTTTATTCCTAAATTTGTATCAGTTTTTCTTATAGTTGATTATTTGAAGAATCTATCATTAGTGAATCGGTTGCCACAACAATCACAAGTGTAATAATCTGATATTCTGTTATATCCTTTGAGACTTTCTATATATGTATGATTACAACTTTTTCCACATTGAGAGCAATGTATTTTTTTACCTGAACCACCACCGGAAAACATAGAAATTACAACAAGTGCAATGATTATAAAAACTATATATTCCATGTTAACTCACGACATTAAAAGGTTTTTCTCTATCACAATACATACAAAAATTTCTATCATTAGGGATTAACTTTCCACATTTGCACTGCCAAAAGCCACTTTCTGAAAAAAACCGAATATCTTTCAACATGACTTATTCCTCACTTTTTTAAGTTTTCAAGTAAATATTCCACATTCTAAATAATTTTGATGGAATTATTGCTTAAATATTGTTATTTGTATGGAATAATTCCTTTGTTGTCGTGTGATATTAGTAGAAGTAAAGTTATTCTCTAAAAAGGGAATAATTTTATGACAAAAAGAGATATTGCAGGCTACTTAGGAGTCGATACGAAAACTCTATACAACTGGGAAAAAGAGAAGCCAAATTTGTATAAAACAGTAATGAAAGGTTTGGCTTATGATGAGATTGTCGAATTGAATGAAGAGGCTTACAAAAAGGCAAAGGAATTGCAAGAGAAGTATAATGGGAAGTAAACATAAAATATGAAATTATCGCGTTATGAGGTACTAAAGAATAAAAAGTTGATTTCTGAAACACAATCAACTTCCAATACTTCTATAAAAACTTTTACAGAAACAATTTCTTTTTACATTAAATTTTTTCTACCAATCCTAATTTTTGTTCTATTATTATTAGATTATTTAACCTTTACACAAACATTCAATTTTGAACCAGCAACTTTTTTTGATGTTTACTTATTCGACATTAATATAAGCAATTCTCCTCTTCTCTTAATCATTGGATTTTTCCCATTAATTGGTGGATTATTGGTCTATATGATGTCATATTTATCCATTTTTATATCTATTAATATTTTGAAAGTAAAAACAACAAAAATACCAAAAATTGTTCAAATATTGAAGGAATTGGAAGGATTAATTCAAGATACTTTTTATATTAATCAATCGCCTTGGATAGATATATTTGTCATCCCTATTGTTTTCGTATCATTACTTGCTTGTAGTTCATATGGAATAATAAGTCTCATAAATGTAGAAGACTGGTTATATATTTTGGTTAGTTTTATTTTTCCTCTTTTTATTGCGCATTTTGGAACTATTCGCTTTCTTAAATATTATAGTCATACTGAGCAATATTCATTAATTAGCTTTGGCTATTTAGCATTAACATCAATTTATATATTCCTTTCAATATTTTTAATCAACTGGCTAGGACAAAAAACATTAGCTTTATATCTATTGCTTATCTTGTTCCCTGCAATTTTTTCCTTTCAAGTCTTAGATACAATTATTGATAATAACTATAAATATAAAAACAAATCACTTTCTCAATCAAATACATCAATTGTTTTAATACTTCTTACTGTAATTATGATACTAGGAACCAATTCATTTTATAAGGAAAATAAGAAGCAATGGACAAATCAAAACCCATCCTCTTCAATGACAATGAACCTATTTTTAAATAAAAATTTTCTGTCAACAAATACAGAATTAATTGATCTAAATTGCTCAAATTATAGAGGAAAAGATTGGAATCAAAGTATTCAGCATATCACTTTAGATCAAAATGCCATGTATTTACCAATATCTAAAGAGATGAAATTATATTTTACAGATATCAACAATACAGAAAAGACCAAGATATATGCCGTTCAAAAACAATTTTATAAAGGTGAGACTTACTTTAAATTGTATGGGGTAGGAAGTTTCAAAGAAAAAGAAATAAAAAATCAATAGTGATGTACAACTTGTCATTAATACAAAAACAAATATACTATTGGCTGAAATAATTAATAATGTGAGATCACTATGGCAATTTTTAATATTCCGACTAAATACATCAAAAGTTTAAATGAAGTAAGTTTACCTCAGCTTGTTTATCAAATTATGTATTATGAAATCAGCAGGTTAAATCTATTAAATAAAGGGCTTCATATTTCTCTTAATACAAAGACTGGCGACGGTGGTTCAGACGGCGAATTTCATGCTTTTAATAAAGCGATACCGAATGATCATCCTTTTTTGCCACAAGGAAATATTGTTTTTCAATTTAAAGCAGCAACAATCGACGACAAAGTATGGTTTGAAAAAGAAGTATTAGTAGGCGATAAAACCGAGCTAAAACCTAAGCTCAAAGAGCTAATTAACGATAATTACACATATATTCTAATTACAAATCAAACTGATTTACCCGCAAATAAATTAGAGGCAAAAGAACAAATTTTAAAAGAAATTTTTGAAAATGTCGGTTATCAAAATGTCAATGTCAAAATTATTGATTTAACCAAGCTTGCTGAATGGGTGAATAGCATTCCACAAATATATCTTACACTTAATCCAAGCACTAAATATTTTGAACTGTTTGAAAATTTTGTAGATGAAATTAAGGATTCAAGTGAAAATCTAGTATATATAAACGACGAAAATAGAGAAAAAAGTATTATGCAGATACAGGCTCAGATTGAAACAAGTCTTACCAGCGGAAAAGCTTCTTTTATCAGAGTAGAGGGTTTTTCAGGTATTGGGAAAACTAGATTAGTTTTTGAAGCACTTAATCATGAAAATTTTAGTGTCTTTACTCTCTATATTAGAAGCTACCTGAATGATATTCTTGGAGATTTGATTTCATTTTGCAAAACACTACCCGATAATAGCCAAGAATTGGTTATTTTCGTAATTGATGAATGCTCATACAATGAGCATGTACAAATTTGTAGACATCTAAAAACTTATCCGAATATTGTTGTAATTACTATTGACCAAGTCCTTTCCGAACAAGATCAGATCAACTGTAAAGAAGAATATAGAGTAAAATTGGAAGGGCTATCTGAAGAAAAAACAACTGAACTAATACAAAATGCAAATTCTGTATTACCTCCCGATATTGCCAAAAAAATTGCCTATTTTACAGAAGGTTATCCAAGACTTGCAAAATTTATGGCTGAATCATTTGATATTGAAAAAGGCGATACTAATGATCCTGATTATAAAAGCTCATTATTAAATAGAATCATAGATAAAGTTACAGATAGTATAGAAGAAATTAAAATCTTGCAAGCTATTTCTATGTTCAAAATGTTTCCATATACAGATGATTTCAAGACCTATAAACCTATAATCTTCAAACATTTCAATATTGATCTTTCGACAGCATCTATTACTATAGATAGACTAACAAGAAAAGGAATCATAAGAAAAGCTGGAAGATTTTTATATATAAGTCCAAGACCTATTTCAATTCATTTATTTAACCAATTTCTAGCAACATATGATTATGACTTCATAAACGAATTATTTGAAAAACTCAATAATACTGGATTAATGAATAGTTTTTTTGAAAAGTTACAAAGCACTCCTTTTGATGCATCTCAACACAAGGAATTACTTTATCAAATACTATCGAATTTGACATATGAACAAATCAGTGATGAATTTGGCGCAAAAATTTTCTATACTTTATGTTTAAAAGATAAAAAACACTCTGTCAATATCCTCAGTCATCTATTAGAAAATAAAACTACTGAAGATCTCTTACATCTCACAGAAGGAAGAAGATATTTAGTATTTGCACTGGAGCAGTTAATTTCATTCAAAGAAACATTTGAAGGTAGTGCAAATATTCTTTTTAGATTAGCAGTCGCTGAAAATGAATCTTGGGGGAATAATGCAAAAGGAACTTTTATAGGTTCTTTCCAATGGCTTCTAGGTGGTACAGAGGTCAATATTGTTAATAGGTTGGACTTTTTGCAACGTCTGTATCACGTTCATACGGAAGATCAAGAAAGAATAGTTCTACAAGAAGCCCTTAAAAATTCATATCCAAAATTCCATTATTCAGCTACCCACAAAAATTATCCTAACATTCCAGAAAATATTCCTGACCATTACTATCCATCAACACAGGGTGAAATTGTCCAGTACCTTAATAAACTCGAATTTGTAATAAAACATTGCTATGAACAATCATCTGCTGTTTATAAGCCACACATTCTGAATGATGTCATTTCTTCTCTAAGAAGTTTTTTGTTTTATCCTGAATTCGGTCTATGGATTTTGGATTTTATAGAAGCTGAAATTTCTTATTATGATCAATTAAAATCAAATTTTTTTGAAGAAATTTCAACTACACTGAAATATGAACAAGATGAAAAACTATCAGATGAAATTATCGCTCGACTTAATGCAATTAATGATAATTTTTTCAACCCTCAAAATACAAAAGACATAAAAGAATTATTGTATACAACGTCTGAGTATAGATATAACTCCAGTGAAGAATTTACTACTCATTTGACTCATGTTGCAAATGATATATTCATTGATAAAAATTTTCAAAGATTACTTGATCAAGAAACAGAAAATACATATGCTATCGGACAAAAACTTGCCGAAATCGACAAAAAAAAAGTTTTATATGAGGATGTACTGAATTTAATCAAAGATGTGGATTCTAATAATGACTTACGTTTCGTAAAAGCTTATTTATTGAGTAATATTAACAGTAAATATCAAAAGCTTATATTGGAAGAAATTTATAAAAGACTCCAAGATAAAAGTTTAGTCTTTGATTTTATTCATTCTATGAATCCAAAAGAAAAAGATGTCACTGAATATTTATATTTTCTGATTAAGAACAAAGATATTCCAACTTCTTACTTGACACGTTTAACTTATGGTTTTTGGTTGCGTGACTTAGATAAAGAAACATTTATAGACTTCATTGATCATGTAAATGGTCTTATTGAAAATAAGTGCCACAGTTTTGAACTTTGTATGCAATATATCTTCCGCTCAAGTCATCAAGATAAAAACTTAGTCGAAAAATATACAAATTACTACATAGAAAATGGTATTTTTACTTGCAAAGATCAGAATAGAATTAGTCATCATCTTAATCAATTAATTGATAAATATTTTTTCTATGATCTTGTCTTTTCTGATTTGATGTTATCAAAAGTTTGGGAAGCAATATTAGATGAATTTTCTGATGAAGCAAAATTTGATAAACGTGAATTTTCTACAATTTATAAAATTATTCAAAAATATCCAAACTTCTTTTGGATAAAAATCAAAACTACATTAGATGAATTACAACCTGATAGATATCCTTTGTACAGTAACTTTGTTACCTTTATGCAAGGTGGATATTTATCAAGAAAATTTACAAATTCACTTTTCAATTTTATTGATTCGAATGAAGTATTATCTTGGCTCAAATCAACTACTTATGAAAAAGCAAAGTATATTGTTGCAGATTCTTTCAATATTGATTTTAAAAATGATAGCTTGCCGGATATTGTTCTAAAAGTTTTGACAGAATTTCCAGATGACGAAAAATTGTATTTTAGTATCAAATGTAATAGCGAATCATGGAGCGGTTCATATGTCCCTGTGGCAGATGAAAAAATCAGTAATATTGATAAAATGATTGATTTATATAGAGAGAATGATAGTGTTCTTGATTTTCTAAAATGGTCAAGGAAATCATTTGAATACGACAGAGAAAGAGCACAGAGAGATGATGAGGAAAGAGATTTATTTGATTAAAACATACTTTATTTAGACTACCCAATTTATTTATCACTCACCATAATTTAAATTCATGATTAATAATTAATTCTATATGCTCCTCCTCTATAAATTTTTTATTTCTACAACATTTTTTAAATTTCTTCTCACTCCCACAAAAACATTTTTCATTTCTTGATAATTCTATATACTTTTCATTCCGTTTTTTTCTTGGTGTTTCATCAGCATCATATAGTGTAATTGGTGTTAATTCATTTGATAAAAGTTGTTTATTTAAAAAATGTAATCCTCTAAATTGATGTCCATTATCATCATATCGAACAACACATCTCTTATCCATTGGACTTTCAACCATTGCAATATGATTTATATTTGTTATATCTTTGGCTATTCCTATGGCGATTTCACCATTATATAATTCACCAATATCATGTTCACATTCAAATGAATCGATATTTTTACCACAGATGCTACATTCATATAAAGCAACCTCTATGCCCATGCTAAAAAAAATATTGTAGGGGTATAACTTTTCTAATATCAATAATTGTTTTTCAAAAAAATTCAAAACTTCAGCTTTTTGATTATTCAAAGAAAATGTATTTATATTCCTTAGTGAATCTAAACAATTTTGTAAATAATTCCAAGAATCAGAATATTCCATTCCATAAATTTTTTCCCACATATTTATCAGCGAATTATGAAATGATAATACTTGTTTAAATAGGAAAATATCATTCAGAATAAGCCCATCTTGAGAAGTTAATTGGTTCACTTTATTTTCTAATAGTATTAAATTATCTCTAGCTCTCTGGAATTGTATTTCATGCAAATTTTTGTAAATAATTCCAAAATCAGTCATTTGATAGAAGTCAATTATTATCATGGTTCGAAACATATACTATCCTTCTAAAAATTTATTAATGTCTATTTTATTGAATTTTGCCAATCCTTCAATATCACCACTATAAGTAAACTTTTTGTATTTATCATCATCTTTATATTCAAAGCTAAAGTTTACTTTGGCTTGATTTTTTTCTCCACTTAAAGCACCTTTTAGTTTGTCATATACAAAATTAGTGACTAAACCTATATATATTTGAGCAGAAGTATCAGATGCAAGATAAACTAATGGCAACCAAAATTCATTATTATGCAAAGAGACTTTTTTGACATTAGGATCGTACTCAATCTCTATTTCCCTATGATTTTTATAAATCCATTTTGCAAAAGTTCCACTATCCCGTTGCAAAACTTTCTCACTTGAACCATAATAAATTTCTGGAACAATTTTAATTCCATGAGATTTAGAATAAAATTCTTCAAATTCGGCTGAAGGCTTATTTATTATTTCAAATATTGGTTTTTCCATGAATTACCTTTCTTGTCATATGTAATTTTTAATCTATTAAAATATTAATAAATGACTAGTTTACAATGTATTATTTACGAAGTTTCTTAACTGTTTTAAGTCTTCCAAATTAATTCTTGACAATTGTTCTATATAAGTTCTAATATCGAACTCTTTAGGGCCTCCATATCGGTTTTTTAACATTTTATAAGCCCTAAACAAAGGAGTTTCAGCAATCTGAAACTCTTTTTTAGTGTTCACTAAAAGTTCGAACAGTAATTTCTTAATGATATTCATCTTTCACTCTTTAGTTGCAGTAAAATAGCTTTTATATAGGCTTTCTGACAGTTCGAACAAAATTTGGGTTTTCATTAAAAAATTGTCTTTTTCTATCAATCATTTTTGCTCTATAAGTGATCGAATTTCATTTTCAATTTGGTTATATTTGAAAAGGTATGTAGTTTCGCTGATAACCTCATCGAGCTTCATATCCAATAATTTTTCTTGTCTCTTTTTTAGTGTTGCTATTTCCTTTTCAATATTAGCCTTTTCACTTCATGATTCTAATTTTTCATGATTTAGTAAATCAGTAATAATCGATTGATTTATTCATTTTTGAGATACTTTCTGATTTTCTAAACTTTTGATGATTTGTTCAATTTGTTCAAACAAAATATTTTCATTAATAGAAATTTTTATATCACTTCTACCTTGATTTGAATAATATGTAAATCACTTTTTTTCATAGCTAGATAACTTGATACCCGAAGAGTCTTTAACAAATCATTTGAAATAATATGTTCTAAGCTTAGAAATCTCATTCTCCACAAGAGTTTTTTCTTGCTCATGTACCCCTTTTCATACTCTATTTGCTTTGTCATAGGTCTCTTTGTTAATTAAAAGCTTATGACTTCCAATAATCTCTTTTCACGTCCACAAAAAAACGCCGTAATAAAATTTATTATTCACTATCTCATTCATTTTGTTTGCCGTATATCTCATTGAAATTCTATTCTCATATTTTGCTTTGATGAGTTTTGCTATTGTTGAATATGCCTTATTTTGTAATCTCAAAGCAAATATTTCTTTTACAATTTTTGCTTCCTTTTCATTAACAACAATTTCTTTGTGTCATTTTTTTAGAGTAATGTTTTTATATCCAAACGGAGCTTTTCAAAGAAACCTTTTCGTATTGTTTATACAGGTCAACATTTTCTCTTTAACGTCCTTGCTCCTATGATCATTATCCATTTTTGATAATGATAAATCGAGTTGCAATAAAAAAACATCGTTTATTTGATCTGCTAAATAGATTCTTCCTGTGCTGTAAATTCATTTGACCTGTTTTTTATCTAGCAGGTCAATAATTCTTGCACTATCCAAATTGTTTCTTGATAGCCTTTTAGGTTCATCAATAACAATAAAATCAATTCTTCATGTCTTACATAATTTCAATATTTTATTGAATCAAGGTCTTGTTCCCTCAGTTTTAGCACTTTTACTTTCACCAATCTCTTCAATAATATTAAATCCATTAACATCAGCAGTTCTTCTGCAATTGGTCAATTGATGTTCCAATGAATTTGCTTGTTTATCATCTCTGTCAGTAGATTTTCTGTAATAAATAATTGCTTTCATATGTTGGTAAGTTAAAAAGTATTGATATCGTAAAATCTATCGAAATTTTCGATGATTGATTTCCAAAATCGTATTTTCCATTCAATAATTTCTTCTATTTCTATATCACTCAAATTCGGGTAAATCTCTTTCATTTCTGCCAAGTATTTACTCATATTGTAAGTAAGTTAAAATACAAAATATTGAATTGCAATGTATTTTGTACATATGCACATTATGTTTTTAAATGCTTAAAAAGCAAGATTTTTTTAGAGTACTAACGCCCTTGCGGTTGTTGGCTCATCCACGACTCATACGAGCTTTCGCGGTGAGCTAAAAGTTTGCAAAATGCAATAAATTATCAGTCTATTCAATTTATCTGGTATTGTAGAAAATTTTTATAAAAGGAAGTCCTGAAAATGTCAGATATGTTAATTAAGTCACTCGAATGGCTCGATGAGAAAGTTGATTCAAAAATCACGGAGTATTACCACCATAAGTTTATTGAGGAACAAAAAGATTTAGATAAAAATCGTTTTGAGAAATTTATTGAATCATTCAATAATCGTTATTCCAAAGATAGTATTGGTAGTAATAAAGTTAATGAATTCAATAAACAACTAATACGAAAATTCGCTACATACCTATCGCTTGATAATGTTTATATGGCTATGTCTGGGATAAAAAGCCTTTCAATATATACGGTTTTTAATGCGATATTTGAAGAATCTCATCATGAAGTCAAGCTTAATACAAACACCATCTTTATTGCCTCGCCTTGGAATGGTGGTAACTTAACTGGCAATACAAGTGCTATTTATGTTGTAAGTGAAGGGTTTTATCAAGGTAAGAATCATAAAGGCTTTTATTTAGAAGATTTAGATATTGCATTTGTTCATAATGGAAACCACTCTATCAGTATTGCTACTATCATGGATGATATTAATATCACAACTAATTCAGTCTTCCCATCAGGTAATTTAAAACAAGATTTCTTTAATGCAACAATTACATTCAACAGCATTGAAATAAATGGAGAATCATATTCTGTTGATTGGAAGCTTGCAGTTTTGCTTTATATGATTCAGCAAGTCTATCGCCCTTAGTTTTTCAACTTCGAATACGCTGCATTTATCTTCTGAGATATGCGTGTGTATTCCTCTTTTTTGGTCTGTGTTAAATCAGGGTGATAGAGCTTTTGAAGCTTTCTGTACTGCTTTTTAATTTCATCAGGTGTTGCAGTTCTTGAAAGGTCTAAAACCACATATGGGTCATGAGAATCCCACCGTGAAGTTTCATTGTGCGATTCTCCCCTATTCCCACCTGATTTATACGCATTCTCTTGATGTGATGATGATTGTTCTTCTCTTCTATGAGATTGTTGCTCATAACGTCTGTAATCATCATTAAAACCTCTTTGTCTGAACTCTTGATAGTTTTTTCATTCTCACTTGAATAGCGTTTCTGCTCAGTTCTTGCATCATAATAGGCTTTCAAACGTACAAACTGGAAATAGACAAATACAAAAGGTCTTGAGATGGCATATAGGAAATCTTTGAGCTTTTCATAGAAGTCTAGTATCCCATACCAAATTCTATACGCCAATATATGCACGAATTGTAAATGCGGATATGCCATACCCAAGCCAATGTACAGATTCAAATTAAACAATATCACTTCTTGCTTCAAAATATCAGAGATTATCGCGTATGCAATAAGAAGAATGATGATTCGAAACGGTGCCCATTTAAAGAGATTGGATATTACGGCACTAATCATAAAAATGATACTGGCTATAATGAGTAACCAAATTCCGGCTCTGTGAAAGTCGTTATATACGATAGTTAGAACGTCAATCATTATCTAGTCCGACATTCAAATCAATATAGTCTATATGTGTATCAATCAGGTGTTTTTCCGATTTCATCGGTGAGAATTTCGTATAGCTGTTTAACATAAAGTCTTTGTAATACGGTTTGACTTTCATTTTGAGCGGTAATCTATTTCCATAGATTAGCAATACTTCATTGTCTTTCATTGTTCTGATTTCGACATTGCTTAGAATCGGTTCTTTGATGTGGTGAACTTTCCCATATTCATCAAGCTTGTTCACGTAATGTTCCCCGATCATCTGCGAAAGCATATTCGTCGTTTGGAAATCTGCGCCGGAGAAAAAGAGTTTACCCGTTACACCACCGTTTAAAATCGTCAATGCGTCATTCTTGCCGTATTGATGTTCGAGCTGATTGTAGTCTTGTAGGACGATGGAGATTGATACCTTGTACTTTCTGATTGTCGTAATGGTAGACGAAAATCCGGGGATATTCATATTCCCAAATTCATCAAGCAAACAATAAACGGGTAAGTCTCCCCTACTTGGTAATTTCTCCATCATTGCGTTAAAAAACTGCTTGTAGAAAAGATTAAGTAAAAAGCTATATTGCTGTTGTTTTTGTGCCGGAATACGGATGTAAAGAACACTTTTTTGCTCTCTGAAACTCTGAAAGTTTATATGATGGTTTACCGTCAGATATGCCAAGTTATCATTGATACCTATGGCATTGAGTGCGACATTAGCGGTCGAAACAAAAGACTGTACCGTTTTTAGGTTTCCGCTTACAAAGCCTTTCCATTCATTGAAAGTTTTTTCATCCGCATATTTGAAAATGAATTCATCTAATGCTGTACCGCTCTCACCGAAATTATTGATTAAGTATCTTAAATTGGCAAGGTTAATATAGCGGTGGTCGTGTGTAGCAACAAGCACTTTTATCAAAATAGTAAGTAAGCTTTTTGCTCCATCGAGCCACATTTTATCTTCACTCTTAATTTGCCCCGGATTAGCTGATTTAATCAATATTTCGGCTATCTCATCGATTTCAATGGATGATAGTGCATAATATAAAGGATTGTAGCCGATTGAGTCTAGTAACCTCTCAGGGTCAAGCACTTGTACTTTATACCCCTGTCGTTGCAGATAACCACTGGTTTTTTCATACAGTTCACCACTCAAATCCGTCAGAATCATTGAGCTATTATCCCGTGCAAGTTTCAAGATATTAGGGATGATATAACAACTAGTTTTTCCACCGCCGGTTCTAGCAATAATCCCCATATGGTTGAAACTGTCTTTTTCGGATAATCTCTTGTCTTGCCCATCAAGGACAAGACCTTTATGTAAACCACTCAAAAACCTATTAGCTTCAAAGTAGCCCATCATACCTTTTTGAGGCATAGAAAAAATCGTGCGAAGCGGTGCTAGTGCAAAATACTGAAAGATATTATTCGATGTATTTGCACTCTTCGTTACTCCAAAAATAATACTAAAAACATACTTCATGGTGTGGTACATTAAGTAAATAAAAACAACTAAGGCAAGTAATGATGAAAGTGCTTCCATTAGCGCTTTCTCTTTTCAGATAATGTTTGTTTCATTCATTTATCACGACGGGGAAAGCGTTTTTTGTTCAATCACTCTTTTTTACGTTCTTGCGGTTTTACAGTCGATTTTTCTGTTCTCGTTCTGTTCATCTGCTCACGTCTAGAATCGATTTTGCTTTCAGCCCGTTTTTCTTTCCTATTTTTTATTCTTTCCAATTTATTAACGAACTGATTATACTCAGTTTGCAAACCCAAAGTATTTAAACGATATTTTTTCTCCTCAAAAACAATCCCTGCCGTTTTACCTCTGACATAGAATTCCATACCACGATTTTTCAGAGTATTTTTGAAATATTCCTCACTCGTTGCTTTTTCAAATACCGTTCTAAGGGTTTCGCAAAGCTCATCTTTTCGTGAAGACTTTTTGTTATGGCTTTTCATCTCCTGTTCTTTGCGTGGAGTCTTTTTATCACCTTTTGACTTCTGATAATGCTCGGTCGGGTTTAATTGCGGATAGCGTTCATTCAGATAGTTTTCGAGATCCTTTTGAATCGAGGCAAAAGAGTCTTTGGAAAATCTGATACGCTTATCACCCGTAATTTCATTGGCACTTATCATCAGGTGTATATGCATATGTTCCTTGTCTTTGTGCAGAGCCGTAAAAGCCAAATGTTGCCCTGCTCTTTTGGAAAGATACTCTTGTGCTAGGTCTTGAAGAATTTTTTGCTGTTCTTGTGATGGGAGGTTGTTTTTACTGAGTGAAATGATTTCATGATAGAGGTAATTTTTGCCCCTTGCTCTTTGGAGAAAGTCGGCATTTTTCATAAATTCATCCACAATCGCGTTTCTATCATGTGGACTTGAATAGAGATTATACCCATCAAGCTCAAAGTCACTATCACGGGTTAGGTAGTCGTACAGTGAGGCGAAGCTTGCCGAACTGCGTGACATGGATTTTATAATCATGGCTGTTAAAGTTTAGCGATTAATAGCCTGAACTCATCTTCGTACTTTTTGAGTGCCGAAATGAGTATATTCACGTCTATATATTCGCCAATATTAGCTTTGTAGGCAATTTGGTTGATGTTGTTAGCAATACCGCGTGAAATGCGTATATAGCTTTGAACAAGCTCATTTTGCTCTTTAGTCATAAAATGCTTTGGAGTGTTCTCGATGAAATTCAAAACCACTTCTTTTGCAAGTTTTGTAGCTTTCATATCAAGTGCATCAGCTCTGATTTTCAAAGCCTCAAAATCCTCCGTAAGCAACGGAAAAGTCACTATTTTACGGGTTCTTTCGTAATGGTAGTGTTTGTAATTTTTCAAGTACTCTGTTCTATTCATAGTTTTAAACTTTTGTTAGATTATATAGTCTTGATTTGCTGAGAAATGATATATCGGGCAATCTCCAAAAGCGGGTAGTAGATATTCCCCTGCCCTGATTTGATGTATTGCACACCTAATGCAAGTTTACGTTCTCGGTCGAGCGTTGCAACACTTTTGCTAAGTTCTCGTCCACATTCCTTTTTGGAAAGAAGCATCTTGCTATATTTGCTGTATAGGCTATCAAAAATGATTTTTTCATCACTAGTCATTGTCCACTCCTTACAGGTCTTAGTTTTCAAATGATAGAGCAAAAATACTTATTGATTTATTAAAATACATATGTATTTAATAAAATAGATATGCTATTATTTAAAAAGATATTTATATCACACTAAATATATATTGTGTATAATCACTATAATTAGCTAGGAGTAAGCACTATGGCAGATGAAAGATTTGAACGCTTTGATAAACAGCAAGACCGTCAGAGCAAGCCGGAAAGTGAAAAGAAATCGAAAAAAATCATTTTTTCCATGACAGAAAAACGCTATGAAGAGTTAGCACGTATGCAAAAATTTCTTGGTAAGAAAACGCTTACGTCAACAATTGATTATTTTATTGACCAAGGACTTGAAAAAGTCCGTGAAGATTTTGAGAGCATTAGGGAGAGGTAACAAATAGAGGCTTCCCACACAATATTTTTCAGTACTATTGGAATACTTTTATACTCATTATTCTCAAGAATTTCTTGCCAATTCGATTGTTGATATTTCATCAATCATGGTATACTCTTTCATAATACTATTCTCAAGATTACCTACCACAATTTTATCCCGATCAATTACAACAGATGCCATGCCATTCACTATAATATCAATGTCAGTTTCATCTTGAAAATAATGATCATTCCAATCAAATACCTTTGAAGATTCAGACATACCAATATAATCTGATTTGTAAATATAAAAAGTTACACTCACTTTCATTTTAACCATAAATGGTATACCAAAATATCCATTTCCATAATATGTCAACTCAGAAAAATCCAACTCAACATTATCTGGTTCCCACCAACCATAAATTGTCATTTTGTTATCAAAAGCAGGAGCTTCATCACTATAGATATCAACACCTTCAAGCTGATCTCCAACTTTTTTTATAATGTGTTCATTAATTCCTTGTTCATTAAGTTCATAATCTTGTATCATTTGTTTAATAGCTTCAAGATTTTCAAGCATATCTACTTCTTTTAGTTCGTTTTGAACCAATTCTGTCTCAATAAATTCATCGAGTTTTTTATACACAATAATTGAATCATTACTCTCGAATGCTTCTCCAACTTTTTTATCACCTACAATAAAATGGAGTTTGCCATTGATTTGCAACAAGCTTTTGACTGCCTGCACAATAAAAGCATCTGGTATATCATCTCTAATTTTTGGCTGTTTGAAAGGTGGTTTTCCTTGGAAATATGCTTCAAAAGCTTCCTGAGCTTGTTCAAGACTCAATGAATATCTATTTGCTCCAATATCTTCAGCCCAATTAGTAAATTGATTTTCCGAATCAGCTAATATAACTTCAGAATCTCTTTCCAATTCTTCTTTTAATGAACTAATTCTTGCAGCAATAGTCGGAGATAATTGTTTTCTTGTCAATCCATTAAGACCCGTTACTACTTGATTAAGATCATCTGAATAATTTTTTCGCTGTTGCGTTTGAAATTCACGCTCAATAATATACGGTATATGGAGTTTTAGCAATCCGGCTTTCGCCATTTTTCCAAGAGCGCGAAAACCCAAATTGTCTCTTGCTGGATTATGTCTATATATATTCGTGTCTAACACAACATGAATCATCATTGTTCTCCAAATAAGGTGAGCTTGAAATAGATTTACTTAAGGGTTTTTAGGGATGAGCTTCGCTCAATTTCCCTAAACAAGTTTCGCAAAGTTCTCAAGAACATACCTGTTCCAGAGAATTTGCAAACTTGCAACTGTTATAAAGTTACAGCCATTATAATGAAATATTCTCAAGAATACTGGAACTAATACCTTTCAAACTCTCTTTGCACCTCTTCATCCTCAAAATAAACGTGACTATCCAAGTAGTTCATAAAGATTTCATACTCGTTGCTTTTATCTTCAAATAGCTTTTCATTTTCCTCGATGAACTTCTGAGCTACCATTGTCAAAGCCATATAAATCAAATAGTTTATCTGAATCACATACTCTTTTCAAAAATCCTGTTCGACACTTTCAACTATCTCATCAACAGCTAATTTATACTCTTCAATCGTGTTCGTCAAATACTCCAAATCTAAGTATCCACCATCCAGTATATTTGTAGTAATTTCAAGCAATATTTCTTTATTCATAAGACAAAAAATTTAAACTATAAAAATGTTGTTTACGTGTTCAAATTAGCGAACTAGTTCAAAGCTTGTAATCTCTTCTCTATTTCCTCTAATCGCTTTCATTTTCACTTTTTCGATTTTAAGCATTCATAATTCTTCTTGTAGAGAAAGACAAATCACTTTTGGCATCGTTTGGCTTTGAATTCTTCTGAGAATATGGCGTAATGAAAAAAACGAGAGGCTGAATTATCGTTTTTTATTATATTGATCTAAAAATTCATCTATCAATTTTACCTTCCTTTTTTTAGCCAATCCTTGATGTAGTTTGATCAATTTTTTGAGTTGAGAGAACACTCCG
>OBEQ011383110.1_pt1 | contig 27108 bp, 19 predicted proteins | sample 1670901 | NCBI WGS metagenome assembly OBEQ01 (sample SAMEA104232315, study PRJEB22302) | groundwater metagenome | biome: forest; feature: aquifer; material: groundwater | place: USA | collected 2011-08-07 | depth 5.4 m
AATTGCTCGTTTTCATCAAAATTGCCAGACACTAAAATCCATTTCCCTGCTACTAAATCGCTCTGCGAACCATCCGTGAAAGAGATGTCATCTGATAGGGATGCAATGATTTCTGGAAACAAACCAGTCACCAATGTCAGCTGTTCATCAGATTCTGCTTTTATCTGAGCTTTGAATTCAAGTTGAGTATTTTCTTGAAATAAATCTGCTGTATCGACAATAGTAATAGCAACGACGGTTGACCCAGAGTTTATTTCTACCTCGACCATGACATCATCAGCAAGATCATCAGTGCTTATATCGTCAGCTAAATGAACAGTGAAATCACCTAAATTAAATTTAGCATTTGCTAGATCTAAATCACTAATTACACCCCGTACACGATTAGTATCTGTATCATCGGGCAAGCGATAGATTTTAGATGCCACAATATCGCCATCGCGATTGCGCAAACCGCTAACGGCAACCACATCATTTACGACAAGATCAGCGTCAATGAATGTTAAAGGGGTAGCAATAATATTTTGTTCCAATACACGATAGACGGTTTCGCTGGCACTTGTGGTTGTGAATGATTGAATCGGGCCTATGGCTAAGGTGACCACCTCAATCTCTGTCAATTCTGTGGATTCGCTACCTGACGTCGATTTTGAGAGCACAATAACGTCGCCAACATCTAAATCCTCAAATGGTATGCTTTGCCCTGCAAAAGTTACTACCACTTCGGTGATGGTATCGTATTCGACGCCATTGAGAAAAACACTGCCGAATCCACTGATAACGCCCATCGAAATACTGGATGATTGTTGCTCAACACTGCTATCATTGTCGTGAATATCATCTATATTGTCGTCTATTACGTCATTTTTATTGCTGTCACTACCGCCACAGGCGAAAAGACACAGCGTCAGCAAAATAAATAAAACGTGTTTGAAGCCATTAATCTTCATACTAAATCTCGGATTGTTTATGTTGTTATCTCAATATAGACGAGTAATTTTGAATGAGATATCTCTCTTCAATGGATTAAAAAGATAAGCAATCGGAATGATGAGAATATTTTTGAATCTGTTGTAGCGGGAGTAATTGAAAATATTAGAACGGAGGTTGTCGATGTGAATCTACCATCAGCAAAAATCTATTCATATCGACTTTATGTTCGAGAGAACGCACAACGCTGGCGGTTTGTCGCGGACACACCCTTCCAGCGTTATGATTAAACTTTCCTATTCAGAAAATTAAGCAACTATTATCGATTCTTGGTCTTTAGACAAAGCCAAGGAGGCCACACTATTAAATACAGCACGCACTAATTCTGCTTGTTTATTTACACCGACCTTGGAAAAGATTGAACTCAATTGCGATCGACCCGTGTTATGAGATCTTCCGAGCTGCACACAGGCATCACCCAAGCTTTGTCCTCTGACCATTTGATTTACTAAAGACGCTTCGGCTTTAGTCAAACCAAACATTTGGCGAAGCAGTTTTTGTGGCGGCGCATAAACCGATTCATCTTCACTGAGATAGACAGCAACGGAGGGAATTCTAGAGCCTGAAATATGTTTATGCGTTTTCAACGCGCGTATCAAAACATAGATGTAGCCATTGCTGCCTTTTCTTCTCAGCCGCATGCTCTCCGGTTCAAACTGTTGTTTCAGTTTCGCATCCAGAATAACTTTCTGCACCAACTGATTTAATTTTCGACCATCATCCGCGTCGAAAGCTGTCAAGTTCTTGCCATCTCGCACTACACAATCGCTTCTACCCATAATAATTTCGGCGGAGCTGTTGCAGTTGATAATTTTGCCGACGTCATTGAGCGCGACGATTCCCAACGGTAATTGCTCGGATGTATAGGTATAGATATTAAGACCAGAACTACGCGATAGTTGATTTTGATAGATTCCCAATGCGCGGATCAAATGATCTGACAATCGAGCCATGATATTTTTGTCAATCTCAGAATAAGGTCCGTAACTGGAACTTCTCATCAATCTTATCGCCACTCGGCTACCTTCAAGGTCCATCAGATCAATCGAGAGAAGATCATTTCTTGGTGACAACTCGTTAATATTGTTGATCTCACTAGCACAAGTTACGAGGCCAACAGGAATGCTGCCTATACTTTTTAATAATTCGTTCAGCCGTGATATTTCTGCAGTCTCTGATTCAACTTTGACAAGCAATTCATTATTGCGCCATTTTTGAATTGACATTGCGGAGGAGCCCGTCGCTTTCAGTAGAACGTCCATAAATCGCTGCCAAGGCGCTTCACAAACAACACTCTCGTAGAGTAATCCTATTACCTGGTCAAACGAGCTCATTACACTATCTACTCTCATAGCCATTTACCTCTAGTTACCAAGAAAAGCATTAGTACGCGCCAGTTCTGCATTTGACCAATTCATAGACTGTCTAGAAAAAATCAAACGTATTACGATACGGTTCGTTCCGTATCTTATATAGAATAGCTGAGAGAATTCATACCTCATTTGTACTAAAATCCATGCGTTTACATGAGAAAACGTCGGGTAGGAAGGAGATCATTTACTCCATGATCTAAAAAATAGCTGAAAAACAAGCGCTAAACTGCCCTCCTAACTTCTTACTAACCGACTGATTTTTATAAAATACTGCTATAATCCAACAATAATCACAGACGCGCATGGAAGGAGCTCACCGGTAAATGACATCCAAGGAACAACAAGATGAAGACAGCCCATCATCTAAAAAGCGCCGCGGTCGCGTAACACCAAGCCAGGTAACACTGAATAGAACGCCAACCCGACAAAGCGCAGAAACCCGTTCGAGAGTCATCCGCGCAGCAATCAAATGCATCAGTGAAGAAGGCTTTCAGCGCGCAAACACCAATCGAATTGCCAAAGAGGCCGGATTAACCTGGGGCGTACTGCAGTATCATTTTGGCGACAAAGAAGGAATTCTCAACGCAATTTTAGAATCAACTTTTGGTGAATACATCGATCAACTGCAAGAAGTCAGCAGCGCCGGTGGTAGCGTCCATGAAAAGCTGTCGATGTTGATCAACCGGGTATGGGCACTTATTTCTCAGCCCAATTATCTTGCCACCATCGAAATCATTCAAAATGTCGGACGTGACCCCGACTCAGGTATTGATTCATCGCGTTTACTTAATTTTTGGGCGATTGAAATTAGCGAGCTATGGCAGGAACTGTTTCCGGATAAGGATTACGATATAGTGAAAAGCGCCGCAGCTCGGCATATTTTATTTGCCACTTTGCGTGGCTTTGCCGATAACAAGATGCTGAGTTTACCGGAACCTGCTGACGGGTATCGAGCGGAGTTTGATGCATTGACCGATGCGATGGTCTTCTTACTCGCAGAAAAATAGACCTTCAGTTGAGATGGTGGCTGAAACATAAAAACTCAATCGAGGAGTTCAGCCACCCATCAAATCAATGCCCCTCTACCCGGCTTTATGAAATGGACATTTGCTAATATCGCCTTGCACATTATGAGACGACTGCCCCACAGTGATTCCTTTCGCTTCATCCGCCAATGCCTTGCGACGATCTGCCAATATAAAATCAGCACATTTTTCTGCAATCATAATTACCGCAGCATTAGTGTTACCAGAAATTAACGTGGGGAATACTGACGCATCAGCGATTCGCAGTGACTCAATACCGTAAACTTTTAATTTGCTGCCCACCACTGAGTTTCTATCCTGGCCCATTTTACAAGTGCCAACAGGATGATAGACAGATTGCGCCGTTTTGCGCACATAATCGAGAATTTCTTCGTCGGATTGAACCTGCTCACCCGGCATTGATTCAGACAATCGATATTGATCTAATCCCTTGCCCTGATAAATTTTTCGTTGAATCTGCACAGCTTCAATCATGCGGCGTTTATCTTCATCTGAGTCCAAAAAGTTGAAACGAATGGCAGGCCAATCGAGGGGATTCGTAGACTTAATATGCACGCTGCCGCGACTCTCAGGACGTAGGAAACAACAAGTTGTAGTAACACCGGGTTGCTCAGCGGCAACAGTATTTCCACTCTCATCCAATGCGCCGGCGCCAGGAGCAAAATGGATTTGATAACTCGGACGTTCGTCGCCTTCGCCTTTTAGAAATGCACCTACATCGGAGGCAGGGAACGTCATTAAGCCTTTTCGACGCAAAGCATAATCTGCTAGGTGTTTCACGAGGCTTAAGGGTTTAGCTTCATCCGATAATGTTGGCGCGCCCTTAATATTCTGCACCACTTGTACCGTAAGATGCTCTTGCAAGTTTTCACCGACACCAGGCAACTCTATCACTTGTTCAATGCCATATTTTTCAAGTACCGATTTCTGGCCTATGCCGGATTGTTCGAGTAGCATTGGTGTATTAAAAGCGCCACCACATAAAATAATTTCTCTCTCAGCAGAGACAGTAACTTCTTTGCCATCTTTATTAATATATTGCACGCCCACAGCACGCTTTTTATGGAAAAGAATTTTTGTCGTGAAGGCGTTAGTAATTACGGTGAGATTTTTTCGCTTCTTCGCCTCTTTGAGATAAGCGACCGCTGTGCTGTTACGTCTGCCACCTTTCTGCGTCAGATGATAATAGCCGACACCCTCTTGTGACTCGCCATTAAAGTCATCATTTTTTGTAAATCCTGCATCTTCTGCGGCTTGAATATAGGCGTCGGAAAGCGCGAATTTTTGTCGAATTTCACTGACATTCAGCGGGCCACCTTTACCATGATATTTTGAACTCACAGAGTCAGGTTCAAAGTTTTCGGCACGGCGAAAATAGGGTAGTACTTCTTCGTAAGACCAACCCTCATTACCTAATTCAGCCCACTGATTATAATCTTCCTTTTGTCCTCGAACATAAACCATACCATTCGTTGAACTACAGCCACCTAACACGCGGCCCCGTGGCGCATGAATGCGACGATTATGCATGTTGGGTTCTTCTTCGCTGTAATAAACCCAACTGGTTTTATCGTTATAGGAAAGGGTCGTCCAACCGATTGGCATATGGATCATCGGATTGATATCTTTGCTGCCGGCTTCTAGCAACAACACGCGAATATTGCTGTTCACAGATATGCGATTTGCTAGGGTACATCCGCCAGACCCTGCGCCAACAATAATGTAATCGTATTCAAAACCAGACATGTTTATTCCTAACCTATTTGACGAGAAGTTAACAAGAGAAAAAACGCAACACTGACTACCACTAAATCAGTTTAGATAAGAAAAAAGTACAACTCCAGGGCTTTCGAATACCAAGGTCGCCGAATAGTAGTCAGCAGGTTACCACAGGAGAATAGGTACTATACCCAAATGGTTTGAGGCTCACCATTTTACATTTAGCTGATAGGTTTATAAATCACTCAGATAGTTAGTTCAGTGTAGAACAAAAAAAGGCGGGTTCAAGAGCCCGCCTTTTTTAATAGAAGAGCTAATAATTATAGGAAAAGCTCGCCCTTTTCAGCTTTGTCGAGCAACAATTGCGGCGGCGCGAAGTGATCGCCGTATTTACCTGCCAGTTCTTCGCAACGCTGAACAAACTCTTTTAAGCCGTAAGCGTTAACAAACTGATAAACACCCCCAGATTGTGCTGGGAACCCAATCCCCATAATCGATCCGATGTTGCCATCGCCAACATTCGTAATGACACCTTCTTCCATGGCACGAATTGCTTCAGTGATCTGGCAGAAAGTCAGGCGATCTTTCACATCTTGGTAAGGAATTTCTGAAAAGCCATTTGGCGCGAAGTGTTCTTTCATACCGGGCCAAATGTATTTTGCGCTGCCATCCTTCGGATATTCATAGTAACCAGCGCCATATACTTTACCTTTGCGGCCGAATTCTTCGACCATGCGGTTGATAAGAATGCTCGCTGGTTTGTCTTGCCATTTTTCACCTGCGGCTTCTGCATCGGCTTTGGCTTGTTTACCATTTTTGTAGGCAGTTTCTTGGCTGATCTCATCAATCGCATTTAAGGGACCCACCGGGGAGCCATTAAATTTCGCCGCGTTTTCGATGATGATAGGGTTAATGCCTTCGAGCACCATGGCCGCGCCTTCCATAATCGTTTGGCCAATCACACGCGTGGTGAAGAAACCAGGGGCATCGTTTACGACAATCGGCTTTTTACCGAGTTTAATGCCTAAATCAAATGCTTTTGCTAATGCTTCATCAGAGGTTTTTTTGCCGCAGATGATTTCGACCAAGGGCATTTTCTCAGCGGGTGAGAAAAAGTGCATGCCGATAAAATTTTCTGGGCGTACAGAAGCTTCCGCAAGTTCTGTGATAGGCAGAGAAGAGGTATTAGAAGCAAATACTGCATGACTCGAAATCACCGCCTCAGCTTCTTTAGTGACTGCAGCTTTCACACCACGATTTTCAAACACCGCTTCTATCACTAAATCACATCCAGCCAAATCAGCCGCATTTGCAGTTGGTTTAATGCGCGCAAGAATTTCTTGTTTCTCTTTCTCGTCCATGCGCTTATTCTTTTCGCATACTTGTGCGGAATACGCTTTACCTTTTTCGGCGTTTTCAGCACTGATATCTTTGAGTACAACCTCGATTCCCGCCTTGGCTGCAGCATAAGCCAGACCTGCGCCCATCTGACCAGCGCCAAGAATACCCAATTTTTTGCAGTCCGTTTTTTCGATATTTGCGGGTCGACTTGCACCATTCTCCAGATCATTCAATTGGAAAAAGAAGGTGCGAATCATATTTTTCGCCACTTTTGATTTCATCAAATGGAGAAAATAACGTGCTTCAATCTTCTCAGCCGTATCAAAATCAACTCGTGCAACATCATGCACACAAGCGAAGATCGCTTTAGGCGCCGGAAAGTTGCCAAATGTGTTGGTCATAACATTCACTGGGCCAAAATAGAGAAGGCCTACCAGACCTTGATCGGGATCTTTATCCGCAGGTGAGCCGCCAGGAATTTTGAAACCGGGTTGATCCCAGGGCTGTTTAACTTGAGGATGAGCTTTGATCCAGGCTTTTGCCTGTGCGTGCATGTCGTTTTCATCTTTGGCCAATGCATCGACAAAACCTTTTTCCAAGGCTCGCTGGCCAGCGAATTTCATCCCTTGGCTTACATAAGTAATCGCGTTTTGACAACCAAACTTACGCACCATACGTACCACGCCACCTGCGCCAGGCATTAAGCCCAATTGCGCTTCTGGCAAGCCAACATCAGCACCTTTTTTATCGATCAGAATGCGATGGTGACAGGCGAGAGCTATCTCATAACCACCGCCTAACGCGGCGCCATTGATACCCACGACAACAGGCACGCCCAGTGTTTCTAACCTACGCAGTGGCGCTTTTGCAGCAAGTATGCCGGCAAATTTTTGTGTTGCCTCTTCATCCGACATTTCAGTCGGCATATCTAACAGTGCATTGAGATCACCACCGCCGAAGAAACTGGATTTGCCGGATCGGACATAGATACCGGAAACATTGGCAATATCTGCGGCAATTTCTTTAACCGCACTGCTCATTGCTTCGATGTATTCATTACCCATTGTATTGACGGATTTGCCGGGCTGATCAAAGATCAATTCGACAATATTGTCTGCATCTTTCTCTAAACGAATATATCCCATAATCTTACTCGCTTTATTCGGGCGCTTTTTACAAGCTGCCGTGAATTCTTTTGATTGAGACCTTGCGGTCGAACATAAGCTCTAACTAGACGCGTTCTATAATGGTCGCAATACCAATACCACCACCCGCACAGAGAGTTGCCATACCGCGCTTTAAGCCACGGCGCTCTAACTCATCTAGCAGAATGCCAATGATCATACCGCCAGTTGCGCCGATCGGATGACCCATGGCAATCGCGCCGCCATTCACATTAATTTTTTCATCGGGAACGCCCATCACTTTTTGAAAGCGCAGTACCACCGATGCAAAGGCTTCGTTTAGCTCAACTAGATCAATATCGTCCATTGTCAGGCCGGCTTTTTTCAATGCTTTTTGCGCAGCAGGTGCTGGACCAGTCAACATAATCGTTGGCTCAGTACCTACCAAAGCACATGCAAGAACTCTCGCACGTGGTGTAAGTTTCAGATCTTTGCCCACCTGCTCATTGCCAACTAATACCAATGACGCACCATCGACGATACCGGAAGAATTTCCCGGCGTGTGTATATAGTTGATGTGTTCGATTTGCGGATACTTGAACTTTAAGAACTCAGTATGGCCAAAATCGCCAAACATTTTAAAGGCAGGTTTTAAACCAGAAAGCGATTCTACGGTGGTGTTGCCGCGAATAAATTCATCGTTATCGAGGATAGTCACACCATTCATATCTTTAACAGGTACAAGACCTTTGGCGAAATAGCCGTTGTCCCGAGCAAACGCGGCGCGTTGTTGTGACATGGCAGCATAACGATCGACATCTTCACGGGAAAAGCCATCAAGTGTTGCCACAAGATCAGCACCAATTCCCTGAGAAACGCCATAGCTGTGCATCGCGACCCAAGGATCACCGGCCGCTGCTCCACTGGCACCGATGCCGAGGCGAGACATGGACTCTACACCACCAGCCGCAACCATATCTTCAAAACCGGAGCGGACTTTCATCGCAGCTAGGTTGACCGCATCCAGCCCGCCAGCGCAATAACGGTGAAGCTGAGCACCTGTGGTGATATCATCCCAGCTCGAATAAACCAGAGCTGTCTTTGCAATATTTTGTCCCTGTTCATTCACAGGTTCACCCGTTGCTATGATCAAGTCTTCGACGCGTGTGGTGTCGAGATCATTGCGCTGCTTCATTGCTTCAAGTAGGCCTGTTACCAACTCTACAGGTTTCACCTCATAGAGGCTGCCGCCTGCCTTCCCTTTGCCTCGCGGCGTGCGGATTGCGTCGTAAATAAAAGCTTCTGTTGTCATACTTAGTCCTATCAGCTTAAACCGAGCAGAATGCTGGGTTGCTTGTCACTGAGGGTTTCCTTTGCGCTTGTTGATACATCAGCTTGTTGATACATCAATAGGGCAGAAAAAACCGGGTTAACTCCACGGTCGCAAAAGGATACCGAATGTGCCGAGAACCTCAAGAACAAAATCTCCCGTTCTCTATGACAAAAAGCGCTCATATAAAGAACAAGCCTGGTTTATTGATTGATAAATCAATAGAGTAGGTAGAAATCACAAGGATTTAATAGCTGTAGACGCTTTTAGAGCCAAGGAGGATTCGATGATTTAGCTGAGCTGATCGATCCGAAATTAATCTTCCCCACGGAGCATCTGATCGCGATACTCTTTCGGTGTTTGACCAGTCCATTTTTTAAACGAGCGATGGAAGGAGCTGGGATCATTAAATCCCATTAAAGCCGCAACCGCAGTTATTGATAATTCAGGACGAGTTAAATAGCTGAGTGCCGCATCTCGGCGGCTGTTATCTTTAATTTCTTGGTAAGTAGCGCCTTCTTTGCGTAATCTTCGCCGCAAGGTGGTTGCAGACATATTCAACACTTCAGTGATTTTCTCAAAACTTGGAAAAGCTCTGCTAAAGTCATGGCCAATGATGGAACGAATCTGGGAAATAATCGAATCGCCATGATTGGGCATCACAATCAACTGAAAAGGGACATTGCGCAAAAACGCTTTTAATGTTTCTTCATTTTGTAAAACAGGATAATCAAGATACTCTTTGGAAAATTTAAAGGCATTTTGCGGTTGATTGAAGCGTAATTGGCAATTGAAAAAATGCTGGTATTTATCGACGTTTTTAGGCGGCGTACCGGTAAAACAAACCTCTTCCAATTCTATTTGTCGATCGATGAGCCAGCCGCAGAAGCGGTGCCACATAGACAAGCCACTCGCGATACCCAATACATACTTTTCGTATTGCATGTCGGGATCAGGATCTTCTGCGATATAACCGTACACAGCAGTTTTATCGGTGTTCTCGAAAGTGAGATTGGGGCGACTACGGCCCATCTGCTCATCGCCTCGATTGGCGAGTAAGATCGAATCAAACTCTCGAGCGCGACGCACTGCCTGACCCAGAGTAGAACAGTTAATGATGCAGTAACACATCATTCTAAATGTGCCCATCGGGCGCACACCGGCCGCGTGCAATCCAAAGGATTCGTCCTGCAACAACCACATTACCTGCTCATAGATCTTGCCATAAACCCGAGCCGGAATTTCTTCAGGGGTTGAGGGGCCATCGAATAGCGGATTGAATGCCAACCCTACCTTTGCTAATACTTGTTCCACACTGTAACCCTCCTCCTCTACAACCTGGAGCAGCGTACGGGCGTACTTTGTTGGAACAAATTTATCGGCCATAAATCTCTAATAAAAAGATATGAATACAGAGTTATTCTAGCAAGAGAATGGAGACTAACAACATAGCGAGAAACAATACAGGGAAGATACATAATCAGGCGAATTGCAGAGTTCTAGCACAGCATGCTCGTCAGTCAGAGGATTTAAAGCCAAAAAAAACGGCGCGGTTCTAACCACGCCGTCTCTCAAATAGTAGAATTAATCTATTACAAATTATCTTGCAGCCCGTTGCATGCGCAAACCAAATCCGGCAACAATTTCACGTTGCACTTCATTAACTCCGCCACCAAAGGTGTTGGTTTGGGCTTTGCGATAACCCTCTTCAATCTCACCTTTGAGTACAGCGATTTGGCTTTGGCGTCTGACTAACGCAGCAGCACCCAGCACATCAAGTAATAATCGATAAATTTCTATACCAGCCTCTGAACTATAGACCTTCATGCCGGAGGCAAACGCCGGATCTAATTTCTTTTGTTCAAGCGACCAGGTCATCCGCGCATTCATCATATTCTGCGCATGAATCAAGGAAAAACATTGGGCCATATTACTTTGCACCCAAGGAATATCGATAAGCCGAGCGCCGTTTTCATTTTCATGGCGGCAAAAATTCAAAACCTTTTGCACGTGGTCAGTCACCCAGATGCCTAACGCTGCCAGCCCAACACGTTCGTGATTTAATTGGGAAGTAATTAACTGCCAACCCTTATTTACTGTGCCAACGACCGCACTATTCGGTATGCGAATATTGTCGTAATACGTCATGTTGGTACGGATATCTCCCACTGTGAAGATCGGCGCAAGTGTAAATCCCGGATCTTTGGTGGGCACGATAAACATAGTAATGCCTTTATGTTTAGGTGCTTCTTTATCGGTTCGCGCCGCCAGCCAAACATAATCTGCGCCTTCGGCACCGCTGGTAAAAACCTTGGTGCCGTTTATAACCCAGTCATCGCCATCTTTTAACGCTTCGGTTTTTAATGAAGCCAAATCAGTTCCGGCGCCAGGTTCGGTGTACCCAATGGCGAAATTTATTTCCCCAGCGGCTATTTTCGGAAGAAATTCCTGCTTTTGTTGTTCTGATCCATGCGCCATGAGCGCAGGTGCAACTGTATTAATTGTGACGAAAGACATGGGGGTTCTTACGCGTTGCGCTTCTTCAAAAAAAATCAACTGCTCACGATCGCCTCGACCCTGCCCACCGTATTCCTTTGGCCAACCAATTGCCAACCAGCCATCTTTTCCCATCTGCCGAATGACGCGACGATACTCTTCACCGCCCTCTCCGCCGTGAGTTTTTTCAATGACCTCAGGCGTTACTAGTTTGGCAAAATACTCACGAAGTTCTTTGCGAAGAGCTTGTTGATCTGCTGTTTCTTCTAGATACATGGTTGATTACCTTTGGAATTTCTGCATACAAACACGACTTGCTGCCTGCGATACTATAATCAGTACCTTGATCAGTTCACTTCTCCAATTTTGCAGCGATTGCTTTGGAGCGATCAAAAAATATTATATTGATAATTCGGCGAACTATTAGAATTGAATTGCTAGCCAATTTCAAGAAAAGCTTATTTTTCTGACTGTTCGCACGCAATGTCCTTCGCTATTCTTGACAAAACTGTGGAACGTCGATAGTTGATGGGAACCGACTCAACCCTTTTTTATCGACGATACTTTGTTGAAACCATTTGTATTTTCGAGTTTAATACGTGTCCAGCTGCACTTTAGGTATCTTCTACAATTGAGCACAGATCGCATCCAGCAATTATAATGGTTAATCTATCGAAGCGCTGGAGAAGACAACGCAATGTCATCTAAAATAGAGACCGTACTACGACCAAGGGTTGCCGTTAATAGAGATACGCGTTTTTTTTGGGACGGGCTTAAGCAAGGCAAACTCTTAATTCAAAAATGCAGTCAGTGCGGAGAGTTGAGACATCCTCCCGGACCCATGTGTCCAAAATGTAACTCGCTAGAATGGGAAACGCTAGAATCCAGCGGTAAAGGCATTATCTTAAGTTTCGTTAAAATGCATCACCCAGCGTTACCTGCATTCGACAAACCCAATCCTATAGGTTTAATCGAATTGGAAGAGGGAACTCGTTTAGTCGGCGGGCTCATTGGGTTTGAATCTAACAAGGTAGCACCAAATCTAAAGATCGATAAAGAAATCAAAATAGGCCAGCTAGTTGAAGCAGTAATTACCAAATGTGACGAAGAGTTAAATCTAGTACTCTTTCGCCCAAGAGAAATAAATTGAGGACCATACGATGGACTTTTCATTTTCAGAAGAACAGGTATCAATACGCGATTTAGCAAAACAAATCTTTCGCGACAACTGCACTGATGAGAAGAATGCAGAATTTAGCAAATCTGACGATACCTATAATCAAAAAGTATGGTCACTGTTAGCAGAATCGGGGCTTACTGGTGTGGCGGTTCCAGAAAGCTGCGGCGGAAGCGGTTTCGGCTTCATCGAAATTTGCCAGATTCTAGAAGAACAAGGGCGGCATGTTGCCACAGTTCCACTAACATCTTCTTTGGTGCTCGGTGGTTTGCCCATCGCAAAATTCGGTTCAGTGGTGCAACAAGAAAAATCGTTGTCACTCCTCGCCACTGGACAAATAGTTCTCTCAGCAGCTATCGCAGAATTAGGTATGCCCGCTCCCATGTGTGCAGTTACTAAAGCCACTAAAGAAGGTAGTAGCTGGATTCTCAATGGCAATAAACAAGCTGTACCTTATGCAGCTGAAGCACAATATATCTTGATCCCCGCACAGACCAACGAAAACAAAACCGTGGTTTTTATGGTTGACACCAAAACTAGCGGAATCTCCATAGAACCACAGTTTGGCACTAACTGGGAGCCGATGGGCGATATCTCCCTAAATGGCGTAAAACTTTCTGATGTCGATATCCTAGGTTCAGTCGATAGCGGTGATGAAATTATCAATTACATCCAGAATCATGCGCACATTGCTTGTTGCGCAGTTGCAGTGGGTGTGACAGAAGAAGCATTGCGCAGAACAGCCGAATACACCTCCGAACGCAAACAATTTGGTATGCCTATTGCGGGTTTCCAAAATACCAATATGCGTTGTGCCGACGCCTACATTGATATCGAAGCAATGCGCTCTACTTATTGGCAGGCTATGTGGCTGTTGTCGGAGAGCAGAGAAGCAGATGCAGAAGTTCGTTCAGCCAAGTGGTGGGCCTGCACCGGCTCTCACCGAGTAACTCACACCGCTCAGCATCTTCACGGCGGTATCGGTTCTGATACCGATTACCCGCTGCATCGATATTATCTTTGGGGCAAACAAATGGAGTTAATTTTTGGCGGCGGGACATTGCAACTCGCAGAACTCGGCAAACTATTAGCCGATAAAGAAAGAAATATTAATGTTCTCTAATTACCGATGTGTTATGACATTTTAATAGCATCCGAAAGGCAGCCTTGAACAAGCTGCCTTCTTTACTTAGCCAAGATCGTTTGCACACAATATCTTTTGAGGTTAGGAGATGACAGATCGCACCTTAAGTGGCAAGGCCGCAATAGTTGGTATCGGCGCAACGGAATTTTCTAAAAATTCTGGGCGCAGTGAAATGCAGCTTGCGGTTGAATGTGTGACAAAAGCATTGACTGACGCCGGGATTGAACCCGGAGAAGTTGACGGCATCAGCACCTATACCATGGATCACAACCCTGAGATCGAAGTGCATAGACTGATCGGCGGCAAAGAACTTAAATTGTTCAGCCGAATTCACTACGGCGGCGGCGCAGCTTGTGCTCCAGTAATGCAAGCAGCTATGGCTGTTGCTTGTGGAATCTGTGAGGTTGTTGTGGTTTACCGCGCCATGAACGAGCGATCAGAGGATCGCTTTGGAAAAGGGATGCAGGACACCAGGCCAGACCCGCTCTTCGAAACTTGTCACTGGAGCTGGTATATTCCCCACGGATTAGTCACACCCGCCGCATGGGTTGCCATGTGTGCAAAAGCATATCTTGAGAAACATGGTGGAACAACGGAAGATTTAGGTCGCGTATCTGTCGCAATGCGTAAAATGGCAGCCAACAATCCAAATGCCTGGTTTTACCAAAAACCTATCGCGCTTGAAGAGCACCAAAATTCTCGTTGGATTTGCGAACCTCTACGATTACTCGACTGTTGCCAAGAAAGTGATGGCGGAGTGGCTGTGGTAATCACTTCTGAAGAAAGAGCAAAATCATTGAAACAAAAACCGGCCTACATTAGAGGCGCCGCTCAAGGGGCTTGCGATAATCCACAAATGATGACTGCGTATTATCGGGATGATATCACGCGTTTATCAGAGTGCAGACTAGTTGCAAAACAACTTTATTCACAAGCAGGAATCACTGCAAAAGAAATTCAAACGGCAGTTATTTACGACCATTTCACGCCTTATGTGCTGATGCAATTAGAAGAGTATGGATTTTGTGGGACTGGTACGGCTAAAGATTTTGTACGCAATGGCGAAATCAATCTCGATGGAAGTCTGCCGATAAACACTCACGGCGGACAACTCGGTGAAGCATACATACATGGGATGAATGGCATTGCTGAAGGAGTTCGACAAATTCGCGGCTCTTCATGCAACCAAGTTAATAATGTAGAGCATGTGCTTGTTACCGCCGGAACTGGTGTACCCACCAGCGGTCTTATTCTTGGTGCAAATCAATAGAACGCTTATCGAGGTAAAAATTGTTTTGCTGTTTGGCCTGGTGCTTGTGAAGCAAACTGCTGAGCATCCTTTACTGGTTTTTCCCCTTTGAGCATGGCGATAATATCGGAATCGATTCCCTTTTGTTTCAACGCCGTTTGCAAAATGGTGAGTTTTTTATCTTCCAAATAATTATCCCACTCCGCTTTAGGATTAGCTCCTGCAGCTAATAAAATGCGGACAATTTCCTTGCGATTTTTTACTACTGCCCAATACAGTGGAGTGCGATTGTCATCACCAGCTAATTCGATATTGGCGCCATTTTTTATTAACAACTGCACAACTTCTAAGTAGTTTCGGTCTACCGCCAACAGCAAAGGCGTTTTGAATTCTGCATTTTGTAAATTAGGATCAGCGCCTTTCTCAATAAGCATTTTAGCCAACTCATAATGGCCATACTTAGCAGCATTCATTAACGGTGTGTTTTCTCGTAAGCTGCTTTCGTCAATTAAGTCTGGATCAATACCAGTCTCTATAATTTTCTGCACAGAACGCACATCGCCTTTTTTAACGGCTTTTTCAAGCTCGACGCCAGCATCAAAACTCCATGTATGCAGAGACACAGATATCAATAAACAAGTAAACAATATTTTTTGCATTTTGGTTCCTCTTAAACAGCAGAGCAAGCAGACCACAAAGGTTTTACCTGAATCTTTCAGTTGTATAGCAATTTCGACTTATGCAGACTCACAGATATTGAATCGCAATTTAGCTGGAGGGAGAAACAATCCTATAATTAAAAAATGTTCTTTGATCGAAATCTTAGGACTGAGAATCTTCAGTTTTATCGGACACTATGCAACTTGCTGTTTTATTTTATTCTCACGTAATCAACGTCTAAAAATGATTGCGTTGGATTACTCTTTTTATTATTTAACGGGTCGAAGTCGATCAACGCACTTATTGATTGAATTTTAGAAGCTCTCATTTTCTTATCGTTGATGTCAGTTTACTTACTCTAAATCTCACTCAAAATATTCAAACTCGTCAACAAAAGCTCTCAGGTGATCAACTATTTATGGTTGAGATGGTAACAATAACTCACCCTTCTCAGTAGTAGTATACATAGCGTATTCTATATTTCTTTTTTATACGTTGTTACCGTTTTTATAATCAAAGCGTAAATGACTATACATATCTGTATTTTTGTCAGTAAAACATTCAAATTCGCGAACATGTCTCCTCTTGCGTGGGAGGGGATAGCCCCTTGTTCAACCCTGAAGGGAATCGATGACTTCCCGAGCTTGCTCGTCCTCACTAGAGTCTTCAGGTATTGGGAATGTAATCCAGTCAGAAATACCTGCATATCGCTGCTCTAATACTTCAGCTATATTTTGATAGGTTCCAATAGCTACAAATTCCTCTAATATCTGATTGGTAATCAGACCAGCCATTTTTCCCCAACCGCCCGATTTTGATAGGTCATGTAATTGATGGCCAATCCCCTCCCAGCCGTAAAGTTCAAGGCTCGGCCAATATGCTGGGGTGGAATACAGAAAAGCTAAAAGTTGTCGCTGCTTCTCCAAACGCTGTTCGACAATTTCATCCGTTGGGCCAGTAGCCACCAAGGAACCTAACATTAATTTTATATCTGTTGATGATCGGCTAGATTTTTCTGCACCATGAAGTAATCGAGGTTGTATCACTTCTCGAATATAACGAGGACTTGTATTCGTTGGATGAGCCATTAATCCATCGGCGACACTACCCACAAGCGTTGTCATTGCAGGGCCAACCGCACCGAGGAATATTGGAATTTCTGGGAATTCAATGGGACCAGGGTTAAAAAACGGTTGTAGTCGAGTGAATTGGTAATGTTCACCAGAAAAATTTAACTCGGTGCCATATTGAAACGCCGAAAAAATTTTCCTCAATGAAAGCACATATTCACGCATTCGCGGAACAGGTGGACTCCAGGTTGCACTATAACGGCCAATGATGTTGCCCTTTACCTGCGTGCCAAGGCCTAATTCGAAACGTCCACACGACACCGCTTGTAAATCCCACGCTGCCTGCGCCACCATCATTGGGCTGCGAGGAAATGCAACTAAAACGCCTGTTGCAACTTTCAAACGCGTGGTGGCGATCAGCGCTAAGGTGGCAAGAGTTAAGCCCTCGTGTACTGCGTCGGGAACATTTAGTCCAGTATACCCAAGCTTTTCTGCACGTTGTGCAAACGCCGCGACCTGAGTGGGCGGCAGACTTTGATCGATGGCCGCATAGACCTTGAACATAGAGTTAACCTCATAAATCTGTAAGTTTTAAAACTAGGAGATTAGCTCAGAAGAGAAAAGCCGTAGAAACCACTAATCCAATTTTCTTACAAACCGATAGAACGGATAACGGTCTCTACTTTTGTATGCAAACGATTACATGTAGATAAACATCAATTCATAAACTACTGCAGGCCGCTCATTCTGACCAACAACGTGAATGTGTTGCTCCATCGTGACTTGGGTACCTTTTTTGGTTTCTTCTACAGACTTTACTCTGCTGCGTGAATGTATCTTACAGCCTACGGGTACAACTCCAGTAAATCGCAATTTGTCTGAACCATAATTCAACATGTTATTAAAGCCTATTACCTCAAATGTAGGTTTGGACTGCATTTTTGATAACAAGACTAACGTTAAAAATCCGTGTGCAACAGTGCAGCCAAAGGGGCTTTCAGTTTTAGCTTTTTCTGGATTAGTATGAATCCAGTAATCATCTCCGGATATTTCAGCAAATTGATTAATCAGATCTTGAGTAATTTCTACCTCAGAACTCCATTGATCAAACTCCGCGGATACCAGCTCTTGCATAGCAGACACATCTTTATAATTGTACTGTTTCATTCGTTTCTCCTTGATAAAACTGTTCACAACAAAATGAGAACATAAAATTTCGCGCTATCTTAGCCAAATTCATTTCAGTACTCCAATTTATAATTCCAGCTACGACCACACCTCTACAGCACCGTAATCAGATGATAAAATACCCACGATTGTCCTTATTTCTCGCCATCACTTATAATCCGCCACCTCATATATGGCATATCGCGTTACCTCGTGAGAAGGTCTTAATTAATTTATTAAATTTCAATTGCTTAGTAATAACTTTCTGTCGACAATCAAACCGGAAATTGTTACTAGACTTCTCACTTCGACGTGTTTTGTCAGTTAATTTGATTTGTTTTGTTATTGAGCTTCTCAAGTCATAGAGTATTCTCGGATAACAATAAAAAGGCCTATTGATCAATTTACTCACCAATAGCGATATTTAAGGAGCTATTATGTTTGAAGCCGTCATCGTCGATGCTTGTCGAACGCCAATTGCCCGCGGTAAACCCATCAAAGGAGACCTCAATGGTTTCCACGCTACACAACTTCTCGCTTTGACTATGCAAGGTCTAGTAGAAAGAAATGGTTTAAAACATGCCGACATCGAGCAACTCATAGGTGGCTGCGTTACACAAGCAGGAGAACAAGCCGGTAATGTAACTCGAAACGCTTGGTTATCTCTGGGCAAGGACTACACGGCTGGTTGTACAACAGTCGATACTCAGTGCGGTTCAGCTCAAGCCGCTAATCATATGATTTCTGCGTTGATCGCTAATGGATCGATTAAAACAGGTATAGCTTGTGGCGTAGAAGCTATGAGCCGTGTCGGGCTAGGCGCTAACGTATACAACGGCCCAGGTTTCTTTCAACCACCTGTTTGGCCATGGGACAGCACTCCTGATCAATTCCAAAGTGCAGAACGCATAGCAAAAAATCGTAGTATCACACGGCAAGATGTAGATGAGTTTGCAGCAGAATCCCAACGCCGTGCGGCGGTTGCCTGGGAAGAAGGTAGATTCGATCGAGAAGTTCTTACCGTTAACGCGCCAGTAGTTGGTGATGATGGACAGCTCACTGGAGCAACCAAATTAGTCGCTAAAGATCAAGGCCTACGTCCAACTACCGTAGAAGGCCTAGGTGAACTTAGATCCGTAGCAGAGGGCGGTATTCATACTGCGGGCAATTCCTCGCAGATTTCTGATGGCTCAGCTGCGGTACTATGGATGAGTAAAGATGAAGCTCTAGCAAGAGGATTAAAACCACGCGCTCGCATCATTATGGGAGTAGTGGCTGGTACTGATCCTTATTATTTGTTAGATGGACCTGTCGATGCAACAGCTCTTCTTTTCAAAAAGACGGGTATGAATATTAGTGATATCGACTTAGTAGAAATTAACGAAGCATTTGCCGCTGTTGTCCTGTCCTGGGCACGCGTTTATAAGGCAGACATGAGCAAAGTCAACGTAAACGGTGGAGCGATTGCTCTAGGTCATCCCGTAGGCTCAACTGGTGCAAGGCTTATCTGTACAGCATTGCATGAACTTGAACGGCAAGACAAAAATACAGCGTTGATTACCATGTGCTGTGGCGCCTCGATCGGGACAGGTACAATTATCGAGCGATTATAGTTTTCGATCGAAAAAAATGAGTAGCTTTAGGAAGTTTCCGCATGCGTTACTCTTTTAATTTTTATCAAAAGCGATCTATTTTGTTGAGCAAAACTTTTTTATTTTGAGGAACGTAACATGGGTGATTTGACCGGTAAGGTTGCTATTATCACAGGCGCAGGACGTGGGCTTGGGCGCGCTGAAGCACTTGAGCTAGCCAAGCTTGGCGCATGCGTAGTGGTTAACGAAATTGATCGTCCAGAAGCAAAAGAAGCTGCCGAGAGCGTAATTGCTGAAATCAAAGCGCTTGGCAGTGAAGCAATCGCAGTTTATGGTGACTGCGCCAACTCTACAGATTCACAAAATCTATTTAAAGCTGCTCTAGAAACCTTTGGCGACGTCAACATCATGGTTAACAACGCAGGTTTCTGTCGCGACAAAGCAATTTTTAATATGACTGACGATGAATTCGATTCTGTAGTTCGCGTTCATCTTCGCGGCCATTTCGTTAATATGCGTAACGCAACAAGCTACTGGCGAGAAAAAGCAAAAGGCGGCGGGCCAATTTATGGCCGGCTAATCAGCACATCCTCAGAAGCATTTTTATTCGGCTCCGCGGGTCAACCTAACTACGCGGCAGCCAAAGCCGGCATTACTGCAATGACCATGGGCGCTGCTCAACTGATGATTAAATATGGGGTTACCTGCAATGTCATCTGTCCGCGCGCTCGAACCGATATGACCAATCAGGGACCTACTGCAGCGATGTTTGCTAAACCAGAAGATGGTTTCGACTATTTCGCACCAGAGAATGTTAGTCCTATTGTTGGCTATCTCGCCTCGCCTGAAGCCGGAAATATTTCTGGTGAAGTATTCATCGTGTGGGGCAAGAGAGTTAACGTTGTACAACGTCCTACACTCGACGTTTTTTATGATAACAAAGACGCATGGACTGTTGAGAACGTGGGTGAAACGCTTAGCAAGCATTTCGACGGTAAAACACCCGTACTTGATGGCTTCTCGGTTCCACCTCAATAATGCAAATCTGGGGAGAGCTATTTCTCCCCTAGAGAAATTTAAAGCTGAATTTAATTTAACAGTTTCCAGGCTGACTAGTAAGCACAAGTGTCGAACCGAGGACTAGCTAATAACATCCTCACTACTAAGAAGGGTTATCGATGGCAAACGACAGCATCTAGAAATGTTATTCACAAGACTGTAGGAAAACATTCAATCTCCGAAAATCTTAAAAAGCTTGAAATTGTTCTCGCCAAGCTCATTGAGAAAAATTCTAATAACTTCGGAATGTTTACTTTTGATGTTGACAGCTGTGTTGAAGCGGCCTATGACTATGGCTGCTGCCGTCCATCACCTGCATTCAGATCGGTACACACCGGCAATAGTAATATTACCGTTACATCACCGATAAAATATTCATCTCGGAAAGGATTCCAAGTAGTTGATTATAATTGTGGTGCCGACAGCTCGGACAGCGCAATGTGAGAAGGTGTGAGTTCAATTTGATCTCGCTCATAGCAATACAAGTAGAATAATATGCTCGGCTTAACGTGGCGCATGGATGTAAATTTCGCTGAAAGGTAATTCCAAAGAATTTTTATAGACATCAGCAACTAACATTTGATTCAAATGACTCAATGGTGGGTTATCTGATGATCCGGAACAATACTATAGAGGGAACCCTGTGGCTAACTTAGAAGAGTTTCGTCAACAGATTCGAACTTGGCTTGAAGAAAACTGCCCTGAATCAATGCGCTCTCCTGCCCATCAAGGTGAGCTTGTTTGGGGTGCGCGGAATATCAACTTCTCATCGCAAGGTGCTAAAACTTGGTTCGAGCGCTGTGTCGAGAAGGGGTATTGCGTTCCCGATTGGCCAATGGAATATGGTGGCGCCGGCTTCGATCCCATGCAAGCACAAATCTTTAAGGAGGAGATGCGTCGTATTAACGCTCGCCCTCCGCAAATGAATCTCGGTATTTTCATGTCGGGACCTGCGATCTTGGAATTTGGTACAGAAAGTCAAAAACTTGAACATCTGCCTAAAATAGCCCGAGGTGAAATCCGTTGGTGCCAAGGCTATTCCGAACCCGGAGCTGGTTCTGACTTGGCAAGCTTACAATGCAAAGCAGAAGACAAAGGCGATCACTACTTGATAAACGGGTCAAAAATCTGGACCTCATATGCAGACAAATCTGATTGGATCTATTGTTTGGTTAGAACTGACCCCACTGCAGAAAAGCGGGGTGGAATCACCTTCCTCTTGTTTGACATGGCTTCAAAGGGTGTGCTGACTAAGCCGATCGAATTGATCACTGGTGAAACTCACTTCTGCCAAACATTTTTTGACAATGTCCAAGTTCCCAAGGAAAACGTCCTAGGAGAAGTTAACCGTGGTTGGACAGTGGCAAAACGCGTTCTCGAATTTGAACGCAACATGATGTCAGAGATGGGCGAAACCACATCACAAGCTGCTTCCAATCCTCGTGAACTTGCCAAAGAATATATTGGCTTAGACAGCCAAGGCAAAATAGCAGATCGAGTCCTACGCCAAGCAATTGCTAAACACGAAATTCAAAAACGTTCATTTGAGGTTACACAACAGCGCATGATGGATGAATTCGCCAGTGGTTCGGGAGATCTCAATCCTGCCATGATTTTTAAATATGTTGGCACCGAAGAAGAAAACAGAAAGTTCGAATTATTGCTGAAAATCATGGGAGAGCGCGCTCTTGGCTGGCGAGATAACAACTTTCAGTATGAAGAACTGGCCGTTACATTAGAATGGTTGGGATCTAAGACCCATACAATTGCTGGGGGAACCTCAGAAATTCAGCTCAACATCATTGCAAAACGTGTTCTTGGACTACCTGGTGTAGTGAGTTAGAGAGAAACATATGGCATTAGCATTTAATGAAGAACAACGCTCCTTAAAAGATACTGCAAAGGATTTCGCACAGAATAAGTCACCCGTTGAAGCATTGCGAAAATTGCGTGATCAAAATCATCCAGTAGGATTTTCCAAAGAACTTTGGTCAGAAATGACTGAGCTTGGCTGGGGAGGAATGACTTTTCCGGAAGCATATGGAGGATTTGATTTCGGTTTTATGGGTCTTGCCGGTTGCATGGAAGAATTTGGCCGAACTTTAGTAGCATCTCCTTTGCTTTCTACTGTGGTCCTATCCGGCTCAACAATTTTGTTTGCGGGCAATGAAGAACAGAAACAAGCATTATTACCCTCAATTGCTAGCGGAAATAAGATCCTTGCTTTAGCGCTTGAAGAGAGTGTCCGCCACAATCCCACGGGGATTTCTTTGCAGGCTAAATCAGCTGGCGATAACTGGATACTCGATGGCACGAAGATAACGGTGATTGACGGCGCTACTGCAGAGCTATTGGTTGTTGCTGCTAGAACATCGGGAACTCCTGGAGATCAAAAAGGCATTACGCTATTTTTAATCAGCCCTACTACACCTGGTATCACTGTAACACGTACTAGCTTGGTGGATAGCCGCAACTATGCCAAAGTCGAGTTCAGGGAAGTTACCGTTGGCCCAGAAGCTGTGCTAGGCACAGTGGATAACGGCTTTGAATCACTCGATAAAGCTCTCGATCGCGGTAGGATCTGTCTCGCAGCAGAAATGTTTGGCGGAATCCAAGAGGCATTTGAGAGAACAGTTGAATACTTAAAAGAGCGCAAGCAGTTTGGACACCTAATAGGCTCATTCCAAGCATTGCAGCATCGATGTGCTTATATGTATACAGAAATTCAGGTTTGTAAATCTGCTCTAATGGCTGCTCTAGATGCAATTGAATTGAATTCAAAGAATGCACCTTCACTGGTAAGTGCTGCCAAAGCAAAAATATCCGAAACTTTCGAACTCGTTACCAACGAAGCAACTCAAATGCATGGAGGTATTGGAGTCACGGATGAACTGGAGATCGGTTTCTTTCTAAAAAGAGCTCGCGTAGCGCAATTACTTTTAGGTGATGCAAATTTTCATTACGATCGATACGCTTCCCTAGAAGGTTTTTAAGCGTAATTATTTTTTCTCTTCACAATAAATCGCCCAGTAAATTTACTGGGCTAACTCATACCCGGTCATTAATAAGCTGTTTTAACTTTTCTCCAGCAACACTCATCCATAAAGCCACAGCGGATCACTAGGTTGGTTTTCTATAAGGATGGTCTATAAATTTCATTGAGACCTTCCCTGAAAATTGAAATAAATTACAGCGCAAAAACAGAAATAGATTGCTAATTATTTTCTTTGATAAGGCCTTAAAAATTAGAAAGATTTTCAACCAATAAGACTTAATGAACTCTTGAATAATTATAAGACTTACAAAAGCAAACTGAAGATTTAAATAAACAGACAATAAAAAACCGCCTTACGGCGGTTTTTTATTGTGACGAGTGCAAAGCACTCCTTCAATTAGAATGGTAAGAACGGCGTATAAAGAATGGTTTCATCGACACGTCGCACTTGCCATTCAATGTCACCACCAAGACCACAATTACCCAAGGTACCTTCTATATTAGCTCCCCATGTTGCTGAGTACATACAAGACGTTCCCGCCCAGTAACTATTACTGATTTCATACCAGCTACCACTTGGGTCACCAAAATGCATCGTTTGATAAGAGGAACCTGAGCAATTTTCTGCTTGGAAATTCCAGGGCGCATTGTATTGAGCACACTTGCCACTGCCGACATTTTGCAATTTATAATCACTGCCACTACCTATGAGCAACCAACGCTGATAGGTGTTACTGATATTACAAGTATCCGCAAATAATTGACCAGTGCCAGATGGCGACTGTAAACATTCGCCTGATGAACCATGTTTGAACTTCACCCATTGACCGATCACATTAGTAGCTGCAGTTGCAACGTTGTTGCAATCAGCCATTTCACCATACGCGTTTTTGGTATAGATCAAAATTTGTGAAGCACTGCTTGGCTTGACGGTGCCACCTGGAAAATTATAAGTTAAATTAGAACCCGTTGCCGGAAGCTCAGCAATTAAGCTTCCAGACGCAATATTACAACCAGAGCCATTACCCCATCTAACTACATAAGTGGTAATCTCTTCTTCTGCAATTGCTTTGGTTATATTTACCGTCCCACCAACTGTTGTAAACTCATCAGTATCTGTCCATGACACACCCTGCGCTGTCAAGGTCGGGGGAACTGGATCTGGTGCAATATAATTTGTAATGTCTTCCACGGCGTTATCGCAATCTGCCATTTCTCCCCATTCATTTTTTGAATAGACCAGTATCTGAGAAGCACCAACCGGGATAGCAGTATTTTGCGGCAACTGGTAATTGATATTCGTACCTGTTTTTATAATTTCTGTGATGTAACCATTTGCCACATTACATCCGTTGTTGCCAAATCTTAGCACGTAGTGGGTGATATCAAATTCGTCAACAGCACGAGTAATCGTAATGGGGCCACCTATCGTCAATTCACCATCATTATCAGTAAATGAAACTGAGACCGGTGCATTAACGGGTGGCTCTGGAGTAGGTTCATTATTGATGATATCAACTGATGCACAATCCAAATTTTCGCCGTTTAAATTTTTGGTGAAAACAAGGAGTTTCACAGCGCTTCCTGGTTTAACTGTACCTGCAGGTAAGTTGTAAATAATATCACCTGTACCTGCGCGAATAATTTGAGCGACTTGAACATCTATTACATTACACTCGCCCGTTGCACCCCAACGAATGTTATAGAAAGTAATATCACTTTCTTCAACCGCTCGGCCGATCGTTATAGGTCCGCCTAAAGTGAAATTGGGGTCTGTGTCGGTGAAAGCGACCCATGTAGGTCCATTGGCAGGCACTGGGCCTGTGGTTCCACCGCCGGGGGTTCCCGTACAGGCTAGTACGGTGAGAGACAAAAGGATTAATGCAATTATTCTTCTCATTATTATGGTCGTCCCTAGTATTATTTTTATTGTGTTTTGTAGATGACGTTGAGTCGTCATTTGCACCCAAGCTTGTGCCAAATTACAGACAGACAACCTCATGTGAACTACAGTCCGTAAGCACACATCATTTTTTCAGACTTATGTTCTGTTAACAAGAATTAACCAACGTTTTTTTCATTATTTTAGAGATAGAAGAGGAATAACAGTCTCGACTTGATGGTCATAATCATCTGGAGTGATTGACATACCAAACGCTGAGATTTTTATCCAATTGGTTACACACATCGTCAGCTTAAACAAAATGAATTTAGTTAAGGGTCATAAGCAACTTTTCAAGTTGCTTTAGAGTAACTCGACTATGCAATTGGCCATCGATCATAATGTTCGGCCCAGAAGCGCACTGCCCAAGACAGTAAAATGGCTCTAATCTGACGCCATAATCAGCTGCGGTTTCAAAAAGTGCCATGCCAAAATATTGCAGCACAAATTCTAAAAGCTCCCCACTCCCTTTTTGACAACAATTCGCTGCTCGGCAAATATATATTTTATGCCTTCCTGGAGGTACCAGAACCAAACCCATTGCTTCGATTCGCTGATACACCATAGGACGCTCCACTACAAACAACTCAGCAATTCGTGACACTACAGTTGGTGGCACGTGCTGAAAGCGATCGGATAACGCTAGCAGCGCACTGTCTAACGAACCACCTGCAGAACAAAGATCGGTGACCAATACCAGAGCCAGCTCAACCAATTCTTGTTGATGATTTTGATTTAACGACACGTTTTGATTTCAGCCAAGTTTAGAATAAACCAACACTTTACATATTAATACTCAGATGAGAAGCATCAGCATCATTTAGAGACACTGAAAGAAATTTCTATTTTTTTATCATCGAATCTAGCGCCTTGACCATCTTGTCAGAATAGGGCGCCACGAATCCAGCAAGTTCCATTAAATTAATTCGACTCTGAGTATAAACGGAGCGTGCATGACTAAATGTTTTAAATCCTTCAATCCCGTGATAATTACCCATACCACTGGCCCCAATGCCGCCAAATGGAAGATCTTCACAGCCAACATGCGCAATCACATCGTTAATCGATACGCCACCAGAATGAGTGCGATCCAATATTTCCCGCTGTTCCTTTTTGTCACTACCAAAATAATATAGAGCTAATGGTCGTGGCCGCTGACGAATATATCGAATTACATCATCGATCGGTCCATAGGTTTTTATCGGCAGGATCGGACCGAAAATTTCTTCCTCCATCACTTTAAGATCATCGCGAGGTTCGATAATCAGCGTCAAAGGCATTTTGTGTGTGCCTTCCTGATTACCAAAAAATTCATTTGCCGGATTAAGCGTTCTAATTTCAGATTGCTTTTCTGCTGCATCAGCGATATATGCCTGAAGACGATCATAATGCCGCTGATTAATCACAGATGTCACATCAGGATTATTTTTAATTGTCGGAAACATTCGCTGCATCGCATATTCGCATTCGGCGATAAAATCATTGATAAGATTTTTCGGTACGAAGACATAATCTGGCGATAAGCAAACTTGCCCGACATTTAGCATTTTGCCGGCAATAATTTTTGCAGCAACTTTTTTTATATCGGCCGAACGACTCACAATAACCGGAGACTTACCACCCAACTCTAATGT
>OBEQ012192900.1_pt1 | contig 27107 bp, 14 predicted proteins | sample 1670901 | NCBI WGS metagenome assembly OBEQ01 (sample SAMEA104232315, study PRJEB22302) | groundwater metagenome | biome: forest; feature: aquifer; material: groundwater | place: USA | collected 2011-08-07 | depth 5.4 m
CGGGAGACCAATCAGGGCAATAAGGGCCCGACCGACGGTTTCTTCCGGCGAGACAAGGAGGGCATCACCTATTACGGCAGCCAGCCCACCACGCCGTTCGAGCAGCAATTGATCCCGTACCGGGTGCTGGTGTTCCCGCTGGTGATGGAAGGAACCTTCCGGCAGCTCGAGAAGAAGGGCGTCGACATGCAAGCGGATCTGGACGGGGATGGCCGCCACGAACGGGCGGATGTGACGGCGGATGTCCGGGTTGTCGCACACGCGCCCGTGACGGTTCCTGCCGGAACCTGGACCGACGCCGTCCAGATCGATGCGTCGATGACCATCGTCATCACCTTGACGAAGAGCCGGCGTGTGATCACGAGCCGGGACAGGATCACGAGCTGGTTTGCCCGGGGGGTCGGTCTGGTCAAGTATGTGGAAGAGATCGAGGCTCCCCCTGTGATGGAGACCCGGGGCGAGGTGACCCACGTCAGCGAGGAGTTGGAAGGCTATGCCCTCAAAGGGACGGTGGGCGCGTCTTCCGCCCCCTTGTCTCCGCCCCAGCCTCACGGGCGCTTGTAACTCGCTCCTGCAGTCGCTTGTCTGACGCGACGACCTTACTCAGCACTTCCACGGCATAATCGATCTGCTCCGGCGTGTGGCCGGCCGTCACGCTCATACGGATGCGGCTGGTGCCGGCCGGCACCGTCGGGGGACGGATGGCCGGGGCGTACAGGCCGCGCGCCAGGAGCGCCTCGGACAGGGAGAGCGCCGCATCCGCGTCACCGACCAGGAGGGGAATGATCGGCGATCGGCTGTCGAGCGTGTCGAATCCCATGTGACGGATGCCGTCATACAGGCGGTCGCGCAGGCTCCAGAGCCGCGCCCGCCGTTCCGGTTCGGCTTCCATCACGTCCAGGGCGGCGATCGCGGCTGCGGCCATCGCCGGCGGGAGCGCCGTCGTGTAGATGAAGGGGCGCGCACGATTCACGAGATACTCGATCAAGTCTCGGGTGCCCGCGACGAAGCCGCCCAGCCCGCCCAGCGCTTTGCTGAGGGTGCCCATTTGCACGAGCGGCGCACCTTCCATGCCGAAGTGTTCCACCGTGCCGCGCCCTTCCGGTCCCATCACGCCTGTCCCGTGCGCGTCGTCCACGACCAGGATCGCGTCCGCCTGGTGCGCCTCTTTGTACAGCTCGGGGAGGGGCGCCAGATCCCCATCCATGCTGAAGACCCCGTCCGTGACGACGAGCGCGGCCTGTGGAAAACCTCCTCGGCGGAGGAGCCGCGCGAGGTGGGCGTGGTCCCGATGGCGAAACACCCGTAGCGAGGCGCTACTGAGCCGGCCGGCGTCAATCAGGCTCGCGTGGCAGAGACGGTCGGCGTAGATGACCTTCCGGTCTTCCGCCAGCGTCGGGATGAGGCCCAGATTGGCTTGGTATCCGGTGGTGAAAACGAGCGTGGCCTCCACGCGCTTGAACGCCGCGAGGCGTTCTTCGAGTTCGCGGTGCAGTCGCAGGCTTCCGGACACCAACCGCGAGGCGCCCGCGCCGACGCCGTAGCGCCGGATCGCCTTGATGGCGGCTTCGGTGACACGGTGGTGTGCGGCAAGGTCCAGGTAGTTGTTGGAGGAAAAGAGCAGAACCCGCTGCCCGTCCAACTCGACTTCGGCGCCGGTGGCCGAGCCGATCGTCCGCAGCCGTCGGAGGAGCGAGCGTCGAGCCAGGTCATCCAAGCGCGATTTGAACATCGGTTTCCCTATACCCGCAGATCATCAGGGTGTCAATCAGGGCGCCTGTCGGCGCTCCGCCGGCGGGCGTGCACGAGCAGCCCGAGACAGAGCAGGACGCCGGTCAGGGAAGCCCAGGCCCCTGCCTTCAGCAGCGGGGTCTGGTAGGAAAACGTGACGACGTGCGCGCCGCTCGGCACCACCACCGCCCGCACGAGGGCGTTGGCCCGCAGGATGGGGAGCTCGACCCCGCCGTCGAGTGTGGCTGTCCACCCCTTATCAAAGGCATCGAGCAGAACCAGGACGGCGGGCTGCGGGGTTTCAACCCGCACCCGTACTTCTTCGGGCGCGTAGCGCTCAATCACGGCAGATCCGCCGAGTGCGGGGCCTGGTAGGGTCGCATCGGTGGTTTCGATCACATCCACTTCTCCGTTCAGGAAATCAGGCCTTGTGAGCAGAGCCAGGGGCTCGACCGGCTTGGCGGCAGTCTCTGGGTGCGGCGATAAATAGGCGCGCGGCTTGGCCGGGACGGGATTGCGGAAGAGGGCGAGGTCGTAATCGGGGAGTTCGGCCACGAAAGCTTTTGCGAACTGGAGATCCTTGAAGTGATATCTACGACCGGTGTAATAGGTCACGTTGTACCGTGCGGTTGCCTCTATTCCCAGCCCATGCCCTAACATGGCGGCGAAAGCCGCGCCGAAGCCGGGCAGATAGCCACGTATCGACTCGATGTGAAACTGGGTATGGTGCAGCAGATCGAGTGCCTGCCGGCGTTCCACGGACGTGCTTCCGTAGAAGCCAAGCCAACGTCGTATATGCTCCGGTACAATGACTTTGTTTTCGTCAAAAGAGATCAGCCGAAAGCGGCCGAGCCCCAGCGTGCCTTCGCGTGCCATGATGGCTTTAGCGAGCGGCGGAATGAATGTCGCAGCCTCTGCCGGTCCTGTGTGATAGGCCCCCAGGTTTGCGCGTGAGAGATCGAGCGTGATGATCGCCGTAAGGGCAGCAAGGAGAGACGCTTTGCGTAGCCACCCCTTCGTAGCTCCGGCAATGGCTAGCCACATACCCATCGAAGCGACTGCGCTGAAGAGGAAGGCAAGAGCGGCCGAACTCGTCATCTCTCGGGCCATTGCCTCGGGCGCCCCGAAACTCGTGGCCGTCCAGGCGCTGACCGCTTCGGTGGAAAAGCCGAGGCCGGCGGTAGCACCGAGGAACGCCACCAGAAGCCAGCTAGTCGGGCAACCCTTTCCGGCCCGCACGGCGTCTAGCCCTGCTCCTGCGAGCATCGCTGTTGCGAAGGAGAATACGCCCATAAACTTTTCAGGATATCGGAAGGCCGACCAGAACGGGACCACGTGATAAAAGACCTCGTAGAGCCCGCCGAATTGGCCGAGCGAAAGAAGCAATGCAAAGCAGCCGAGCAGGGTGAGCACGCGCAGATCGCGGCGTTGCCAGGCTCCTAAGAGCGCCAACCCTGCCATGGGAATTCCCAGGTACAGGCTCTCTGCCCAGAAGCCCCCAATGATCACCTTGTGCGGGATGCCGAAAAAGAGGCGACCTGCCTCCACAGGGTTCACATTCCCTCCCACCGGCGAGACCAGCATGGTCAATAACCGCAGCGGATGGGTGGACCAGTACAGCGCTTGATAGTGGAAGTCCGTGGGTTGTGTGCGGTCGCTGCCGACGAACACCGCCGCCGAAGGCCCAAACTGAACGCCAGTCAGCAGGACCGTCAGTCCTCCCACGAGTGCCAGCCTGAGGCCCGCTTCACAGTAGGACACCGGCGCACGCATTCCCATCCAGAGCAGTGCGATGAAGATGTAGTAATACCCTGTCTGGACGTCACCGTTTAGAAACACTGTGGCCCAGATGGCCGCAGGAGCCACCGTCCAGGCCCGGCTGTCACGCAGGGCCTTCTCGAGCGCGGCGCAGAACAATGGCAGCAGGCAGATCGAGTAGAGAAAGATGAGGTTGTCGGTCAGCGAGACGACATAACCCGAGAGGGTAAATGCAATGCCGGCGACCAGAGACCCTGTGCGCGAAAGCGCCAGCATGCGTCCCAGCATGAAAGCGCCGAGTGCTGCGAGCAGGCATGAAAGGAGTGTTGAGGCACGATAGGCATCGGGCACCGGGAACAGGGCATAGAGCATCGTAAAGGGGTGGAAAACTCCGGTGACGGTTGTGCCGATGCCAGGGCGGCCCAGGCCATCGTAGGGAAACCATTGCGGCAACTCGCCGGTCGAGAGTCGTTCGATGAGGTACTGCTTGATCGGAAGGTAAAACCGGAACGCGTCGCGTTTGAGGAGCACAAGGCCCGGCAGCCAGAGTCCATGGTAGAAGGCGAGCGTGATAACGCAGAGCACCGCCATCGCGAGTCCAGTCGGCGACCACACTCGGGTAATAATACTGCGCGTGTCGCCAGGCTGTTCTTTGGGAGTGATGATACTCATGTAGTGCTCTGGCTCTTGCGTGTTCCCCAGCGTGCGCGTGCGATCAGGCCCAGGCATATCAGCGTTCCCGTGAGGGAAACCGCCGCGCCTGCGCGCAGCAGCGGCGTTTCATACCGGAACGTGACGGTGTGGACGCCCGCTGGTACGACGACTGCCCGAACCAGCGCGTTGGCCCGCATGATGGGAAGTTCGAGGCCGCTCTCGAGCGTGGCCGTCCAGCCCTTATCGTACGCGTCGAGCAGGATGAGGACAGCCGGCTGCGGGCTTGCCACCCGAACCCGAACCTCTTCAGACGCGTAGCGCTCGATGCGCGCGTCGCCTGCCTCGGCGGGACCTGGCAACGGCTCACCCGATGTTTCAATCATGTCCACCTTTCCGTTCAGGAAGTCTAGACGCGCAATCAAGGTCACCGGATCGACGCGAGAGTCGGCGCGCTCCGGGTGCCGCGACAGGTAGACGCGCGGCTTGACGGGAGCGGGATTTCGGAACAAGGCCAGTTCGAAATCGGGCAGGTCGGCTACCAGCGCGTTTGCGAAGATCGGATCCTGCAGGCGCAACCGGCTGCCGACGTAATAGGCCACGTTGTAGCGGGCGGCCGCTTCCAGCCCTGACTGCTGCTTCAACATGCTGGCAAGCGTTGCGGGGTAACCGGGCAGGTAGGCGTACGGCGACTCAATATGCAACTGGGCATTGTGCGCCAAGTCGAGCGCCTGTCGTCTCGCCACCGACCACGCGCCCTCGTAGCCTAAGCGAAGTTGAGTCCACCCGGGCAACATCACTTTCTCTTCGTTTATCGAAACCAGTCGGAAACGGCCGGGACCTAGCGAACCTTCGCGCGTCTTCAGCGCGTCGGCGAGCGGCGGGATGAACGTGGCGGTCTCGACGGGACCCGTGTGGTAGGTCGCAAAGTTGGCGCGTGCCAGGTCGAGCGTGACGATCGTCGCTAGGAACGGAAGAAGGAGGGCCTCACGGAGCCATCCTTGCCGACCCCCTAGGACGACCAACCACACACCCAGCGTTGCAACGGCGCTGAACAAGAAGGCGAGGCTGGCCGTGCGGGTCATCTCGCCGGCGAGGGGCTCAGGCGCTCCGAAGTGTGCGGCCGTCCACGCGCTTGCTGCGTCGATCTGAAGGCCCAGCGAAGCGCCCGCGCAGACGATCGTCGTCGCGAGCCAGGGTGCGGGGGGGCTCTTCCTTGCCCGAAGCACATCAAGCCCTGCCCCGGCGAGCATCGCCGCGGCGAATGCAACCACGCCCATGAACTTTTCTGGGTACCGGAACGCCGACCAGAGCGGCACGATGCGATAGAAGACCTCGTAGAGACCCCCGTATTGGCCAAGTGCCAACAAAAGCGCGAGGCTCCCAAGCAGGACGAATACGCGCAAGTTGCGGCGATACCACGCTCCTAGAAGCGCCAACCCTGTCAGTGAAATCCCCAGGTAAAGACTTTCTGCCCACACGCCGTACCTCGGATTGCCCCAGAAATAGCGCCCCACCGCATAGGGATCAGCATCTTCGGCGACCGGCCAGGCAATCATCGTCAACAACCGCAACGGATGGGTGGACCAGTTCAACGCCTGCTCGTGGAATAGCGCATGCTGTGCACGGTTACTGTCTAGGAACACCGCGGCCGCCGGTCCGAGCTGCACGCCTGCGAGCAGAATAGTGAGCCCTCCTAGGAACGCTAACCGTAGGCCAGCCGTGCGGTAGGAACCCGGCGTTCGCAGGGCTGTCCAGAGAAGGGCAATGAAGCCGTAGTAATACCCTGTCTGCACGTCGCCATTCAGGAAGACCGTCGCCCAGATGAACGCCGGCGCGACCGTCCACGCACGGGCTCCCGCCAGGGCCTTCTCGAGAGTGGCGCAGAAAAACGGCAATACGCAGATCGAATAGAGATACACGATGTTGTCGGTGAGCGAGGTCACATAGCCTGACAGCGTGAACGCGATCCCGGCGACCAGCGAACCCGTGCGCGAAAATTTCAACGTACGTCCCAATGCATAGGCGCCGAGGGCGGCCAGCAGACAGGAGAGCAGCGTCGAGGCGCGGTACGCGTCGGTCACCGGAAGGAGGAAATAGAGCGCGGTGAAAGGGTGGAAGACTCCCGTGACGGTCGCTCCGATGAAGGGGCGACCGAGCGCCTCGTAGGGGAACCATTGCGGCAGTTCTCCGGATGCCAGCCGATCAATCAGGTACTGCTTGATCGGGAGGTGGAACCAAAAGGCGTCGCGCTTAATGAGCACGAGACCGGGCAGCCAGAGGCCGTGATAGAAGACGAGTGTGATACAGACGAGCGCAGCCACTGCCAGCCCTGTCGACGACTGGTTCCCCGAGAAGAGTCTCGATCGAGCGTTGGGCTCTTCCGGCAGTGGTGGCAGGATCATGCGTGGTTCTTCCAGAAACGTCTCCGCCATTGGGCGTGTGCGATTAGCCCCAGACAGATCAGCCCTCCTGCGAGCGAGGCTGCCGCGCCGGCGCGCAGGAGCGGCGTCTCATACCGGAACGTGATAGTATGGACGCCCGGCGGCACGACGACTGCCCTGGCCAGGACGTTAGCGCGCAGAATCGGAATCTCGGCGCCGTTCTCGAGCGTGGCCGTCCAGCCCTTGTCGTACGCGTCGAGCAGGATGAGGACGGCCGGCTGTGAGATCTCCACGTGCACTCGCACGTCTTCGGGCGCGTAGCGCGCAATTACGGCAGAGCCGCCGGCTGCGTGGCCTTGCAGGGTCGCGTCGGCCGTTTCAATCACATCCACTTCTCCATTCAGGAAATCGGGTCTTGCGAGAAGGACGACAGGATCGATCGGCGAGGAGACGCGCTCCGGACGCCGCGACAGATAAGCGCGGGGTTTAGCCTGGACTGGACTGCGGAAAAGAGCGAGGTCGTACTCGGGAAGTTCGACTATAAGCATCTTGGCGAATCGCGGGTCATCCAAATGATAGCGGCGTCCGATGTAATAGGTCACATTGAAACGTGCGGATGCCTCTATTCCGCCCCCCTGCTCCACGGTGGCTTGGGCCCATGCTGCGAACTCGGTGCTGTAGCCGGGCAGATAGGGGAGGAGTGTCTCCAGGTGAAGCTGGGCGTTGTGCTCCAGATCGAGCGCCTGCCGGCGTTCTACCGATTTGGCTCCATAATAACCAAGCGAGCGCACCAGGTCTTTCGGCCATACGACGACGCGCTCATTAATGGAGGCCAACCGGAACCGGCCCGGGACCGAGGGACCTTCCCGTGCCTGAATGGCTTCGGCGAGCGGAGGAACAAAGGTTGCGATTTCCGCTGGTCCGGTCTGGTAGACCCCCAGGTTTGCGCGTGCCAGGTCCAGCGCGATGATGGCGACGAGGATGGCGAGAAGGGGCCTCGAACGAAGCGCCGCTCTTTCGGTCCCGACGAGGACGATCCCTACACCCAGCGTCGCGACGGCGCTGAAGAAGAAAGCGCGCGCGGCTGAGCCTGTCACTACAGCAGTCAGAGGAACCGGTGTTCCCAGAGATGCGGCCACCGCCCTGCTGACGACGTCGGTGGAAAGGCCGAACCCTGCCCCCGCGCAGAGGAGCGTTCCCCCAAGCCAGAACGTTGCGCGGCAGTGCCTCGACCGTAACGCCTCCACTCCGGCCCCCGCGAGCATTGCCACGGAGAAGGTCGTCACGCCCATGAGCTTTTCGGGGAATCGAAACACCGACCACAGCGGCACCACATGGTAGAAAAGTTTGTAGAGGCCTCCGAACTGTCCGAGCGAAAGAAGCAGCGCGAAACCACCCAGCCACGCCAGCACACGCAGGTCACGGTAGTGCCACGCTCCGAGAAACGCCAAGCCGAGGACGGGGCCTCCCAAATAAATGCTTTCCGCCCACCCGATTCCTTCAGGGTTGCCGAAGAACGATCGCCCCAGCACGTTGGGGTCGAGCTCCGCGCCGACCGGCGAGGCCAGCATGGTCAGCAAGCGCAGGGGGGGAGTCGATAAGAGCATCACTTCATCTTGGAACAGGGCATGTTGAGCGCGCGCACTACCAACGAAAACCGCCCATGCCGGTCCGAGTTGAATCCCGGCGAGCATCGCCGTCAGCCCGCCAGCCAGCGCCAGCCGCAGTTCCGCTTCCCAATATGTTCCCGGCGCGCGCGCGGCAGTCCAGAGCAATGCGATGAAGCCGTAGTAATAGCCCGTCTGTATGTCTCCGTGCCAGAAGACCATCGCCCACACAACGGCCGGTGCGATTGCCCACCAGCGGGCGTCCCTGAGCATTTTTTCGAGGCCCGCGCAAAACAGCGGCAGGGTACAGATCGAGTACAGGTAGAGGAGATTGTCGGTCAGCGAGACGACGTAGCCGGAAAGCGCGAATGCAATGCCGGCGACCAGCGCCCCTGTGTGCGAAAATCCCAATTGGCGGCCCAGCGCAAAGGCGCCGAGGGCTGCCAGCAGGCATGAGAGAAGCGTTGAGGCTCGATACGCATCGGCGACGGAGAAGAGAAAATAGAGAGCCGTGAAGGGATGGAACACTCCTGTCTCGGTCACTCCGATGAACGGGCGTCCCATGGCCTCATAGGGAAACCATTGGGGCAACATGACGAGAGAAAGCCGTTCGATCATGTACTGTTTCATTGGTAGGAAAAGGCGGAACGCGTCTCCCTTGACGAGAATCTGGTCCGGAAGCCAGAGGCGGTGGTAAAAGGCGAGTGTTATTGCGCAGAGGATCGCGATCGACAAGGCCCCGTGCGACGGCCTCGCCGAGCGAGGGCTTGTTCTTTCGGTGATGGGATCTTTTGCCGGCATCGGCGTGTTCATGCGTCGGGTCCAGTCTGGCGCGTCCGCCACTGCGCGTGGACGATCAGCCCCAGACAGAGTAGTGCGCCTGCGAAGGAAGCCGCCGCGCCGGCGCGCAAGAGTGGCGTTTCATACCGGAACGTCACGACGTGCGAGCCTGCCGGGACAACCACCGCTCGCACCAGCGCGTTTGCCCGTAGGATGGGGACTTCCCCGCCCGTCTCAAGCACGGCTCTCCAGCCTTTCTCAAAGGAATCAAGCAGAATAAGGACGGCTGGCTTGGGAGTCTCCACTTGCACCCGCACCTCTTCGAAGGCGTAGTGTTCGATGATGGTTGACCCGTCTTGCGAGCTCTCCGGCAAGGTCTTGGCTGCGGTCTCGAGCACGTCAATCTCGCCGCTGAGAAAATCCGGCCTGGCGAACAGGACTGCCGGGTCGATCGGCCTTGCGGTAACCTCCGGTCGCATCGAGAGATAGGCGCGTGGCTTTGCAAGGATGGGATTTCGAAAGAGTGCAAGATCGTAGGCAGGCGCTTCGGCCAGCAGGCCTTTGGCAAGCCGCGGATCCCTCAAATGATGCCGCCGCCCGACGAAGTACGTGGCGTTAAAACGCGCGGCCGCCTCCATCCCGGTCCGTGGATTCAGCGTCTGGGCGAATTGAGAGCTGTACCCCGACAGATACGGCAGAACGGTTTCGAGACCAAACTGCGCGTTGTGCTCCAAATCAAGAGCCTGACGGCGTTCCACGGACGTGGCTCCATAGAACCCAAGCGAAGCCATGAGCTCTTTGGGCCACACGAGGATGTCTTCATAAATGGAGACCATCCGAAACCGTCCCGGAACGAGTCGGCCTTCACGAGCCTTGAGGGCCTCGGCCAGCGTCGGGACAAAGGACGCAGCTTCGACAGGGCCTGTGTGGTAGGCAGGGAAGTTTGCTCGCGCGAGGTCGAGCGCGAGGATTGCGGCGAGGGCGCCGAGCAGCGCGGCCTCGCGTAGCAGGCTTTTTCGCAGGGACAGGACGATGAGACTTACCCCACCGGCTGCAGCGGCGCTCCAGAGCGCGGCCGATGCGGCCGACGCGGTCATCTCCGTCGCGAGTCCCGCCGACGCCCCGAAGGTCGCGGCCACCCACGCGCTCGCAGCCTCGGAGTGAAGAACAAGCCCGGCTCCCGCACATAAGCCGGCTGCCAACGCCCAGGGTAGCGGACCGCTTTTTCCTTCCCGCAGCGTGTCAATTCCCGCGCCAGCGAGCATTGCGATTGCAAACGACACCACGCCCATGAATTTCTCGGGGTATCGAAATGCGGACCACAATGGTACCACCTGGGAGAACAGCTCGTACAGACCTCCATAACGTCCCAGCGAAAGCAGCAGGGCGAGGCTTCCCAGCACGACAAACACCTTCAGATCGCGACGGAACCAGGCTCCTACAAATGCCAATCCCGTCACGGGAATTCCCCAATACAGACTCTCTGACCAGAAGCCTCCCTTCGGAATGCCGAAAAACACTCGCGCTATGGACACAGGGTCTCCCTCGCCGCCGACAGGGGAGGCCAGAGCCGTCAGAAGCCGCAAAGGATGGGTGGACCAATCCAGCATTTGGGCATGAAAGAGTGATGCCTGCGCGCGTTCGCTGCTTGTAAACACAGTCCATGCCGGAGCAAGCTGAATGGCGGCAAGCAGGGCTGCCAGCCCCCCTATGGCGGCCAGCGTGAGGCTCCCGTTGCGGTAGGAGCCGGGCGTTCGTGCGATCATCCAGAGCAGCGCAATGAAGGCATAGTAGTAGCCTGTCTGTACATCGCCGTTGAGAAATACGGATGCCCAGAGGGCTGCCGGCACTGTCATCCACACGCCGCTCTTTTTGAGCGCCCGCTCAAGGACCGCGCAGAAGAGTGGCAGCAGGCAGAGCGAATAGAGGTACACAAGGTTTTCCGTCATCGAAACGATGTAGCCCGATAAGGCGAACCCAAGGCCGGCGACGAACGCTCCGATACGTGAGAAGGTCAGCAGGCGGCCCAGTGCATAGGCGCCGAATGCCGCCAACAAGCACGACAGCAGGGTCGATACCCGGTACGCGTCGGGGATTGGCAGGAGGAAATAGAGCAAGGTGAATGGATGGAAAATGCCGGTATGGGTGACTCCGATGAACGAGCGGCCCAATCCTTCATAGGGGAACCACTGGGGCAGTTCGCCGGCTGTCAGCCGCTCGATGAGGTGTTGCTTGAGCGGGAGAAAGAACCGAAAGGCATCACGTTTGATGAGCACAAGGCCCGGCAGCCAAAGGCTGTGGTAGAAGACGAGCGTGATGGCGCACAGCACTCCCATAGTGAGTCTCGTGGGTGACCACATCCGGGCAATCAGTCCAGGCGTGGCACTGGACTTGTCTTCGGGAATTGAATGATTCATGGTATCCCCTGGCTCTGGCGCGTCCGCCAGCGTGCGTGGGCGATCAGCCCTAGGCAGAACACGACACCCGCTAGGGAGACCGCTGCCCCGGCGCGTAGGAGCGGCGTTTCATACCTGAACGTGACGGCGTGGATGCCCGCTGGCACGGCCACCGACCGCACCAGCGCGTTAGCCCGCCAAATCGGGACGTCGACGCCGTTCTCCAGCGTGGCTGTCCACCCTCGCTCGAAGGCGTCGAGCAGAACGAGCACGGCGGGCGTGGGTGTCTCCACCCGGACCCGCACCTCCTCGGGCGCGTACCGCTCGATCGTGGTGTGTCCCTCCGACGCGGGGCCTGACAAGGCCTCGTCCGACGTTTCGATCACGTCCATCTCGCCGTCGAGGAAATCGGGTCGCGCAATCAGGACAGCGGGATCGACCGGTGAGGCAGACCGCTCCGGTCGCCGCGACAGGTAGGCGCGAGGTTTGGCAAGAATGGGATTGCGGACCAACGCAAGATCGTAGTCGGGGAGTTCGGCGACGATAGTCCCTATGAACCGTGGGCTCTGAAAATGAAACCTGCGGCCTATGTAATAGCTGACGTTGTACCGCGCGGCTACCTCCATCCCAGGCTTCTGCCCCAAGAGGGACACGAGCGATGCGCTAGGAGCGGCCAGATAGCGATTGGCGGTTTCGATGTGAAACTGGGCATTATGCTCAGCATCAATTGCTTGACGGCGTTCTACGTTGACAGCCCCATAATAGCCAAGCCAGCGATAAGCTTGTTCTGGGACCGCTCCGATAGTCGTCCTATCCATCGAAATGATCCGGAAGCGACCTGGGCCTAACGTCCCTTCACGGGCAGCAATCGCTTGGGCCAGGGGGGGCGTAAACGTCGCCGCCTCTGCTGGCCCTGTGTAATAGGCGTTGACGTTGGCACGTGCGAGGTCAAATGTCACGAACGCTACCAGGAAAACTCCAAGAAACCCCTCGCGAAGCCATCCCTTACGGACTCCAACGAGGATGAGCCACACGCCCAGTGCTGCGATCCCACTCCAGAAGAAGGCGAGCCCTGTCGAGCTACTCATCTCACGAGCCAGAGGCTCCGACGCTCCAAAGACGGAGGCTGTCCATGCGCTGGCAGCCTCAGTGCGAAGGCTGAACCACAGGCCTGTGCATAGGACTGCGGCGATGAACCAAGGAGAAGCGCATCCCTTGCCATTCCGCATCGCCTCGAACCCTGCTCCAGCAAGCATCGCAGTTGCAAATGATACGATCCCCATAAATTTCTCAGGGTATCGGAAGGCTGACCAGAAGGGAACCACGTGGTAAAAGATCGCATAAACGCCGCTGTATCGCCCGAGCGCGAGAAACAGTGCGAGGCCGCCGAGGAGGGTTAGCACACGCAGATCGCGGCGAAGCCACGCCCCGAGGATCGCCAGTCCTATCACAGGGTTCCCGAGATAGAGACTCTCCGCCCATTGGCCCATGGGCGGGCTACCCCAAAAGGTCTGTCCTAAGACTACGGGATCTGCGTTTTCACCGACAGGAGAAGCTAGCACGGTCACTAATCGTAATGGGTGGGTCGACCAGATCTGGGACTGCTCTTTGAATAGGATAGGTTGCGTGCGTTCGCTGTCCACGAAGACATCCCACGCCGGACCCAACTGAATGCCGGCGAGTAGCGCTGCCAGCCCGCCGATGAGCGCCAGCCGGATGCCTGTTTCACGGTAGGAGTCCGGCGCACGCGTGCCCATCCAGAGCAGCACGATGAAGATGTAGTAATAGCCCGTCTGGACGTCGCCCATCAGAAAGACCGTCGCCCAAATCCCCGCAGGTGCCACCACCCAAATGCGATCTTGCACGAGAGCCTTCTCGAGAGCGGCGCAAAAGAGCGGCAACATGCAGATTGAGTACAAGTACAGAAGACTGTCGGTGAGAGAGACGACATAGCCGGAGAGGGCGAATGCAACACCGGCCGCGAGCGCTCCCATGCGCGAAAAGTTCAGCATGCGGCCAAGCACAAAAGCTCCGACTGCTGCCAGCAGGCAGGCGAGGAATGTCGAAGCGCGATAGGCGTCAGGCACTGGGAGGAAGAGGTAGAGCGCTGTGAACGGGTGGAAAATGCCGGTATGGGTGACTCCGATGAACGAGCGGCCTAAGGCTTCGTAGGGGAACCACTGGGGTAGTTCGCCGGCTGACAGCCGCTCGACGAGGTATTGCTTGAGTGGAAGAAAAAACCTGTAGGCGTCCCGTTTGATGAGCACGAGGTCCGGCAGCCAGAGTCTGTGGTAGAAAGCGAGGATGATGGCGCACAGCGCCCCTATCGCGAGTCCCGTGGGCGACCACATCCGGGCAATCAGGCCAAGCGGGGCACTGGGTTTGTCTTCGGAAATTGAATGATTCATGGTATCCCCTGGCTCTGGCGCGTCCGCCAGCGTGCGTGGGCGATGAGAGCCAGGCAGAGCAGGACCCCGGTGAGAGAAACTGCCGCGCCGGCCCGCAGGAGCGGCGTTTCATACCGGAACGTAACGACATGGAGGCCCGCAGGCACGGCCACCGACCGCACCAGCGCGTTGGCCCGCAGGATGGGGAGCTCGACGCCGCTCTCCAGCGTGGCCGTCCATCCCTGTTCAAAGGCGTCGAGCAGAACGAGCACGGCGGGCGTGGGTGTCTCCACCCGCACCCGCACTTCCTCGGGGGTGTACTGCTCGATGGCTGCGGACCCGTCGGTTGCGGGTCCCGGCAATGGCTCATCCGAGGTCTCGATGACATCCACGTCGCCGCTCAAGAAATCGGGCCGTGCCAGCAGCACGGCGGGAGCGACTGGCATGACGGAACGTTCAGGTCGAAGCGACAAATAGACGCGGGGCTTGGCCGGCGATGGATTTCTGATCAGCGCGAGGTCGTAGTCGGGGAGCTGGGCGACCAACGCCTCGGCGAACCGTGGATTCTGAAAGTGAAATTTTCGGCCGATGTAATAGGCCACATTGTACCGCGCGGCGGCTTCTATACCGGGTTTCTGCCCCGTCAGGGACGAGAACTCCGCACTGTTGCCGGGGAGAGAGCTTTTGGCCGATTCGATATGGAACTGGGCGTTTTGCTCCACATCGAGGGCCTGTCGGAGTATCACCGATGAGGTGCCGTGGGGGCCGAGCAGTCGGCGGACGGCTTCCGGTGCCTCCTGCATGCTGCCGAGTGTGCCTTCTCTGAGCGAGATCAGTCGGAAACGCCCGGGAGTCAGCGGCCCTTCACTTGCCCTGAGCGCCTCGACCAGGGGAGGAGTAAAGGTAGCGGTTTCGCCTGGTCCGACGTGGTAGGCCGGGAAGTTGGCGCGGGTGAGGTCGAGCGTAACGATGACAATCAAAACAGCGAGCAGGAACTTCACGGGGAGGGATTCTCTCTTCAGGCCAACGACGATTACGCCGACACCGAGGGCTGCGATTGCGCTGAAGAGAAACGCCTGCGCTGCGGATTGCGTCACCGCGCGAGCCAAGACCTCGGGCGCCCCAAAAGACGTGGCCGTCCAGACGCTGGCGGCCTCGGGGCGAAGACCGATTGCGGCGCTTGCGCAGAGGAGTGCCGCGATAAACCAAGGTATGGAACGCTTCGCGCCGGCCCGTAGCATATCGAGCCCCGCGCCGGCGAGCATCGCGACCGCGAACGAGGCCACGCCCATGAGTTTCTCAGGGTAACGGAACGCCGACCAAAGCGGCACGTACTGGAAGAAAAGTTCGTAGAGCCTGCCCCACCGTCCGAGCGCGAGCAGCAAAGCGAGGCTGCCGAGCCAAGCCAGCACGCGCAGGTCTAGGCGCCGGCGTGTGCCAAGGAGCGCGAGTCCAATAAGGGGAATTCCCAGGTAGAGGCTCTCGGCCCATAAGGCTCCGTTGGGGATGCCGAAAAAAAATCTGGCCACGTCCATCTGATCCGCCTGATTTCCGGCGGGAGAAGCCAGGACGGTCAGCAGCCGCAGAGGGTGGGTTCCCCATCCCAAGGCCTGCTCATTGAACACTTTCGCCTGCGCGCGGCTGCTGCCCTCGAACACCGCCCATGCCGGTCCGAGCTGGACGCCGGCAAGCAAGGCTGCGAGCGTCCCGGCGAGCGCCAGTTTCATGCACGCCCGCAGACGGGAGCCTGGCGCGCGCGCGAGCGACCAGAACAACCCGATGAAGCCGTAGTAGTAACCTGTTTGGATGTCGCCGATCAGAAGAACCGTCGCCCACAGGGTCGCCGACGAGATCACCCACGTGCGGCTACCGGCGAGGGCATTCTCCAGCGTGAGGCAAAACAAGGGCAGCAGGCAGATCGAGTAGAGATACACAAGGTTGTCGGTGAGCGAGACGACATAGCCTGACAGCGTGAACGCAATGGCAGCCAGCAATGCCGCAGGATGCGAGAACTTCAGCGTGCGGCCCAAAGTGAAAGCTCCGCCGCCCGCCAGCAGACAGCAGAGGAGCGTGGCCAGGCGGTAGGCATCAGGCACAGGGAAAAGAAAGGAAAGCGCTGTGAACGGATGGAACACGCCGGTGGCTGTCACCCCGATGAAAGGACGACCCAGACCTTCATAGGGGAACCAGTGCGGCAACTCGCCGGACGCGAGCCGTTCGGCGGTGTATTGTTTAATCGGCAGGAAAATCCAGAAGGCATCTCGCTTGATGAGGACCAGGTCTGGCAGCCAGAGGCCGTGATAGAAGGCCAGCGTGATGCCGAAGAGCGCTGCAAGCCCCAGAGCCGAGGGCGATCCCATGCCGCCGATGGCTTTGCGCGTGACCGCGCGCCGTTCGTTCTGGGAAGGGAGATTCATGGAATAGTCTGTCTTGTCCTCGCCGGCCGTCGTACGGATGCGATGAGCACGAGGCTGATCAATGACCCCGCCAGCGATGCCATGGCGCCGGCACGGAGGAGCGGAGTCTCATACCGGAACGTGACAACATGGGTTCCCGCAGGCACAACGACCGCTCTCACGACGGCGTTCGCCCGCAGGATGGGAATTACCGGTCCGCCATCAAGGGTGGCCCGCCAGCCCTTATCGAAGGTATCGAGCAGGATCAAGGCGGCCGACTGGGCGGTCTCGACCCGCACGCGGATGGTCTCGGGGGCGTACTGCTCGATGACCGCGGTCCCGCCGGTTGTGGAACCCGGCAAGGATTCGTCGGACGTCTCGATGACGTCCACCGTGCCGTTCAGGAAGTCGGGCCGTGCCAGCAGCACGGCGGGATCCACGGGGGACGCGGCGCGTTCAGGTTGTGACGACAGATACACACGTGGCTTGGCCGGAACGGGGTTTTTATACAATGCGAGGTCATAGTCGGGCAATTCGGCCACAAACGATTGGGCGAATCGGGGATCCTGGAAATGTGATCGTCGACCGATGTAATAGGCCACGTTGTATCGGGCTGTCGCTTCAATCCCGGGTTTCTGCCGTACCATTGACGCGAACGCTGCGCTGTAGCCCTGCAGATAACCTTTGGCCGACTCGATATGGAACTGGGCGTTGTGTTCCACATCGAGGGCTTGGCGGATCATCACCGACGTCGTGCCGTAGGTGCCGAGTTGCCGGCGGACGACTTCGGGTGCGGCCAGCGTGGCTCCTTTGATCGAGAGCAGTCGAAAACGACCAGGGCTCAGCGTCCCTTCGCGCGCTTGGAGTGTCTCGGCGAACGGTGGAATGAAAGTCGCGGACTCTGCAGGGCCTGTGTGGTAGGCCCCGAGGTTGGCGCGTGCGAGGTCGAGTGCGACAATGGCGACCAGGGCTGCGAGCAGGATCTCCACGCGGAGCGATCCTTTCCGGCTTCCGGCGTTGACGATTCCGACACCCAGCGCGCCGACGGCGCTGAAGAGGAGTCCCAGCGCGGCCGATTGCGTCACTTCACGGGCCAGCGATTCGGGTGCCATGAAGGACGCGGCCGTCCAGGCGCTGGCGGCGTCGGTGCGAAAGCCGATCGCGGCACTGGCGCAGAAGAGCGCCGCGGCGAACCAAGGGAAAGAGCGTCCCTTGCCTGCCTGCAGCGCGTCGAGTCCCGTACCTCCGAGCATGGCGATCGCGAACGAGGCCACGCCCATGAACTTTTCAGGATAACGGAACACGGACCAAAGAGGCACCGCCTTGTAAAAGATTTCGTAGAAACCGCCGAACTTTCCGAGCGAGAGAAGCAACGCCAGACCGCCGAGCCATGCCAGCACGCGCAGGTCGCGGCGGTGTCGGGCCCCGAGGAAAGCCAGTCCCATCATGGGAACTCCGAGATACAGGCTCTCCGCCCAAAAACCAACGGGAGAGCCTCCTGGAGGCCGGCTGCCGAAGAACAGATGCGCGACATCCACCGGGTCGGCATGGCCACCCACGGGGGCAATAACAAGGGTGAGCAACCGGAGCGGGTGCGTCGACCAGTACAGCGCCTCGTCGTGAAACATCTCCGGTTCCGCGCGTTCGCTGCCTGCGAAGACTGCCCAGGCGGGGCCCAGTTGAACGCCGGCCAGCATCGCTGCGAGTCCGACGATGAGCGCCAGTTTCAGGTACGCTTGGAGACGTCGATCCCGTGCGCGAGCGGCTGTCCAGAGAAGTGCGATGAAGCCGTAGTAATACCCCGTCTGTACATCGCTGAACAGCAGGACCGATCCCCACAGGGCTGCCGGCGCGACCACCCACGCGCGCCCGCCGCCGAGGGACTTTTCGAGTGCGGCGCAAAAGAGCGGCAGCACGCAGATTGAGTACAGGTACGGGATGTTGTCGGTCAGCGAAACAACGTAACCCGAGAGCGCGAAGGCAACACCGGAGAACAGGGCTCCGATGGGAGAGAGTTGGAATATACGTGCCAGTGCAAAAGTTCCGCAGGCAGCCAGCAGGCAGGAGAGCAGGGTCGAAGCACGGTAGGCGTCGTGGATGGGGAGAAGGAAATAGAGCGCCGTAAACGGATGAAAGACTCCTGTGTGGGTCGCTCCGATGAAGGCACGTCCCAGAGCTTCGTAGGGGAACCACTGCGGCAGTTCGCCAGCCGAAAGCCGGTCGACGGCATAGTGCTTGAGCTGGGGGAAAAATCTGAAGGCGTCGCGCTTGACGAGCACCAGCCCAGGCAGCCAAAGACCGTGATAAAACGTGAGCGTGATGCCTACGAGAGTCGCTGCCGGGAGCCATGTGCGCCACCCTGCTCGGTCCCCGATCCCGTGACCTGATCCGTCCACTACACCACCTTTCGCCCAACCATCAGAATATTCTTGCCTATGCGTGGTCCTTCACGCCCTTCCATCCATCTCGTGATCGGGACGAACCACGTGTCGTAGAGGCGTGCGAGATGAGGATTGATGGATGTGAAGCCCCCGATGACATTCAAGAGATACCAGGGTAAGACCCCCATACAGTCCATATACTTGGCCTTGACCACTTCAAATCCGCCCGCGCGCAATAACTGCTCCAATTGACTCTTTTCATATCGCCGATAGTGGCCGACCGCCCTGTCAAATGCGCTGTAGAGCCACTGCAAAGCAGGCACGAACACAATATGCGTTCCCCCAGGCGCAAGCGATTGATGCGCCGTCCGGATGAATTCCAAATCGTCCTGGACATGTTCGAGCACGTTGATCATAACGATCGTATCGCAGCGCTCCGAGGAGGCGTGAAAATACCCATGGGTGGTCACGAGACGGCCGGACTGGATCAAGCCGGGATGATTGGCGTGCAATTTCTGGTGCAGCTTCTGGTAATAGTGGCCGGACGGTTCATAGACGGCCAGGTGGGCGGCCGGATTGGGGATTAAATGGGCGGCCACGAGAAACTTTGTGAAGGTGCCGGTGCCCGCTCCGATTTCCACCAGACGGGTTCCGAAAAACGGGCGGATTTCCTCGAGGAGCCATTGATAATAATTCTCTAACTCGGCGAGTTTGTCGAGACTCGCGGTCAGGCTCTCGTATTCAGTCATAGGTCAATACATCCACGCGGAGCATTGGTGACGGATTCTAGGCGCGGGCGTGCGAAGAGGCAAGTGCAAACTGGAAGGATGTCGCCGCCGGTCGTTTGACATTTGCCGGAGGCCTTGCGTATAAGGAACAGCCCTTGAATGAACGCACGGGATTGAGATGTTCAAGATAAAAAAAAATCGCAAGGAATCTCCCACGGATCCTACCCACCTGGTTGATTCAGTCGGACAAGCCGCCCGGCAGGCGCGCGCGAGTATGCAATGGCTTCTCGCCGGGATAGCCGTAGCAGTTATTGCGGGCGCGGCCGTCGGCGGATTTCTCTGGATGCGGCAGCAGGAGGAACGCGCAGCCGCCGATCTGTTGCACGAGGCGACGCGCAGCGCGTCTGAGCGACCCCTCCTGGGAGGACCGCCCCCGACGCGGAGTGCGGAGGAGTCGCAGAAGGCGGTCGCAACTTTCCGGAAAATCCTGACGGATTTCCCGCGTAGCTCGGTCGCCCCTCAGGCTGCTTACTTGCTAGGCAATACCCTCAGCGATCTCAAAGATTGGGGTGGCGCTGTCAGGGCCTACGAGGATTTTCTGGCCCGGCATGGGACCCACCGGTCCTTGGTTCCGCTGGTCTACCAGCGCATGGCCTACGCCCAACTGGCTCAGGGGAAGATCGAAGAGGCGGAAAAGACGCTTGCCGCTGTCGTGCAGATCAACGGCGCGCCCAACAGGGATCAGGCCTTGTTCGAACTCGGCAAAATCGACGAGATCCTGAAGCGCCCGGAAGGTGCGCTGGCGCACTACCAGGAGATCGTGAAAGATCACCCATCGTCGCCCTTCGCGGCGGAAGCCACCGTGCGGATCAAGACCCTCGACGCGAGAAAATCGGTTCCGGCACCAGCCCCTCCTTCTTCCAAGTAAATTTGGTTCAGACCATGGACGTCTCAGGGACGATGGATGATGATCCCAGGACCCTATGGGTTATGAGTAGGGACTCCCCACACCAAGTTTTGTCGTATCCCCCCGCTCCTATCCTCCTGATCGCAACAGGGTTGGTGTTCCTTGGCACTGCATGGGTAGATCCGTCTCGGCTTTGGTTGCTGATGGTCCCGATTGTCTTCCTAATCGCTGCCTATGGAGCTGGCGCGCTGGTGGATCGTGCAGCAGGTGGCCTCTTGCTGTGCCATGAGGCCCCACCGATGGTCGTTCTGTCAGCCCGCATTGGTGTGGGGCTTGCGTGTTTCTCCTTGCTGACCGTTTTGAGCGCGCTATGCGGCATGCTCTGGGTGGCTGGGCTCGTCGCGCTTCCAGCCATCGCGTATGGGCTCGTCTGTGCCCTCCGCGCAGTCTTTCAGTTGCGTCCGCTCCGTGGGCCTGTGTCTGCTGGAATTGGCGGGGGGCTGCTGGGGGTCGCATGGCTCGTGGCCTGGCTGTGGGCCACGATCCCGCCCACCTTTTATGACGAGTTGGCTTATCACTTAGTCATTCCTCAGCGCGCATTGGCAACCGGAGGCTTGTTGACTGTTCCCTGGGTCCATTACACCCTTATGCCCCATGCGTCGGATTTGTTGCTGGTCTGGGGCATGATCTTGGGCGGCGATCTTGGCGCGAGGGCCCTCCTGTTTGCCCTGTGGGTGGTGTGCACGCTGGCCGCCTGGGCTTTGGCCGAAGCGATCCTCTACCCCGTGGCCTCACCATGGGTGTCGTCGTTTGTTGCTTGCGCACTGGCGGCGTCACCCACACTCTGGTTTCTTGCTACGCTGCCGTTCGCTGAAACCGGCTTGACGGCCGGGGTGGTCTCCATGGCTGTGCTGCTTGCGAGCCCTCACGCGGAACGGCGTCCCTGGCTTGCTTTTGGGTTGGTCCTTGGCCTGATCGCCACGGTGAAGCTCTCTGGGTTGTACTGGGTCGCGGCTGGAATCGCTGCTGCTATCACGGTCAGGTGGCCGCGCCGGGACATTGGCCGCGCGGGCCTGATCGCCTTGGCAAGTGTGGCGCCCTGGTGGGAACGAGCCTTCGTGCAGACGGGCAACCCTATCTATCCCATGTTTTACAGGTTTCTAGGCGGATGGCCTTGGAGCGAGGAAAGCCAGGCCCGCTTGATGGCGGATCTGCCGTACGGCGCTTCGGGGAGTCTGGGGCTGCAGGGGCTTCTGCGCTTGCCGTTAGATTTGGTGCAACATCCGGAGCGTTTCGGATCTGCTTCTGACGTTGGCGCCCTCGCGGTCGGGGCGGTCTGCTTAGCCCTACTAGTGCCGATCAGCTCGCGGCTCACCGGCGTTGGCGAGCGTGAGCGATGGTTGGGCGATGCGCTCTCGGTCTTTATACTAGTGGCGGGCGCTGGTTGGATCATCACATCGCCGACCACCCGATTCTTTGCGCCTGCGTTTGTCGTCGGCTTGGCGGGGCTAGTCGGTGTCCTGTTGCGTCTCAGGCAAGCGAGGCAGGCGATTGCGCTGCTCCTATTACTTGCTCTAGGCGTGTGGGGGACGTTCCGGTTTCTCGATCAGCACACATCCGTCTTCTCATCGTGGAATGTGGCCCTCGGCCGCGAAAAAGCCGACGACTATCTTGCCAGGCAGTTGGACCATTTTACTGCTGCCCGATTCGTCCGCGAGAATCTCCCGCCTGATGCGCGGCTGCTTTTCATTGGCGAGACCAGACCCTACTACTTTTCCCGTGGGGCGGTGGCCCCATACCCGTTCGATGCCCACCCACTCCAACGTTGGGTGCAGGAATCGCCATCTGTGGACGCGCTCGTCAGACGACTAGTGGCCGAAGGGATTACCCATGTCGTCCTGAATGTCCATGAGTTCAGACGCCATCGAGATGGGCGCGGCCTTCTGGTGTTCTCCGGCAACGATGCCCCAATACACACTCTGCGTCTCAAGGAATTGCCTGGTGCCTTGCGGCTGCTGTTTGAAAAGAACGGGGTTTACGTTTTCGAGGTGCCCAGGCGGTAACGGTTACGACTTGGCTTTGATTGGCTGGGGAATGAGGAGCCACTCGCCAGGCTTCGGTTTGTCGGATTTGTCCAAGGCGTTGGCTTCGAGAATCGCCGTGACAGTAGTTTCGTGCCGGGAGGCCAGCAGGGTCCAGGTATCGCCGCGGCGGATCTGATACCGTTTGGCACGGACCCGCTTCCAGTCCTGATAGGTCCCGAGGTTGCTGAGCAGGGTCTCCTTGCTGCCCACCGGCACCTTCAGATGGTACATGGGATCCGGCGGGGTCAGGCCTTTGCGGAGTTCCGGATTGAGCGCCTTCAGCTCCTCGTAGGAAACGCCAGCGGCCAAGGCCGCCGTCCTCAAATGAATCGGGCGGGTGACGATCACTTCTTCATATTCCACCGGCGTCTGAGAAGGAATGGTAAATCCGAAACGAGTCGGGTCTTTAGCGATCAGGGCGGCGGCCAGGAACCGAGGCACGTACTCCTTCGTTTCTCTTTTTAATAGCTTGGTGTCGGTGAGATCCCAGAAGTCGTCGGCTCGTGCGCGGACGAGCGCGCGTCCGACCTTCCGCTCTCCCGCATTGTAGGCCGCCATGGCCAGAGGCCACGATCCGAAGAGTTGGTACAGGTCCCGAAGGTATCGGGCGGCGGCAATCGTGGATTTCACGGGATCCCGCCGCTCGTCGATCCAGTTGTCAACCCGAAGGTCGTAGGCTTTGGCGGTTGACTTGATGAACTGCCACGGTCCGACCGCCTTGGCCCGGGAGACGGCGTTCGTGCTGAACCCGCTTTCAACCAGGGACAGGAAGACCAGATCGACGGGCAGGTTGAATTCCGTAAAGATCCGCTCCACCATCGGCCGGTGGCGCTCCAGACGGCCCAGCCAGATTTCAAACCGGTCGCGAATGTGGAACGAGAAAAACTGCACGTGCTTGTCCACCTTCGCGGTCCTGATGATCGGGACATCAAAATCCAGGGTCTCAGACGTATCGGATGCCTCAAGAGGCAGCTCTTCAGCAAGGGACGCTTCGGGTATGACCTCGGCCGATTGGGCCACCGCTCGGATCGAGAAATCGAGTCTCGTGGGCGGGCCGGAGGCCTCGACCGAAGTGAGTGTGGCATTCGGCGGGACCGGGGAGAACGTTCCCTGGAGCGGCTCGTCGGCGGATGAACTGAGCCGGAAGGTTTCGTCCAAACGGTACCGGTCGGAAGGTCCAGCCCACCCATCGGCCACAAGGATGGCCGAGGCCAGGCCGCCTGCACAGAGAGCGATCATCCGGATGCGCACGAACATGGGATCCTCCGCAAATCATTCACTGTAGACGAAGAGCCTGCTGAAAGCAACTCAGAGAGGCACTTCACAGCCCTCATCGCGCTCCAAACGACTGATTTCCCACTCACTTAGGCCGTTTGGTCACCTTGACACGTTTCCGACCGTATGGTAGCGTGGCCGAGCATTCAGCCATCAAGAAATTTCCCTGCAATAAGGAGAGCCGCGGCATGCTGAAACGGTACCTGTTGGCGCCAGGGCCGACCCAAGTTCCTCCCGAAGTCCTGCTGGCCATGGCCAGGCCGATCATCCACCACCGGGCGCCCGAGTTTGCCGCCATGTTTGCGGAACTTCGGGATGACCTCAAATGGCTCTTTCAGACCCGTTATGACGTGCTGACTATGGTCGCATCGGGGACCGGTGCCATGGAAGGAGCGGTGTCCAACTTCCTTTCGCCGGGCGACAAGGCCGTGTATGTCAACGGCGGCAAGTTCGGCGAGCGTTGGGGAAAGCTCTGCAAGACGTTCGGGGTCAATGGGATTGAGATCAAAGTCGAATGGGGCGAGGCGGTCGATCCGCAAGCGGTGGCCGATGCCCTGAGGAAGGATCCCGCCATCAAGGCGGTCTATGTGCAGGCGAGCGAGACGTCCACCGGTGTGGCCCACGATACCCGTGCGATCGCCGAGATCGTGCGGTCCCGTGAAGGCACGATTCTAGTGGTGGATGCCATCACGGCCCTTGGGGTGTTCGACCTGAGGACCGATGAATGGGGGATCGACGTGCTGGTAGCGGGCTCCCAGAAAGCGCTCATGCTGCCGCCGGGCCTGGCCTTCGTGAGCGTGAGCGACAAGGCCTGGCGGCTGGCCGACAAGGCCAAGAACGCGGCCTTCTATTTCAACTTCAAGAAGGAACGGGAGGCCCAGCAGAAGAATCAGACCGCCTACACGGCTGGTGTCTCGTTGATGGTCGGGCTCAGGGAAGTGCTGAAGATGCTGAAAGCCGAAGGCCTCGGCAACGTTTTCGCGCGCCACGCCCGGATGGCCCACGCGATGCGGGAGGGCATGAAAGCGGCCGGCCTCGCACTCTTCCCGAAGCAGAGCCCCAGCGATGCCCTCACGGTCGTCTCAGCGCCGGCTGGCGTGGACGGCCAGGCGGTTTACAAGAATCTGCGCGAGCAGTACGGGATCACGGCGGCAGGCGGGCAGGATCACCTCAAGGGAAAGATCTTCCGGATCTCGCACATGGGCTACATGGACACCTTTGACGTCATCCAGGCGCTCGCCGCCACCGAGATGGTGCTGAAAGGACTCGGCCACCCGGTGAAGCTCGGGTCGGGCGTGGGGAAAGCCGAGGAGCTCTTGCTCGCAAAATGAAAATCCTGGTCAGCGACAGCCTCTCCAAGCAAGGGGTCGAGATTCTCCAGAAGGCGGGCTTGACCGTGGACGTCAAGACCAAGATGCCCAAGGAGGAGCTCCTGCGGGAGATCAAGAACTACGAAGGGCTGATCATCCGGAGCGCGACGAAAGTGACGGCCGACGTGATTGCCGCCGCCGACAGGCTCCGGATCATCGGACGGGCAGGGTCCGGCCTGGACAACGTGGATACCGCCGCCGCCACCAAGCGCGGCATCGTGGTGATGAACACGCCGGGCGGCAATACCGTCACGACCGCCGAGCATACTATGGCCATGATCTTCGCGCTGGCCCGCAAAATCCCGCAGGCGACCGCCTCGATGAAGGCCGGCAAGTGGGAAAAAGAGCGGTTCATGGGCATGGAGCTCTACAACAAGACCCTCGGCATCGTCGGCATGGGCCAGATCGGAAGCCACCTGGCGAAACTGGCTCAGGGAGCCACGATGACCGTGATCGCCTATGACCCGTACCTCGCGGAGGAGCGGGCCCGCAAGATGGGCGTCGAGATCATGGGCCTGCACGAGCTGTTCCGCCGCGCCGACATCATCACGGTCCACACGCCGCTGACGGCCGAGACCCAGAACATCATCAACGCCGCCACGATCGCGACGATGAAGGACGGCGTGCGCATCATCAATTGCGCCCGCGGGGGGATCATGAACGAGCAGGATCTCTACGAGGCGCTGAAGAGTGGGAAGGTCGCGGGCGCCGCCTTCGACGTGTTTGAAGAGGAGCCGGTCAAGCCCTCCCATTCGCTGCTGACGCTGGACAACTTCATCTGCACGCCGCACATCGGCGCGTCCACCACGGAAGCTCAGGAGAACGTAGCGGCCGGGATCGCCGAGCAGATCGTGGACTACCTGACGCGCGGGATCGCGCGAGGCGCCGTCAACATCCCGTCGGTGCCGGCCGAACTGCTGCCGCGGCTGCAGCCCTACATCACGCTCGCGGAGAAGCTGGGGCTGCTGCACTCCCAGTTGTACGAGGGCGGCATCGAACGCGTGACGATCGAGTACAAAGGAGAGGTCGCGGGCGTCAACGTGGCGCCGCTCACGATCGCGGTGCTGAAAGGGCTCCTGACGCCGATCCTGGAGGAAACCATCAACTACGTGAACGCGCCCGTGGTGGCCCGCGAGCGCGGGATCGAAGTCAAGGAAGTGAAGAGCAGTGACGCGGGAGACTTCACCAGCCTGGTCACGATCCAGGTGGAGGCCGAGAAGAAGACCAGCCGGATCGCCGGGGCGCTCTACGGCCGGCGTGATCCCCGGATCGTCCAGTTGGATAATTTCCGCGTGGAGATCGTGCCGGAAGGACACATGCTCTTTATCCTGAACTACGATCGTCCCGGCGTGATCGGCCAGGTGGGCCAGATCCTCGGCGAGCACCAGATCAATATCGCCCGCATGCAGTGCTCGCGCGAAGAAAAAGGGGGGCAGGCTCTACTCATCGTGGGGGTGGACGCGCCGTTGCCCACGGACGCGCTCCGCGCCGTCACCGCCTCCAAGAACATCATTTCGATCAAACTCGTGCGCCTGTAGCCGGCCCTGCCGGCTGGTTCCGTGATGATGAAGCCTGCCCGCTCTCCCATACCGCAAGGCGTCGCGACGTTTCTGCCCGTCGCGGCGGAAGAGAAGCGCGCCGTGGAAGAGATCGCCTTTACGGTCTTCGCGGAACGCGGCTATCGCGAAATCATCCCGCCCACGTTCGAATACCTGGACGTCCTGGCCCCGGGTCTTGACGCCGAACTCATCGAGAAGTCCTACAAGGTGGTAGACCGGGCGACGGGACGCATCCTCGTTATGCGACCGGACGTCACGGCCCAGATCGCCCGGATGGTGGCGATGGGCATGATGGACCAGCCGCTGCCTCTGAGGCTCTGCTACAGCACGAACGTCTTTCGCTACGAGCCGGAGCACGCCGGCCGCGACCGCGAGATCTTCCAGATCGGCGTCGAGCTGATCGGCCCCAAGGGCACGGCGGCCGACGCCGAGCCGATCATGGTCGCGGCAGAATGCCTCCGGCGTCTCGGCATCACCGCGTTTACCATTGCAATCGGGCAAGGCGCGTTCTTCAATGCCCTACTGCGCCGGACCGGCGTCTCTGAATCCGTACAACGAAGTCTCCGTGAAGCGGCGGCGCGGAAGGATCTCCCGCGGATGGAGGCCTTGCTCAGGAGCGCCGGCGTACGGGGACGCGCCGCCAAGGCGCTCCTGGCGGTCCCTGAGCTGTTCGGGGGCTACGAGATGCTGGAGGCGGCGGCGCGGCTGGCGCC
>OBEQ010762719.1_pt1 | contig 27087 bp, 24 predicted proteins | sample 1670901 | NCBI WGS metagenome assembly OBEQ01 (sample SAMEA104232315, study PRJEB22302) | groundwater metagenome | biome: forest; feature: aquifer; material: groundwater | place: USA | collected 2011-08-07 | depth 5.4 m
AATTGTCAAGAACCATACACTAAAGTGTATGGCGTGTTTGGGTTCTTGAGCATGCTCAAGATTTGTTTTTTCTTTCTCACGAACTAAAGTAGGGAGTTTACGAAAAAAACAAATCTTGACATATTAATGTCCTTGACTATATAATAATCTAAATTATTTGGATAATAATAGCATAGAAATATTTTTAAAGGGTTATGAAGATAGTTGAAGATATGGGAAAAGAAGCAAAGGGCGAAATAAAAACATTTCTTGATTTTGGAAAAATACAAGCAGGCAGAAGAACTTGCTATGATTACTATGAGGGGCAGGATGCTTATGACTTATTTATGGGGGCGAGATACTTCAAAGATATAATGGCTTACCGTGATGGGGAGGCGGAAAAGGTTTATCAGGTTGAAGACATAAGAGACCAAACAAGAAAGTATGCTGCTCTTGTGGCATGCAAAGACGGTTCAGGTAGAGAGATGGTCTTTTTTGAGCCTGGCTCAGCTGCAATGGGAGTTATTGACGCTTTGGAGCATCTTAACAAGGAATATGGACAATTGAATGTTAAGGATATTATCTTCAAAGGAATAGATAATTCTAAATGGATGAATGCGGCTGCTTTGTATACGCATGAGCAGTATGATGTCGAGCTGTGGGAGAGCGCTAAAGAATCTGGCCCGGTTTCATCCGATTTGTTTTTTGCAAAGGGAGTTTCACTTATGTATGTTTATGAGGATGAAGAGGCTATGTGCGATGCAATAAGAAACAGCAAGATTGCAATATTTGATTATACTTTCTCTATAGGTGATAAAATTCAGGATTTTGTTGGAACAGGACTGCCTGTAACTTTTCTAAGTTTAGATAAATGCAAAAAGCTATTGGAAGAAGAAGGAAAAGTTTTAATTTTAAAGCCATATGTAATTAAGAATTATCACCATAATCCTAAAGAGAAAGTTACTTATGAATGCATTTATGGGGATAAAAAGATTGTTGAGAAATACCTTGATGAGTTAAATAAGAAAATAGGCGAGAATTTAGATAATTATGGAGATAAGAAGTTTATTAGGGAGGAATAATTTTTATGAATAATAATGGATGCACTTTTTGTAATCGGAAGGATATAGAAGAAGGGCTTTTATTTCAGACTGATAATTTTTTGTAAGGGCTGCTGTTAAGGGCGCTATGGCTCCAGGACATATTATGCTTATTCCTAAAACACATCTTTCTTGTTATGGTGCTATGCCAGAGGTCTTAGATGATGAGTATAATGAAGCTGTAAAAAGAACAAAAGAAAGAATAAAAGACTGTTTTTCTCTGCCTTTTTCGATAGAGCAGGGAGTTCATGGGCAGAGTATTAAACATGCGCATTTGCATCTTGTTCCATCCGTGTCTCCATGGTATGATTTTAGAGGAGTACAGCTCGTCAATTACGTTCCTCAAGGAATAATAGTTGAAAGAGGGGAAGGTATTAACGATTTACGCAGAGTATTTAGTGAAGATGGGCAGTATGTAGCAATTGGTCAAAATAATGCGCTCCATATTTGTAGGACTAATGGCTATGATGGAACTTTTAGGTCTTTAAGAGGAATTGCTACTGAAATAACTGGAAGAAGGGACTTATTTGACTGGAGAACTGTGACTCCAGAGGTTGCGGAAGAAAATCAGAGATGGGTTAGAGAGACGATTGACAAATTAAGAGAAATTTAATAGAAAATAAATTTTTGATTTTTTATTGAAGGCATAAAAAGAAAATAGCAGCATTATAAGAAAATTAATTAATGGTAATAAAATAAGAAATATTAATAATTTAGATTTTACTAATTATTTTCTATTTAAATTACTATTGGCATCTATAAATAATTATTTTTTATTAATTTAAAATACTAATTACTTTGTGCAATATCTTCTTTTTTAATTTCCCTGAGAGCATCAAGAAGCTTCTGATTATCCTGCTTATTTCTCACTCCCAATCTTACATAAGAATCTGTTTTGAAGTCTTTCTGGTTAAGACCTTCTTTAACCATTAAATTGTACTTATCATATAAAATTTCTGCCAGTTTTCTTGCGCTTCCATTAACTTTGCAGAAGACTGCATTGGCATGGGTTGGAAAGGGTTCAAGGTAGGATATTGAAAGCAAATTATCAAAGAGCCACTTTGTGTCATCCATGCTCTCTATGATTGACTGCGCATGCTCTTTTTTATATTTGGGAAATATTTCAATCACATATTCTGCAAGAGAATTTATATTCCATATTGGAAGATGGTTTCGCAATTTTTCCTTGACTTCCTCATTTTCTGTAAGCAAATAAGCTAGTCTTAGTCCAGCAATTCCAATTGATTTTGTACAGCTGGCAAGAATGACAAGGTTTTTGTATTTGGGAATAAGCTGTTCTGCTGAATACTGTTTTCCGGCGAAAGACATAAAAGCTTCATCTATGATAAGAATTACCCCTGTTTTCAATATCTTTTCAATATCTTGAAGAGAAGTAAGATTTCCCACAGGGTTGTTTGGATTTATTATTACTGCAAATTTGCTGTTTGACCTTTTTATCTCTTCTATTAGCTTATCCGCATTAAGGACAAATTTTTCATCTTCTTTAAGCATATACTTGTTAATCTTTTCATCAGGCAGTCTAACGAACTCATTAAATGTAGGCAATGGGATGGTAACTTTTGTAATAACATGGTCATTGAGATATTTTATTAATTCTGAAGAGCCATTTCCGATTACAAGATTATCTGCATTGAAATATTCTTCATCCTTCCATTTTGACATAAGCTTTGCTAATACCTTTTGATTAGAAGGATAATAATTGCCTATTTGAGACATTTTGGCAGACAACTCTTCATACATTTCAGGGCTTGGAAAATGATGATTGAACAGGTAATGAAAGTCAATATGATTGCTTCTCCAGTAACCCCCGTGTGTTGAGCGGATTTCATCTATGGTGGGCTTTTTAAAGGTTGTTTCAGCTATTTTTAAATCATTAGCATCATCAATCTCTACCCATTTTTTGTTGCCAACTTCAATGGCTTCAATTTTCGCATGATTTTTTACTATGTCTTCCATTATGTACTCTATTGGCTCAACACCCTTCTTTTCCTCGGTATGCTTAGCAAGAATAGGCAATAAGTAAGTATTTAAAAAGTTTTTGGAAAATTTATGAATATTGACTGTTTTGAATTTGTCTTCTTTTGTGAAATCTTCTTTCCTTCGCGATTTGTGTATCCAGTCTGAAACAAGATTATTTTTTATTTCAACGAAACTTCCATCTAATTCAGGGTTGTATTTTTCCACAATTGTTGAGTCATTAGGATTACTCATTAGCTCTTTTAATATTGCTTCCTCAAAAAATACATCTCCCTCAAGAAAAAGAATATCTTCATTTAAATTTTTTACAGCAAGCCAGAGAGAATAACTGCTGTTTGTTTTATCATAAATAGGATTTTCTATATAATTTATATTAATAGAACTAAATCTTTTTCCTATTTTATTTTTAATTGTATCTCCAAGATATCCTATAACTATATCTGTATTTTTTATTCCTGCTTTTTCTAAATTCTCAAGCATGTTGACAAGAATTGGCTTGCCATTGACTTCAGTAAGGCATTTTGGCTGTTTGTCAGTAAATGGCTTTAATCTTGTTCCTAAACCAGCCGCTAAGATAATTGCTCTCATTGTTTACACTCCAGCATTACTTCCTTTAAATTTTTTAAAAAGAAATCTACATCTTTTTCTGTAATGCTTCCAAGAGTCGCGACTCTGAATCTTCTCTGGTTTAAGACAGAGTCATCAGAATAAATTGTTATTCCTCTATCTTTTAGTTTGTCATGAACCTTCCAATAATCCATGTTTTCCGGCATTTTTATTGTTGTTAAAATATTTGATTCCATTCCTGGATGAAGAATTAATTCAAAACCTATTTCTTGCAAACCAGAGCGCATTTTGGCAGACAGCGTTTGATATCTTTTTATTCTATTTTCATATCCTTCTTCCATAAATTCATTAATTGCAGTATCCAAGGCAAAAATTAGCTGGACAGCGGGCGTGAAAGGAGTTTCCCCTTTTTGCTCTTTTTTCCATTGTGAATATAAATCAAAATAGAAGCTCCGTGACTTTCCTTCTAATTTTTTAATTTCCTCTGTTTTGGCAAGAACGAAAGACACCCCTGGAAAGCTTTCTAGACATTTATTGGCGCTTACCGAACAAAAAGCAATATTATCTTTTGTTAAATTCAATGGATGCCCTCCAAGACTGCTCACAGCATCCACGCACAGCAACTTATTATATTTTTTAGCTATTTCCCCTATTTTTCTTAGTGGAGCTAAAATTCCAGTAGTTGTTTCATGATGAACCATATAAATGTGAGTAATTTCTTTGTCCTGCTGGAGAACAGCTTCAATTTTATCTAAATCTATTGGATCAAGCTCTGGAAAACTTAATCTTGTTATTGGAATTTTATATCTTTCCAATAAATTGCAAATTCTGTCAGAGTATTTTCCATTGTTAATTACCAAGACTTTTCCGTGTATTGATGAGCATATTGCTTCATTGGCTCCGGTTCCTGATGAAACAAATAAAACTGCAGAATGAGTCCCTTCTCCATTTAAGATTTTGACAATGTTTTTGTTTACTCTTAATAAGACCTCAAAAAATTCTGGTTCTCTATGGCAGATGTCTTCTGTTTTTATTGCTTCTCTTACTTTTTCAGATACATTCGTTGGGCCTGGATTAAATAATAGTTTTCTCATTTATTTTTGGGATTAAAGCGGTTTAATTAGTTTTCTATACTATAAAGAAAGAGCAATTAAAACTAATCCTATAAAGATAAAAATTGAGGATGCAATTCTGAATTTTCCATAGCTCTCCCTGAAAATATATATGCCAACAAAAGAGCTGAATAAAATCCCCATCTGCCTTAGTGCTATGACCTCGCTTAAAGTGCCAAGTGCAAGGGCAGCTGTAACCAAGCTGTAACTTGCTACATCTAAAAGACATATCCTTAGAATTGGCTTTGGAAACTTTTTCAGCTGTGACAATATAGAATTTTTTCTTAATAAAAGAAGAGGAAGCCAGCAAATGACCATAAAAATATAGCTAAAATAAACAAAGACAAATGGATTTATACTTGCCGAGGCCAGCTTAGTTGAGAGGCTGTAAAATGTAGCCACGAATGCCGCTAAGAGAGCGAAAATTGAGGGCATTTCTCTTATATGCAACAATGGAGCAAAAATATTCTTTATGTCTTTTATATGTATAGTGTAAATTCCAATGACAATTAGAAGTATGCCTAATATGCTTGTGATAGTTAATACTTCCTTGAGAAATATTAAACCTATAAATAAAGTAAATAAAGGAGTTAAGCGTGTCAGAGGGTAAACAAGAGAAAAATCTCCTTTTACAAATGCCTTGCTTGTAAAGAAAGCCTGGAGAGCAAATCCTGCTCCGGTTATAAAAGCTAAAATAAGAATGTATGAACTTATTTTTTCTTCAGAGAAAAAAATGAAATAAATTATGGTTGAAATTAATACTGAAAATATTCCAGACAGCCAGAAGAATATATTAGGGTCTGCGCCCGCCTTTATGGCTCTTTTCCAGTCAAAATAAAAAAAAGTATGAATTATTGAGGAAGCTAATAAGAGAGATAGTATCAATGCTGCTGACATTATTTAAAGTATTTTTTATAAGATATAAATGTTTTTAAACAGGCAAAAGTCCTCTTTATGATGGCTTTGGAATTTATAACTGAACAAGAAATGAAAGGAATTGTAATTGAAGAATCTGAAAGAGCGAAGAAACTCGGGAGAGCACATATTTTAAATCCTGCTGGTTTTAGCGGACATCTTATTAGTGTAGGCAATAAGGCTTATGATATATCTATGAGGATATTGGATAAACATCTTGATTTGGCTGGAGAAATTGACCCTTATATTGCAAGAACCACGGGCTTTTTTCATGATTTTGCAAAAATTGGAGGAAATATTCATCATCCTGAACAAGAAGGAGGAGATATATGGCATGATTTAGAAGGACCTTACATGGTTTTAACAAGAAATGAAGAGATTGGATTAGTTAAAGGAAGTACGGAAGAAGTGACTAATGCTTTAAGAAAAATATCTCTAGGCATATCTTCAGACTTCGCTCTTGCTGAAGAGATGGGTAGGAGCTTTCCACAATCTGCAGCATATAGAATTCCTCCATGCTTGATAGAAAGAATTAACTTTTTAATGAAAAATTTATCTGTTGATGGGAATCCAATAACATGGGAGAGGTTAGTTTATCCAGATACTTTAATGAGAAAAATAGCTCAGTATAGTGATATGGTTGATATCGGAGGAGGAGTAAAACAAGCTCAGGAAAGATGTGCAGGGATAATTGAAAGATATGCTAAATGGGGAGATGAATTATCAGAAAAAGGAGAGTATGGGAAGGCTAATTACTTTAGGCATCAAATTGGGATAAGCCATAGCCCTGCTTTTTTAGGAAGAGTTTATGATAATATTAGAATAGTTGACCAATTAGCCGGAGTTAGTGAAAACTAATCTTTAAAATACTCACTTACTAATTCAAAATCTTTCTCTGTTTGAAGCTCAAGCCAGCCTTTGTGTGTTTCAACATAATTAACTTTATAGCCCTTGTCAATTATTTCCTGCAAGATGTCAGAAAAATCCGCTTTGCGTATTGATTCAACTTCCTGAAATGGACCTTTACTGTTTTTTAGGCAATCCTCATAAACCCCTATGAAATTCTTTGCCCCATCTTCAGAGAATTTTACAAAACTTAGCGCTAAATGAGTTGCTTCATTTATATCTATTTTTTTGCCAATTTTTATTATTTCTTTATTTTGGGATTTTATTTGTCTAAATCCGGAGGAGATTCCAGTCTCTTTTGCAATAATCATATCCAAAAACTTGTCTACTTCATGCTTATGATATGGAAAAGAACCATCAACTGCTACAACAATGTCTCCTTCTGCTTTTATTATTTTGTTTAAAAGCTCCTGCTCAAAAATAATATCTGGATTAATATAAATAAAACCATTTTTCATCTTGTCTTTCGCGAGCATTAAGCTGTGCATTGCAAAAGTTTCTTTCCAGTTCTCATTTTTAATATAATTAATATCTGGAAGGTTGAACATGTCTGATTTATATCCTACAATAACATTTATGTCTCTTAATCCAGATTGTTTAAATAAATTAATTTGCCTTTCCAATAAAGTTTTTCCATTAATTTTAATTAGTGGCCTTGGTATTTCTCCTTGCCCTATCTTGCTTGAAAGAGAATCAGAGCCTGCCGCAGTTATTATAACTGGAGGGTTGAGGCTCAATAATTTATCTTTGTCTACAATCGTTGAATATCCAACTGTGTCAAATATCCTTTTTACAGGGATGCATAAATCTCCTGCTTCATAAGATCCATCATTCAGTAAAATATTTTTTCCAATATCTTCCATTGATTTAAAGGCAGAGCGGAGCATGTGATTTGCGTGTATAACTATATTAAATCCTAGTTCTTTTAATTCTGAATCTTTTATTTTATTATAAGTTGTTGGAACGGCAACTAATGGCTTTCCAAATCCAAATTTTCTTGAAAGCTCCTTGTATCTCTGGGCAAATTCCTTTATTTTTTCAGGGCTTTCTTCATTGGAATGAATCATTATTCCATCTACTCCTGCTTTCAAATATATTTCAGCTCTTTGAAGAGCATCGTCAATTCCTTTTCCCGCTATAAGGCTTTCTATTCTGGCTATAATCATAAAATCTCTTGATTTTTTCATTTCTTTTCCTGCCTTTATTTTCGCTGCGAAAATTTTTGGATTCTCCAGCTCTTGCTTTGCTGTTGTATCCAAACTGTTCCTTTTTGGAAAAATCTTATCCTCTATAATAACAGCGGAAACTCCTATTGCTTCTAACCTTGGAATTAAATACTGAAACTGGCTTATTTCCCCTCCCGTGTCGCCGTCAAAAATTATTGGCTTATCTGTAACTCTTGCTATTTGTTCTGTTGTCGCTAATCTTGAATCCATGCTTACTAATTCTATGTCTGGAAGCCCCTTAGAAGCAGAATCTGTTAAACTTGACTCCCACAAAGCATCAAACTCCAGAGTCTCAAATGTGCCATCAATTTTAAGGTCATTTGCAATTATGCCGGAAAGGCCGTTGTGGACTTCTATCGCTCGAACAAAGCCCTTCCTTTCAAGAATCTCTTTTAGTTTAGGAATTCTCTCATGTGAATGAATAGTATGTCTTAGTGTCATCTTTTATATCAAAATTGGTATTCCAAGAGTTTTATAAATATTTATGCATTTTTTGTATTTGGAATAAAATGCCAAATTATTGTTTATTTAAACAAAAATAGCTTTATTGTTAATATTTTATAATAATTGTCAAGAACCCTCAGACTAAAGTCAGGGGCGTGTTTTGGTTCTTGAGCATGCTCAAGATTTGTTTTTTCTTTCTCACGAACTAAAGTAGGGAGTTTACGAAAAAACAAATCTTGACATATTAATAATCTGTAACTTATTTACTGTTATAATTTAATATCTATTTTAAAGGCAATGGTTAATAATGTTGGTAATTTTAAGTTTATTATTCCTTCTGCGTCCTGAAAAAAATCTGCCTTCCAACTTTATGTTTAAGTGTCCTGCCTTCAACTATTTTAAATCCTTCTTCGGCTAATATTTTCTTCATTTCTGGAATGCTGTACTGGTATATTCTATATCCTGTGGGCTTAAACATTTTTTTATAGAAGAAGCTAACAGCTCTTCTAATCTTGCTTTTTTCCTCCATGTCAAAAATAAGAAATCCCTTCGGCTTGAGAACTCTTTTTGCTTCTTTCATTGCTTTTCTTAGGTCTTTTTCATCCAGATGATTCCATACTCTCATGGTAACAACTTTATCAAAAGAGCTGTTTTTAAAAGGCATTTCAAACATGTCTGCAGAAATACATTTTGCTGAAGGATTTTTTCCATGGGCTATTTTAAGCATGTCTTCAGATGTATCTATTGCTGTGACTTTTCCAAGATATTTTGTCAGGAATCCTGAGGAGCAGCCAAGTTCAAGAACTTTCTCATTTTCTCTTTTGTCAATTAAATCAAGAAAATGCTTTAATTCTAAAGCTCTCTTTCTTCTTCTATATTCTGTGCCTTCCCTCTGCCTGTCATAAGTTCCTGTCACCTGCTTTCTTCTATAATACTCCGTAAATTTCTGCGTATCTTCGCTTTTCATTTTTTAGTGAAAAGATTGAATATTTTAAATGTTTCTAAGTTATTGGAGTTAAATTTATAGTATAGTGAAAGACATAATTCTTTCCCTAAATGTCAAGAACAAAGTTCTTGAGCACACAAGATTTTTAATTGTAAGAAAATCTTGCTGTAGTCAACGACAAAGTGTGGAATTATTAATGTCCTTGACTATATTATCAATTTTATTGTAATGTTACTACTTCTTAAAATGAATTAATAATAACCTTGTAAAAACATTTAATAAATGGCTATTTTGTGAGTTTACATGAGAATAGCACATGTTTGCCCTGAATATAAGCCGGCGATTAGCGGAGTTGGACAAGTTGTTGAGGAACTGGCTAAAAGGCAGGTAAAAGGAGGACATGAAGTGCATGTTTTTGCGCCTGACTGGGATAAAAATGAAAGAATAAAAATGAAAGAGGAATTTATTGATGGCGTCAAAATACATAGAATAAAACATATAGCTCGTGTTGCAAACTTCGCAACTCTTTTTCCAGGAGTCTTTACTGAGCTGATAGGGGGAGATTTTGATGTTATTCACAGCCATTTGTTTGGGCATTTGCATTTTGTTCTTTCTGCTTTAGCTGCTAAACTATCAGGAGCAAGGCATATACATACGACACACTGCCCCTGGACAGATGCAAATCGTTCAACAGCAGGGAGATTTGGAGTAATATTAAGCTATAATATATTCTCCCGCTTTGCTTTAAAAATGACTGACAAGATTATAGCGATAACCCCGTGGGAAATTAGTTTTATAAAAAAATTTGGAGGGGATGAAGAAAAGATTGTTAATATTCCGAACGGCATGTCTGAAGAGTTTTTTATTAAAATAAAGAAAAATGACTTTAGGAAAAAGCATGGAATCAAAGAAAATGAGAAATTAATTTTGTTTTTTGGAAGGTTGAGTGTAACAAAAGCGCCTGATAAATTTGTTGAAATTGCAAAAATTATTCTGCAAAAAAGAAAAGATATAAAGTTTCTTATTGTTGGCCCTGATGAAGGCATGAAAGAAATAGTTAAAAACAAGATAGGAAAAGAAGATAAAATATTATTATTAGATGCAATAAGGGACAGAAAAGAGGTAATAAAAATGTATAAGAGCGCAGATGTCTTCGTCATGCCGAGCTTTAGAGAAGGTCTGCCTTTAACATTATTTGAGGCTATGGCTTCTGGACTGCCTATTGTTGCAAGTCCTGTAAACGGAATTTCTTATGAGATGAAAGATGGAGAAAATGGATTTTTAATTAAATACGGAGACAATGAAAAATTTGCAGAAAAGATTATAGAATTGCTTGATAATAAGAAATTAAGAGATAAAGTAATAGAAAATAACTTAGAAAAAGCCAAGAATTATTCTTGGGATAAAATCTACAAAAGAACTATGGAGGTTTATAATGATTAGCGTTATAATAACAGCATTTAAAGAGCAGAAAACTATTAGAAAAGCAGTTGATGCTTTTCTAAAACAAGTTGGGAGAAAAGACGAGATAATTGTAACAGCGCCGGACAAAGAAACAATTGATGCAGCTGGAAAAATAAAAGACAAGAGAATAAAAATAATGAAGGATGAAGGAAAGGGGAAGCCTGCTGCTTTGAATTTGGCTGTTTCTAAAGCAAAAGGCGAGATATTGATTCTTACAGATGGAGATGTATATGTTAGTGAAACTGCTGTAAAGGATATAATTTTAAAATTTGATGAAAAAACAGGAGCTGTTTCTGGGAGGCCAGTTTCTGTAAATGACAGAAAAAATAAATATGGATATTGGGCATATTTGCTAACTGAAGTTGCTCATAATAGGAGGAGGAAGGCGCTTAAGATGGAAAGAAGGCTCTTTTTTTCAGGATATCTGTTTGGAATAAGAAAGAGCTTATTCCCAAAACTGCATGAGGAGCTATTATCAGAAGATGGATTTGTTTCTCATCATGTTTATGTAAATAGATATAAGATTGACTATGCGGATAAAGCAGAGGTGTATGTAAAATACCCTGATAATTTCAGAGACTGGATAAAGCAAAAGAAAAGAAGCGCCGGCGGATATAACCAGATTAAAATAGCTGACAGAGTTGAGATAAGATCATTCAGAAAGGAGTCTTCAGGATTTATGGAACTGTTCAAGTATGTAAAAAGCTTTAAAGAATTTATCTGGTTAATTGAGTTGTTCATTGCAAGAATATACTTGTGGGGAGTCATTTATAGGGATGTGAATTTGAAAAAAAAGAGCAGAGAAGAAATATGGAAAAGGGTGGAGAGTACTAAATAGATTTTTTAATTGCAACTATTATAAATAAAAATAATTATAACTCCAGACAACCTTGTTTTTCTATTAATAATATCTTCTAATCAATTATTTAAGCAATTATTTTTTCCTTGTTAACTTGATGTTATGGGAATAACAGATATAAATAAAAAGGGCTGTTAATAATAAATTTATGGGTGAAGAAATTTCTGTTGAGAATAAAGAAGAAAAGATAGATTCTCCTGATATAGGAGAAAGGAGAAAGGAGAAAATAAAAGAATGGCTTAAAGAAAGGCACAATCTCATGTTTATGGGAATACTTGCGCTTGGAATAGTAATTAGAATTTATTTCTTTTTCTTGACCAAAACTCAGGCATTGTGGTGGGATGAGGCTGATTATCTTGCCTATGCAAAAAATCTTGCTGGGATTGGAGGGTGGGTAATTTCTGCGAAGCATAATTCTCTTTATTCTTATTTAGCTGCAGGAATTTTTAAAATCGGATTAGGAGAATTAACGGTTAAGTTTTTATTGCAACTTATTCCTTCTGTATTAAGTATAGTACTGGTATATCTTATTTGCAATGGTATGTATAAAGACAAGAGAATAGGGCTGGTGGCTTCTTTTTTAATGTCGGTTTTTTGGGTTAGCCTGTTTAATACAACAAGATTTCAAATTGATGTTGCTGGCTTGTTTATTGGGCTTTTGGCAATTTATGTTTTTTGGAGAGGGTATGAAAATAAGGAGAAGATATTTGGAAAAATAGATGCGAGATGGGCAATTCCGCTTTCTGCTGTTCTTGTGGTATTAGCATATTCTATAAGGAGGGGGTATTTCTTATTTGGACTTTTTATTCCTCTCTATGTTATCTTAACAAGAAATTGGAAGGAATTACTAAAAGATAAATATAATTGGATTGGTCTCGTAGTGGGCTTGATTCTTTTCTTTATTGTTGAGAAAACCATATTTATTTCTCAAATTGGAGCAGTTGGAGAGTCTTATTTCCATCAAGAGCTTCCGATAAACTTTTTCCCGCTTCAGGTCTTCAGTTCTTTTTTTAAGTTTGGAAGCACTCCAAATATTGCCTTGTTTTCTCTTTTTTGGGCAGGATTAGTTTTACTGATTGGAAAGCTGTTGCTATCTTTCGGGCATATTAAAACAAATAATGAAACAAAGGCAGATTTATTTAATATAATAGTAATAGTTATTACTCTTGCATTTTTCGTGTATGTATTAAGGAACCCAGATGGTTTGGGTGAGCCAAGATGGTATTTTCCTCTTGCACTTTCTGCTTTTATATGTATTTCAAGAGCCGGAGCTTTTATTATGGATTATGTTAAGCCATATAATAAATATGCTGGAGTAATTTTGCTGGTAATACTTATAGGGAGTGGAGGATATTACCAATACAAGCTATCTGATGATTTAATAAAAGAAAAAGTTAACAGCTTCTCTGGAATAAGAGATGCAAGCCTGCTTTTAAAAGAGATTTCAAATAAAGATGATGTAATCTTGACAATGGGGCAGCCACAAGTTGAGTATTATTCTGAAAGAAAAACTGTTAATGCCAAAGTATGGGTTAATGCGAGTCCGGACAAAGAAGAGCATTTCTATAAGTCAGTTGATAAAATGAAGGAAGATGAAAATGTCAGGTACATATTGATTTCATTTTCAGAGCCAGGATATCCTTTATGGATGAAGAATGTAGAGTATAGTTCGGATGGAAAAATGACTGCATGGGAAATTCCTTTTATGGGGACAAAGATTGATTTTATAACTGGAGAGCAGAAAATAAATAAGGAAGGCAAATATGATAATATTATATTCAAGCTTGTTGATGTAAAGCAGGAAGTGTTTGTGTATGAGATTCTGAGAAATTCTACAGTTTATAATTCAAATCTTAGTATATAATCTATAAAATATATTTATAAATATTTCATCTAGTTGCTCTCAACAGCCACCCTTGTTTTGTATTTAGAGATCTAAATTTTGAGAAAAGAGTGGCAAGGGCCGTTAGAAAAATCCAGCAGCTTATTAAGATACCTATATAAAAATTCTTTTTCCATGAATTAACAAATATATAATAAACACAAGATAAATAATAATCTTTTAATCCAAGATTTAATTTTTTTGAGTTTTCCAGTTGTCTTCTTGCAATTGCTGTCCTAATTTTCTGCTTAAAAAAATCTTTAAATTTTATATTATCATAAGAAGCGATCATTCTTGGTATATTCTCCTGCGGAAAAATAATTATTTTGTAGCCTTTATTATATATATTTAAAGAGCGCTCAAAATCGTCTCCTAGAGATAAGCTTTTTTGATAGAGTTCTTTTCTGAATATATTAGTCATAAACATTTTTGGATTCTTAACTTCCAAATAATCTTTATATTTAACTGCCAGTTTATCTTTTTGATAGTTCAACCAGAAGTATGAACTATATGCAACCATTTTATAAGTAAAATTTCCCATTTTGAATTTCTTATTATCCCATTCAACAGGAAACGATTCTGCAATCCCGCCTACTTTTTTATTATTAAAAACAGAAATAAACTCGTTCATTGATTCTTTATTAGTTGCTGCGAACAGCCAATCAGCATCATTAATTATGATTATTTCGCCTGATGCTTTTTTTACCAGAAAGTCTATAATTTCCGGCTTTCCTTTTCTTGAATTCAAAGTAAAATACTTAAATTTTTTATTTTTAACAGAGAATTTTTTTACTGTTTCTTCTGTTTTATCTGTACAGCCGTCTAACCCAATAAGAACTTCGTAATTTGCGTATTGAATTTCTGACAAATTAGAAAGTGCTTTGCCTATTATTTTCTCTTCATTATGGGCTGGAATCAAAAATGAGATCTTTATTTTTTTCATCTAGGTATAAATCCAATTAATTTATCATATACTCTTATAAACCTTTTTGCTGGAGAATTTACAATTCTAAGCCTAAGGACGCCGAGAGCCATCCAGGGTCCTGCTTTCCAGAAGTTAATCTTTGAATATTCCTTGTCTGTCCATACAGTTGGAACTGCTCTTATTTTATAGTTGTTCTTTTTTAGGGCATAAAGTAATTCTACATCAAATGCCCATTGAGACATTGTTAATTGAGGGATGACATTCTCTAATGCTTTTCTTCTAAAAATCTTTGCTCCGCATTGGGTGTCTCTAAATGGGAGAAATAAAGAAGAGCGGATTACAAAATTAAACAGTTTTCTTGCTATTATTCTCTTTTTTGATGGGATGGGTATTATTTTTGAGTCTTTTAGGTATCTATCAGCTATGACTCCGTGGGCTTCTTTTAGGCTGTTTGCAAGTTTGAAATATTCGTCTGGCGGAGTTGCCATATCTGCATCTACAAACCCTATAAATTCGCTGTTTCCTTTTAGAGCCTGCTTAAAGCCTTCTATTACTGCATATCCCTTGCCTCCTCTTGGAAGATTTATGAAATTTATTCTGCTGTTTTTTTCTTGAATTGACTTTACTATTTCTTCTGTCCCGTCAGATGTATTATTTATTACTACTATAATTTCGTAGCCTAAATCTGAAGTTTTTCTTAAATTTTCAAAATATGAAGAATAAAAGTTTAAAGTATTTCCAATTCTCTTTTCTTCATTATGGGCTGGAATAATTATGGATAACTTTTTCACAAAAGTTCAGAAATATAAGAGTTTTTTAAATATATAGATGATTTTATATATTGAAAGAACCACGAATAAAAATGGCAGAGGGAACCAAAGATTTTGTCTCAAGAGCAGTTGATTTTATATTTAATATTAGGGGAGCAAAGTTATACATAATATTGATTTTTTTCCTTGGTTTTATTTTGAGATTTATCGCCTCTGTTAATCTTTCAGTTTCCGCGGATGATATGCATTTTGTGACGCACGCCATAAATTTTCTTTCAGCAGGAAGGTTAGAAACATATGATCAGTCTGCTGGATTGTGGTTTGCTTTCACAGATTTAATGTACAAGATTTTTGGATATACGCAGATTGGCTCAAGAATGGCCTCTTTGATTTTTGGTTCTTTAAGTATTCTAGCAATTTATCTTTTAAGCAGAGAGTTTTTCGATGAAAAAACTTCCTTATTTGCCGCACTTTTGATTGCTATATCACCATTTCATATAAGGCTTACTATTGCGGAAATGGATGTTATGGCGATGTTCTTTGTTATTTTAGGCATGTTTATTTTTGTAAGAGCTGTGAAAAGCGAGGGCATAAAATACTTTGCTATTTCAGGAGTTCTATTTGGGCTTGCTGTCTATACTAAAGTTTATCCTTTATTGTTTATTCCTTCACTGCTTTTGTTTTTAATGTATAAAAATTATAAGACTGAAAAGAAAATAATAAGAAAAAAAGATATAAAGAAAATATTTGTCTTTTTGGGAGTGATATTCATTTTTTGCATACCATCCTTAACCCATAATTATCTTTTGTATAAAGAAAAGGGATTTTTAGACCTACAGTTTACTAGAACAACAGGTCTTGGAAAAAATATTTCAGCTCAATATTATTCATGGGACGCGCAGTTTAATGCAAAGAATTCGTGGAGGGGCCTTTTATTTGGAGATGAGAAGCATATTGCTTCTGGAACCCCTTTGCTATTAGGAGCTATAGATTTTATAAGAGTAGCAGATCCAATCGCTTTTTATCTTGGATTGCTCGGTCTTATTATATTAATTTTCAGCAGAAAAGAGGCTAGAAAAGATTACATTGTATTTTTCATTGCCAGCATTTTATTTGTGCTGCCTTTCTTGGCATCTATAATTCTTCTTCCGAAACATTTTGTCTTCTTGGAAATTTTATTAATTCCTTTTGCTGGTTTTTTTATGCAAAAAGCAAATGAAAAAATAACCATTGCAAGCGGAAGAAATTCAAAAAAAATACTCGTAGTAATTATTATTATCTCTGCCTTAATTTTGCTTGGCTTTCCTAGAATGAATACTAATACTCATTTTTATGGAAAAAGTGCAGTTGCTCAGGCGATAGATTTTAAAAATAACAATATTCCTGATAATGCTCTTATTGTTGGAGATGGAAGAATATACAGTGGGCAGATACACTGGATTTTTCAAGGCAGACCATATATTGAGGGTGCAGATTTTATTAAAATCTTAAATGAACAGGAAAACATTCCAGGAGATACGTCTTCTGTAAATGTATATTATTTTGAATGCGTTAAAGATGACTGCGGCTGGGGAGGAATTGACAAACAGCAGGAATTTAATGCTACAATGGAATCTCTCGCGGAGTCTTTTAAAAGGCAAGGTAAATTGATTAAAACTATAAGTGAGCCTGATAGATTCAGCAAATATTATTTGTCCGATGGGCACAATAGAATTAATACATTTAATATTTATTCTGCAAATATAAATTTAAAGAGAGCTGTTTTAATATACGCAAGTCAGCCAAAGGAATGGTTTTTATACACAGTAGGATATGAACCAATAGAAAAACAATATGATTATTACCCCGTTATTGGATTTCCAAACTATATTTTCTATAAAATTGCGCGTATAGTAATGTGGCTTTCTTTAATTCTCTCCTTTATAAGCATAATTTATTTAATTTATATTTTAATATGTCAAGATTTTTTTAAGATTCCAAATCTTGAGCATGTTCAAGAACCAAAATTTCCGGAGGGTTCTTGATATGGGAACAATAAGCATAATCGTACCGGTTTATAATGAAGAGAAAACAATAGCGGATATTTTAAATAAGCTTCTTCAAGTTGAGCTGGGAATAAAAAAAGAAATTATTATAATAGATGATGGCAGTTCTGATAATTCGAGAAAAATTATATCCTCTTTTATCAAAAAGAATAAAGGAAGAAAAACCAATTTTATTCTTAAATCAAAAGAAAATGGGGGAAAGGGAACGGCTATAAGAGAGGGTATTGCAATTGCCGGAGGAGATATAATAACAATACAAGATGCCGATTTGGAGTATAATCCTGAGGAATTTAAAATATTGATAAAACCGATATTGGAAGGAAAAGAAAAGGTTGTTTATGGCTCAAGATTCTTGAAAGAGCATAAGCCACTTTACAAGATATATTTCATGGGAAATAAATTTCTGACTTTGCTGACACAGATTCTTTATAATTCAAGAATAACTGACATGGAAACATGCTATAAAGTTTTTCATAAAGATGTTATAAAAAATATTAATTTGAAGGCCAAAAAATTTGATTTTGAGCCAGAAGTGACTGCAAAAATATTAAAAAGAGGAATAAGAATAAATGAAATACCAATATCTTACTCGCCAAGAAGCATAGAAGAGGGAAAGAAGATAAACTGGAAGGATGGGATACAGGCAATATTAGTTTTGATGTATTTGAGATTCAGAGATTAAATTCATTATTATATCAAAATGTTAATATATTTTCCCATTATACTACTAAAGAAAAAGCTGTTATCTGCAATGCCTATCTTGTTGTATTTATGATAATATTTAATTTGTACTCAGTTATAGCTAAATAGAGTTATGGTGTGTTAGGTATATTTTTACTCTTTTATCAAGACATTCGAGCCCCAGAGAAATATTGCCGATGAAGTTATGAAAGCAATGGAAAATTCAAATATGTTTGATGAAAAGTATACTAAAAGCAAAAATTCTATAATTAAAAATATTGGTAGAAACTGATAGTTCTTAAACTTCCCTATTGATAACTTATGCAACAAGGAAAGATTTGTAACTGCTGTTATTCCGAAAGCTATACCGACAAAAAAGAGAATATGCTCTGCCTCTGGCATTATTTTTCCAGAAAATATTTTTATTATTATGCCTGGAATAAAATAAAATAAAATAAGAGATAGAATTACTCCACCTAAAACCAAAAGAAAAGCATTTGTAAAAATAGAGTTAGATTTATCTTTTTTTCCGGGGATTTGTGAATCTTCCGCTGAAATAGGAAACATTGCTTTGCTTACCGGCAATGTGCCCCAGAAAATTATTTTCCCAAGAATAGATGCTATGGCATATACTCCGGCTGTTTCTGGTGGAAAAACAATCTTTGCAATTAAAACATCAAGGCTGTAAAAAACTATTATAATTGCTGTAATTATTAAAGTGGGCTTTGCATAATTGTAAATATTTGCAGTGGCTGCTTTTTCTTCTTCTGCCTTCATTATTGGATTTAATTGGATAAATGTAAATAAAAAAGATAGCAGACCCCCTAGTAAAACTCCTATAATTGCTCCATAAGCCTGCCAGCCAATATATACAAAGAAAACTCCGATAATAAGCTTTCCAGAAGCTTCTATAATCATGTTTAAACCTAAGGAAGTGAACTTCTTAGTGCCCTGCATCAAGCCCCGTCCAATTGGTATAAAAAACGATGTAAACACTACTAGACCTGTAAGAGACAGAAGAAGGTAATTTATTTTCAGAATGTAAGACAAAGGAATAGAGATTATAAGAAAAGAGATAAAAATAAGAAAAGATATTTTTGTTGCCTTTGAAATAGTTTTTTTAAAAATATTTTTCAGCTTTCCTTTTGAACTTTCATTTGATGAGTATTTTGTAATTATTGTCTGAACTGTCTCTGATAGTACCTGCATTATATAGGTAATTGCAAATAGGGCTGCTAAAACACCATATTCAGAAACGGAGAGCATTCTAGCCATAAAAAACTGGAATAAAAAATGAAAGAAATTGAATATGCCAAAAGCTATTAACAAGACAATGCTTCCTTTGATAATGCTTTTATCCAGTTTAATCATCCTACTATCCCTTTTTTGAATATTAATAATCCAAGAACAATTATAATTGTTTGGAATACCCAGATTGAATAAACAACTCTTTTTTCTGTTGCTTTAACTCCCATCTTTTTCAGGATTAATATTGCAAGATGATTAAGACTATAGATTTTATTATATGGAATATCTAATGTGCCATCTTTATTCGGCTTTCCAAAAGATTGTTTTATAAGGCCCCCCCTAAATTTCAGGCAAACTTCTATTATGCAGGGTATGAAGAAAAATAAGGCAACCCTCTCAAAATTTCCAAGAATGGCCATTATAGTTATGAGTCCACCAATAGGATAAGTTAAAACATCTCCTGGAAAAATTTTTGAGGGATAAAAATTATAAAAAAGAAAAGCAAGAAGAGATGAAACAACTATTAGGCCTGTGACAGCCAGCCATAGATTCCCTGTGAGATAAGCAACAAAAGAAAGCGATGAGATAATTATAATGCCCTGTCCTGCTTCAAGTCCATTGAATCCAGCTAAAAAATTAAATGTTGTAGAGGTTGCAACTATTCCTATTGGAATCAGTATTAGAGGATATAAAAGACCAAGGTTTATTACACCTATAATTGGGAGAGAAATAGTGCTTTGTCCAGCGTTTATAACCATTAAAGGAACTGCGGCAAAGAGACACAATGCAATTCTGAACCTTCTTCTTAAACCAACTTTCCAACCAAGCGAGCCATCAATAATCCCTATCATTGCAAGGATTAATAAGCTTGTTGTCAGAACAAAAATTTCTATAAGATTTGCATCAGAGTTAAAGAAAAACTGCTTTATGGCCACATATAATAGTATTCCTAAAATAAATCCTGCAACTGCAACGATACCGCCACCCTCGCTGACTTTAACTTCCTGATATTTATTCATATCTTTTCCAACGAATCCATATAGACATGATTTCTTTATCCATAATGGAGTTAAGAATAAAGTTATCAGGAAGCTTGCGAGTATTGGAATTAATAGTCTAAAATCCATTTTATGCTAGGCGTAAATTATTAGGATAGTCTATTGATAAATATTCCTTTTTAAATTCGATGTCTGATGGGTAATTAACCTCCCATATCTTTATTGGGCCTCTAAAACCACTAAGCTGAATGAAGTCGCTTTTGAACTGTGGATTCTGGCTTTTTATTGCAGTAATAAATGGGTCATCTTCTTTATGAACTAATTTGAAATATTGGTTATCTTCGTTGTAAAGATAAAGTCGTGCAAGCTGTGATTTAACAGTCCTGTTGGTTAAATAGAACAATGCCCCTTCCGAATCGATATCCTGTATTGACCCTCCTGATAAAGTTGCACTTGGATAAATGAATATCCCCTCTTCTACTCCTGAACCAAAGTCATTAAATCCATAATCATAGGCATATCTTAATGGCAGGACATACTGCTGATTTTGGTAAACATAAATTCCTTTTGGTTGACTTATAAGCTTGCCTTTGGCATCTTTTTCAATTAAAACTGCTCCGAGGCCCGCCTTTCCTGCAGGAAGGAAAATTCTTTTTCCTTCTAGTTCAAAAATAATATCATCATCCAGAACTCTCCCTCCGAAATATGCAAAGATTGTTGAGTTTTTTGTTTCCTTAGTCTTACTTGGATCCTTCAAAAAGGTTGGAATATCGCTTCTTCTGTCAAGTTTTTCATTAGAACCAATAAATGAAAATGCGGAATATTTTCCAATATCTGTTGAATCTATTAATAAATGCGTAGCATTGTGCGCATAAAGAAACTCTAAGGCCTCTCTATTTGATGTTCCTGTAAGAACATACCTTCCTATTAAATGATTCCAGTAAGATCTTAAATTTCCTCCATCAAGAATTGTTGCTCTTTCTCCTATGGACTGCACCCAATAACCATAATCCCACCAATGGGCAAAAACCGCATCAGGGGATGTATTTTCCCTTACCCAAAACATTGCTTTCTGCCATTGCTGATTATAGGAAGCTGGAGCATATTGTGCGGCTTCACTTGAAACGTTATTGTATAAAGCATATCCAGAAAATATTGTCAGCAAGAGAATAAAACCTATAATAAGCCATGAAAATAATTTATAAGATTCTTTCCATTTTCTTAGGTCATAGAAGACAGAAACAGCAAAATATGATATAATAATAGAGACCGGAATAGCAAGAAGCATTACTAATCTTATTAATCCTCGCGCACTTATAATAGTAAATAAAGTAAAGATAAATATAAAGAGAAAATTAAAGTTTATACTTTTAACTTTATCAAATTCATCTTTTTTATAATATTTATAGGAATAGAATAGAATAGATAAAAGAAATACAATAAATCCTGAAAAGTAGACAAATACACTTATAAAATTTTCACCATTAAAAATACTGCTTCCTGAATATCTTGTAAAAATCACCGCCACTAAAAGATAAACATATGAGAGTGTGAGTAGCATCCTGTCTTTTTTATAGAATTCCTTTAATATGGAATAGAAAAGATAGATTGAGCCAAAGAAAAATAGCCAAAAAGTTATTGGAAAACCTTTATAAATGGGGCCAAAATTTTGGCTCCATTCTGTAAAATCCGGCTGTTTATTTTCTGCTACTGTCTGAATTAGTCTTGATGTTGCAGGTTTTACAAGCTGATTTTTTATATCTGAAAGCTCGTTTATTAAGAAATGGGGTCCAAAGAAAATAAAGCTCAAAATGAATAATATAATTAAAGAGATAATCAGAGATAATGCCCTTTTAGGAATCTTTGAAAAATAATCTCTTTCCGAATAGATTTTTATTTTTGTACTGAATAAGACAAAATGTATTACAATTATAAATAATACTACTATAGATGAAGAAGTATAAGTTGAGGTAAAAAGATCCGTTAAAGAGAATTTGCTGGAAAATGATATTATTAGAAATGAGGTGAATAACCAGACAGCGTATGTGCAAATTTCTTTCTTTCCTACTTTTCCGACTAGGAATGCTATTAACGCCGGCGCGGCAATTCCTAAGTATATGTATACATATGCCCCCCATATATTTGCCATTAGAGCCGTAGAGAGGCCTGCCAAAAAGGCAAGAGTATATCTTGAAAATTCCTTCTTGGAATTCCAAGAGGCAAGAAAAAAGTAAAAAGCTATAAACATAAAAAAGAAGCCTGCAGATTCTTTCTCAGGGATGCCCGCGATAGTTCTTGGAAGAAGCACAGAAAACACTGATAAGAAAAATGAAGCAATTAATGCTATTATACCTGATTTTTTATCGCCTAGATAATGTCTAAATATTTCTTTTGTAAGAAGAAAAAAGGCTATAATTGTTATTGCGAAGAAAAATACTGGATATATAATTGCAGAATATGTTACAGAATCTGAAAGGCCTAAAAAGGACAAAACATTATGGAACCATGCAATCATATAAGGATGCAGCAAGTATTCTTCAGTAGTTCTTGCTCCTGTGGGAGCATATCTCATCTTATCAACGGCAAACAGCGAACCATGAGCAACTATGTATTTTGCCCACCTTAAAAATAGAAATGGGTCAAGGTCTGGACCAAGAGTCCAAGTTCCTGTTGTAACATCTTTAAGAAGAGGGAGATTGCTTGTCCTTATTCTCACTGCAAGAAAAATTATTCCTGCAAGCAGAATACATACAATCCAATTATAGTTTGATTTAAAGTAATTTATTACTTTCTCTTTCCTTTCAGCAATGACTGCATTGTCTGAGATGTTCTTCTCTTTTTCTTCTTTAGGGATTTCACTAATTTTCATAAAAACTCACCAATTAGTTAAAAGAGAGGGTTATATAAAGATTGCTTCGCAATCTTTAATTTTCATAGATAACCCTCTCTTTTAAGGTAAATGACGATCTTTGGTAAAGTGGATATTAGAAAAACAATGGCGTGATGAAAACTTCTATGAATGCTGCGATCATTAATACTACGACTGCCAAAATTACCAGATTTATTGAGTCATGAAGGACCTGCCAGAATCTTTCTGTTCCTGTTTCGTGCTTTATTATTGCTACTGAAACCATTCCCCCTGCAAGAGCTACTGTGAAGTATGAAAATATTTCAGGAATGCCGTGAATCATAAATCTCAGTAAGCCAAGAGGAAGGGAGGAAAGAGAGGAATTTGTAAATATGCCTATACCTGCGGCGATAACTGAGGCGTTCCATGCAAGGATAAATATGACTCCCGCGCCGAATATTAGAGAAAAGACCAGCGTGAAAAGAAGGACATAGACATTATTTGTGAATATTAGAAAGAGGCGTTCTTTGTTTGTAATAAAGGGCACGGTTGTTGTTACATCTTTTACCCCATATTGTTTTACGCAGGCATCAAAAGCAGCTGGTCGATTTATGAGACAGTATGTTTCTATCTGCGCTCTAAATGCTTGAGTAGAAGAGAGCATTGTGTACCAGAATGAAAGAGCAATTACAAAACCTATGAAAAGCCACATGAAAGCAAGGATTGCCCTTTCGTGTTCTTTTAAAAGCGCCCATGTACCTTTCTGACTGTCTTCTATTGATTTCCCTTCTTCTAATTTTATAGTATAATAAACAAACGGCATTGAGAACATGACAGTAAAAGTAACAACTAAAATTCCTGAATATTTAGAAAGAACTGCGTCCTGTGAAAAAATCCAGTTTACCAAGAGGATAGCGACTGAAGCATAAAAAGCTCCTACAAAAAATAACTCCCACGGGTGCCTCTCGGCTTTCGCGGGATTAATAAGCATTTCTAACATATTGACTCTTTTTTGTTTTTAGGGGTTTAGGGATTATATAGTTTGTTGTTTCTGACTTTCTATTATCTGAATTATCTCGTTCAACTGCGCGTATCCAGACTGGAGCTGTAATGACAGCTGTTCTTCAAAAGAGGAAAGACGAGAAATCTGCTTTTCAATAATTTTTTTTGTTTCTTCAGAAGTTTTCTTGACCATAATCCCGGCACCTATTGAAACAAAAAGATTTTTTTCTTCCGGCTTTGATTTTATATATATTCCATTTCCCAAAGAGGAAAGTGTTGTTTCTTCTGATTCCTCCAAAGATAAAATATTTTCTTCAAGAGCTTTTAATTCTGCAATCTGCGAAGAGATAAATTCTGCGTGCTGTTCTGTTTCTTTTATCTGGTTTTCAAGCATTGATGCTTTTATTAGGGCTTCTTGATTCATTTTATTTTGTAATGGAGAGGAGTTTTAAATGTTTTCAATCTTCCAGACTTCTAATTTTTCAAAGAAAAGAGATTTTTGTGAAATTATTGAATTTTTGTATTTTAATTTTTTCAATAAGTTAATTATCTTAACTTTGGGGGTTAGATTTGACATTATAATCAATATAAATCCATTATTATTTAGATGAGATTTTACCTGTTTAAGGAATTTAATTATAGTCTCATCACCTTCTTTTCCTCCAGTTGTTGCTCTTCTTGATTCTTTATCTTCTCTTTTGTCCTGTGGAAGATATGGGGGATTGAAAGTGATTATATCAAATTTTCCCTTTATCTTTGAGAATAAATCGGATTTGACCGCTGGGACTCCTTTTGATTTGAGAAGTTTAATTGATTCCGGATTTATATCGGAAGCAAGAACTGATTTTGCTCCTGCCTTTAATGCTGTTTCTGCGATTATTCCTGAACCTGAACCGATATCCAAGAGAGATTTATTTTTTGCGTATTTTTTTATTGTTTCTGCAAAAAGGTATGAGTCGTCAGAGGGAGAGTATATCATTTTATTTTATTGATAGAGGGTTAATTAAATTTAACTAAAAAAGTTTATTGATAAAATATTATCTTGATATGATATACTGGCAGTTATTTTCCGAATAATATTGCGAGGATCTTCTCTCCGAAGAAAATGGCTCCTAAAACTCCTCCCACTACGAATAACAATAATATAATCAGTATAATAATTATTGTTAGAACAAGTTTGCTTTTTTTTGGCTGGGGCTGTGAATAGTAAGGAGATTGGACTTGAGTCTGCTGTGATGAAGGATAAAATTTTGGGAGAGACTGGGGAGCCACTTCAGTTTTTGAAAGATAGGGTCTTGAAGAACTTGAATTGAGAGAGAGTGCGCTTGATGTCAGAAACTCTGCAGCAGCCTTTACTTCTACTGGATTGTATCCTGCATTTATGAAAGAGTCTACTACGCTTTCCATGCTAAAACCTCGGGCAATCGCATTTTTTAATCCTGCAACTATTTCATCATTTGTCATTTTATCTTTTTATATTTCTATCATTGATGCGTTCTGCATCAAGTGAGCTGTTTTATTCAGTTTATAGCCCATTTCCTGCGCTAAATTAGCGCCGGCAGTGAGTTTCTTTAAGTCTCCATGGGAAGGTATTACATGCTCGGGGTTTGTAAGTTTTATTAAGTCTCTTAAGTCCTCTCTTCCACCGTGACCACTTACATGCACATTATCAAAAATTCTTACCTGATGCTTTTTCAATCTTTTCTCAAGCTGGTCCCTATTTAGCTCGTTTATCGGGGTAGGGATTGTTTTTGATGAAAATATAATATTGTCTTCGTTAGACAAGGTTAATGGGAGCTGGTTTCTTGAGATACGGTCAAGAATTGAGCCTGGCTCGCCCTGATGTCCGGTGCAGACAATAAGATAATCTTTTTTATTCTTATTAACTCTTTTAAGAGTTTTTTCAAGATGTCTTCTGTAAGTAACAAGATTTATGTCACTGATAAAGGGACACTTGCCTACATTTTTTGCAGCAAGAACATATTTGCTCAAACTTCTTCCAAGAAAAACTACCTCTCTGTTTAAGCGACGCCCAAACTCTGTAATTGATTTTAATCTTGCTATATGCGAAGAGAAAGTTGTGACAATCATACCTTTATTTGAATTGTCGGTTGTGAAAAAGACATCTTCTAATAATCCGCGGGCAATCTTTTCAGAAGGAGTTTTTCTGTCATCTGGCGCATAGAGGCAGTCGACAATGAGAGCTTTGACTCCCTGCTTTGCAAGCTCTTTTAATCTTTGGTAATTCGGCTTGTCGCCGAAAACTGGTGAGTTGTCTAATTTATAATCGTTAGCGTATAAAATTACTCCTTGAGGGGTGTGGACTGCTATTATTGAACTTTGAATTGTTGAATGAGTCATGTTAAGAAATTCTACCTGATAATTATTCTTTCCCCTTACTTTATATGAACCATTTACTTTTATTGGAACAATGCGGTTTTTTATTCCCTGTCCATTATCAGCCATGAGAATTTTAAGAAGCTCCATTGTGAAAGGAGTTCCAACAACATCTACCTTATAATTTGGAGATATATAAGGAACCGCACCTACATGGTCAAGATGCGCATGCGAAACCAGAAGGGCTCTGACTTTACTGGCTAAAGCATTCCTTTGAAGATAAATGTCGTCAGGGAGAGCGCCGATGCTTCTCATTCCTTTTTCTGTTGGTATTTTTTCTCTTTCTGCAACCCCGACAATTGCCGGAAGAAACAATCCTGCATCAAATAAGATAACATCCTCTCCGATTTCTAAAGCAGTCATATTTTTTCCTACCTCATTATAACCTCCAATTGCATGAATCTTCATTATTGAAATAAGAAAGACTGCTTTATTAAGATTTACATTATCAAAAGATAAATATTATTGCATATTTAAGAATTAATTTTCTTTTTGGCTCTTTCTTCTTCAATAATTTCGTCAATTACTTTGATATGTGGAAGATTTTCTGCTCTATATCTTATTGGATAAACCTCAAAATCTATATCTGATGCTTTACTCATTAATTTGTCAAGAACCATACACTAAAGTGTATGGCGTGTTTGGGTTCTTGAGTATGCTCAAGATTTGTTTTTTCTTTCTCACGAACTAAAGTAGGGAGTTTACGAAAAAAACAAATCTTGACATATTAATTCCGCCTGTGTGCCCTGCCCCAAACATAAACAATCCTCTTTCA
>OBEQ011049080.1_pt1 | contig 27084 bp, 23 predicted proteins | sample 1670901 | NCBI WGS metagenome assembly OBEQ01 (sample SAMEA104232315, study PRJEB22302) | groundwater metagenome | biome: forest; feature: aquifer; material: groundwater | place: USA | collected 2011-08-07 | depth 5.4 m
GGCCGATCTCGCCTATGCACGGCGAAATCAGGGAAAAACCTTCACCGGCGCCGACTGGCAGTTCGACAAGTTCGGCCCCTGGTCCCAAGAGGTGCGCGAACGTATCGAGCCGGCGCTCCTCGCGATTAGCGCCGACAAAAAAATACTTCCCAGCAACTATGAGGACAAGGACGATTGGATTCGCTGGTCGGTAAGAGATGATGAGCGATTATTACAGGAGCGGGAATGGAAACTTCCAACCGATATCACCCTGTTCTTGAAACGTTATGTCGACAGGTTTGGACAGGATGTACCAAGCCTGCTGGATCACGTCTATAGCACCAAGCCGATGCTGTCGGCCGCACCGAATGAGCACCTGGACTTTTCCTTGGCGGTAGAAGATACGCCAAGTGCAGAGCCTGAGTCGCGACAGTTGAGAATGGACATCCTCTCCGAGAAGAAAAAGAAAAAACTAAAAGAAAGGATGCATGCGCTACAAGAGAAACAAAAAAACATGAAACCGAAAGAGCTTAAGCTTGTGCACCTGGTAAAGAATCCCAGGGTCGACGAGATTTACGAAGCAGGCATTGCCTGGCTTGACGATCTTGCTGGCCAGCCGTTAACACCTGGCAAAAAAGCCGCCGAATTCTCGGACGAAGTATGGCAATCTTCTACCAGGCAGGGCGTCAATGTTTCCTGACGATTGCATTCAGTCGATCATTGGATCCGCCAACTGGTGGACGAAGAACAAAGAGCAAAAGCTTTGCAGAGGGGCGTTGATCTTTGCTTTCGTGCCCCACGCGGACCAGGTTCCTTATGCTTTTGAGCCAGCAGGAGGAACTGACGCGAGTCGGCATGACAGCGCCATCCTTCGAGTTGCCCCCCTCAGCGTCAATCAGCCGCTCAAGAAAAAAGATCTGCCTGTCGCCGCCATGCCGCTGTCAGGTGGGGAGGTTTGGGCGGCCTATCGGGCCAAGCAGAGACCCTGTCTGGTGATTGGTTCCAACAATCCAGCGGTAGACCAGGCGCTGACCAAGGGAACGCCGAAGAATTCCACCGCACCAACGGTGTTGATTGCGCCCTATTATGGCGTGGACAGAGATGGCCGGCGCGCGGGTTACAAGCCCGAGTTCGTCGAGCGCGTTCGGCATTGCGAATATCCCCAGTTCGTTTGGGATCGCCTGCCGATTGGCGGCGGACCAGACGAGTCGATTCTTCGACTGGATCACCTTCAGCCAATCGGCGCTGATTTCAATTCATACAAAATATCCGAGTTTAAGCTCAGCGACGATGCGCTCGAGATCATCGATGAGTTGGTTCATTGGCTGATCTGGGGTGGAGTTGATGCGGACGGTTTAATAGCCTTGTATCGACAAGAAATCGAAGCAACGTTCGGTCCATAAAGAGATGTCGACCCCGGTTTAAGAGCGATTTCTCAAGGATGCCGCCTCTTTTTTTTCAGGCCCCGACTTCACCGTCGACTTCACCGCCGATGGACTTTTCACGTCATGTGGCGCAACGTACTCCGCGGGAACAGGTTGAAGCGCAGGAGCAGACATTGTTTTCCGTCGAGCCGCTTGAACTTATCGCACGCTTTCTCGAAGGATATCGGTAAGGTAAGCATTTTTTGAACAGATTCGTGCGGCTATCAAGCCTGGGACCGATGGTTTGCTCTGCTCTTTATGTGTAACGGAATAGTTGATCACTTTATTTCCAAGGATAAAGTAAGGAGAAAACGCATGGCTAATTTTGACAAGACTCCACCGCACAACGTTACCTCTCAACAAGCCAGGCAGAAAACAGCGCCTGTACCGCCACCGGCACCAACCAGAAATGAAAATAAAAGTCCACGGACGCCATCGAGCAAACCGCAAGTTACATCGCAGGAGCGAGAGCAGATGATCGCGACCAGGGCTTATCTCCGCGCGGAGCAGCGCGGCTTTGCTTTGGGGCACGAGCAGGAAGACTGGCTGCAAGCCGAGGCTGAAGTCGACCGGTTAATCAGCAAAAGATAACGTGTACCACAGATGATTCGTGCACGGATGTCCGTCACGGTTCCTTCGCCAAGGAAACTCTGATCAAGTCTCCCGTACGCCCTGAGCTTGTCGAAGCCTGTCCTGAGCCAGCCGAAGGGGTGAACGGGAAATGCCGTAAATAACGGGTGATTCGTCCGTTAACAGAAAATAGGGTTAGCTCAGTCTGTCCCCTATGTACCTCCGCTAGGCGATCTGCCCCACCAGCGCGGCCAGCGAGCGGGCGGGGTGCATCTCGGTTGTCACGTTGTAGCCCAGAAGCTTGTCGATCTGGCTGGTGGAGAACATGCCGATCACGCATTGTGATTGCGTGGCCTTGTCAGCCTTCACCACCAGCGCGTGCTGGCGTGCCTGCGCGCGCAGGGTCTCGATGATGTCGCCCACCCGCGCGTCGCGAACCGCCTGTGCATCGAGCGCGCAGATATCCGGTTGCGGCGTCATCACCGCCGCCACGGTGATGTCCGCGCGCGGCACCCGCATTTGCTGGGTGATCTGGATCGGCCGCTCGCCCATGATGTCCTTCGCGGTGATGAGGCCGATGATCTGGTCGGTATCATTCATCACGAACAGCAAGCGAATTCCGCTGGTTTTCATTTTATTCAGGGCCGCGTCAATGGCGACTTCGGGGCGTGTGGTGATCGGTTGCACCACCTTGAAGTTGGTCATCACCGTCGCCGCGGGACTGTCGAGCTTCACGAGCTCCGGCGATGTGGTCGGGTGTCCCAAAGTCGACTGCGGTTCGAGCGTCACGCAGGTAATGGTTTCGAATGAATAGGGCATGGAGAACCTCCTTCAAGTGTGGCTCGTAGCTTTCCCTGCCTGACCATGTTACGCCTTGCGCCCGCCAGGCCAAGTATTCCCGTAGCGAATGCGTGTGTATATCGAAACTGAATTCAGGCATTCGCTAATATTCGACTGATCCGACCCCGGTTTACGCAATTTATTTTCGGCTTACTTGGTTTCGGCGAGCTGCTTGAGCGTGAACGTGTAGCTCACGTTGTCGAGCGGTTTGTGGCAGGCGAGGCACTCGGCCTGGTTCACGCCGGGCTTGTGCTGCTTGTCGGGAGTGAAGACGGCGTAGTTCCAGTCGCCGTTGCGCAACATCTCGGGAATGTCCTTGCCCCAGCCCGCTCCGCGTGCCATCGTCGTGTAGAAGAGGAGTTTGTCCGCCACGTAGAAGCCATCGCTGCCCATGACTGGTTTGCCGTCGGCGTCGAGTTTTGCCGCGTACACCTCGTCGAACAACACCGCTCCATCCGGCAGCGGCTTGCCGGCTTTCGCGGCTGACACCGCGGCCTTGTTGGCGTAGTAGTAGCGCACCTGCTTGGTCGCCGGGAAGTTGATCGTGTGGTACTTGGTGAATGTGTCCTTGTAGCCTTCGGGGAAGGTCACGCTGGTCTTCGCGACGTTCGGCAGGTACGTGGACTTGGCTCCCGTCGCCGCGCCCGGCAGCGAGGAAAAGTAGGCCGCGACGTTGGCCATGTCCTCGGCGCTGAGCTGAGGCGCGATCGCATTCATGATCGGGTTCTTGCGCGTGCCGTCCTTGAGCGCCTTCAGCTGCGCCTCGATGTAACCCGCCCGCTGCGCCGCGAGATTGGGGATGGCATCGCTCACGCTCACCCCGGTGGCGCCGTGGCACGCCGCGCACACGGCCGCTACCTTGGCTTTGCCGGCCTCGATATCCGCGGCTTGCGCGATGGGTGCGACGGAGAGAACGAAGAACAATACGAGCGCTTTATTCACGGGCTTCTCCTTAAGCAGAGGCAGGGACAGGAAACCTACTGCAGATCTCGACGAATCTTGCGCTCAACCCGGATGCCGGTCAACGCAATGGTGAGCTGGTCGCGGCCACTGACCGGCCGAAACAGATGATCTGATAAAAATTGTGGTCATTCGCGGAAAAGTGTGGTCAGAGTGAGCTAACCCGGATTTTTTATTTTTACGTGGAAGGCACGTCTATGGACTCTTGCCAGTAGCTTTCGCCTGTGCAGCGCGGCGCCTCGCGATTTCAGGCCAGTAATTATCGGCGCTTAGGCTATAGGAAGCCGTGTCCATGCCTACGGCATACTTCGACACTCGGATGGTCGCGCCAGCACGTTTCCAATAAAAAATCGTATTTGTAAACTTGGCACCCGCTCTAGTGTGAACCTCTTCAGTGTCTTTCCGTGTTGGCGGGCCATATTTGATAGAAAGGGCGGCAATCAAGTCGTCGAAGGCCATTGAGTCGAGTGACGCATATCCATACATCAGCCGGTCGGCGATGAAGTGGAAATCGATGGCATTAATGCGATGGCCAGCGACCTCAGAAAGCGCAGTGGGTGGAGCGCGACCGTCAATGACTGTCTCGCAAAATAGATCTCCTTCCGTTTGTTTGCGCTCCCAGAACTTTTTTAGCTTTTCATTAAGTGGCCTCGTTGCCTCCTGCTTCGGATCGCTACAAGTAAATACTGGGTACTTTGTCCTCAGCTCTTCCGCTGTTGAACCAATCTTTAACCCTTTGAATTCAAGCGAATCATCGGCGTAAGTGCTGGATGCCGTGAACAGCAGCAGAACCAAAATAGCCGGTAATAGGTGGTCTTTAGGCATATTCGACAAACACGTAAATAAAATAAACACTCAAGTATATTCTATGAATGAAGCAGTAAAACAGTAAAAGGGGACGGAGTGATTAATTTTTAATCCCTCCGTCCCGATTTACCGCCGGAATATCCCCAAATTTTCCGTGATGAAGATCGACGAACGCTTGTGAAATCTGTTCCTGCGTATTCATGACGAAGGGTCCGTGACCGACGACAGGTTCATCGATAGGCTGCCCATTCATCACAAAGATGGTTGCGTCCGAGGCGGCTTCGATCACCGCGTCGTCACCGGCACGCTCGAAGATGACGAGCTCGGTTTCGCTCGCGGTGTCGACGTCGTTTACCTTGATACCGCCTTTCATGATATACAGCGCTGCCGAATAGCCATTGTGCAGTAGCAATTGCAGCCGATGACCGGCGCGCAGTTGCACATCGAGCAGGTTGATCGGGGTAAATGTTTGTGCCGGCCCGGTGGCGCCGGAAAATTCACCGGCAATTACTCGCACCGCACCGCCGTTCCCGGGAAGCGGGACGACCGGAATATCGCGCGCGAGCAGAGTCTGATAGCGCGGTTTGGTCATCTTCGTGTTGGCCGGCAGGTTAACCCAGAGCTGCAACATTTCGAACCGGCCGCCGCGCTTGGCATAATCGCGGCCGTGCATTTCCTTGTGCAAGACGCCCGCGCCGGCGGTCATCCACTGCACGTCGCCGCTGCGAATGGTGCCGCGGTTGCCCGCCGTGTCTTCGTGGCTGACCTCGCCCTCGTAAGCGATGCTGACGGTTTCGAAACCGCGGTGCGGATGCCAGTCGACACCGCGCGGTTTCTCGGTTGGTTCAAACTGGGCCGGGCCGGCATGATCGAGGAGCAGGAAGGGAGTGAGCTCAGCAGCAAGGTTCCGGTAACTGAATATCGAATGCACCGGAAAACCGTCACCGACCCAGTGACCTTCGCCGCGGTGGTGAATGCTCAGTACTTTTTTCATGGCCTTGCCTCGTTTTATCAGCGGTTATGCCCAACACAATGCGTCGCCAGTTTATGGGGCCTATTCATTACAATACAACGCAATGGCTCAACCACTGGAATTCAGCAATTGGGTTCAGATCGCGGTTTCCACTAATATGTGCAGGAACTGTGACATGACCCTGGTTTGCTCAGCCATACCTTAATTTGCTGATAATTATGGGCAAAGTTTCTTGCTTTCATGCCTGATTTGTTCTTGATTTTCTCCTCCTATATGATGGTTTTGCTTCGCGAAAATCAAGGGACTCACGCCACAAAAACAATAAGGCGTGACGTTTCATAAAAAGATCGGAGGAGGATTACAAAATGCTAGCGACGCAATTACCGCGTTCTTCTGTGAAAGCACTCCTTGTTGTTCTGTCGTTGTTGCTCTCCGCCTGCAACGGGGGCGGTGGTGGAGGTGGATCAAGCAACACAAGTAACACCGTTCCGCCCAGCAAACTTTTTGTCGGTGATTCCGCCGATTTTGCCATCGGTTCAGTAGTTGATTCGAATCCACAGCCCGGCACGATTACCGTTGACCGCATCATTATGGGGCCGAATACGGGTCTCACTTCGTACCTCAGTGATTTCGCAATTGATGCAAACAATAACCGTTTATACGTCGCCAACGGCAGATCGATAATTGTTTTCAATAACATCAGCAATGCGGACGGGAACACAAGTCCTTCGCGCGTAGTTACCTCTATACCGAATGGGGTTGTCGGAGGATTTACTTGTTTGTACCTGGATGTGGTGAACGACGTGCTTTATGTTGGAAACAATAACAGCTTTTACACCTTCGAAATTCAGGTCTTTGCTCACGCGAGCACCGCAAATAATGCTGCACCGAACAGAACGATCACCGTAAATTCATCGTATATAACCGGCCTGGCCGTCGATGTCGCTCGTGACGTTATCTATGCGTATGCAGAAGATTCAAATTATTTAAGTGAAATTAACGTTCTTGACAACGCCAGCACAATAAGCGGCACTGTAGCGACGAATCGGGTAATAACCATCGGAAGTTCATATTCTTCGGGACCTCCCCGTGGCCTCTTTATCGATTCATCCAATGACAGGCTGTATGTGTCGGAATATAGCTACATATATGTCTTCGATAACGCGAGCACTAAAAATGGTTCCGTAAACACGACCGCTGCGCCAGAGAGAAAGATTAGCTTGCCCTTGGTGACAACCGTTAATATTGCAATGGATGTTACGGTCGATCGACTCTACGCGGTGGATGAATGGGGCGTGAATATAATTAATAACGCAAGCACTGCAAACGGAGTTGTCCCGATTAACAGAGCGCTTGCACCGAGCGGCGCTGTCTTAAAAGCGGTTGCTGTCAGGCCCTGAAGTCGATAAGAATTGGGATCAGATCTTGGTTTCCGCAAATATCAGCGGAAACGGTGATCTGGCACTGGTTTGTCCAGTCCAAACGGTTCTATGACGCTTCCCAGCATAATGATCATCGTTGCCACGGTTCTCTTTCTTATCCTGGAAAGGTCGTTCCCTGGCCGTGAACTGCCGAACTCGAAAGGGTGGTACGGCCGGGCGCTATTGGTGAATCTGGCGCAACTGCTGATTATCCTCGCGACGGCGAGGCTCTGGATTCATATCTTCGGCGACGTATCGCTGTTCAAATTGTCCGTCTGGGACATGCCGCTGGCGGAAGGGTTCGTCGGTTGGTTCATCGGCACATTCTTCTTCTATTGGTGGCATCGGTTGCGGCATGCGAAAGGATTCTGGCTGGTTTTTCACCAGGTCCATCACTCGCCGTCGCGCATTGAAATACTGACGTCGTTCTACAAGCACCCCGTTGAGATATTGAGCGACGCCATTCTCAGCGCGCTGGTGCTGTATCCGTTGCTGGGATGTTCCATGATGGGAGCTTTCTGGTACAACTTCTTCGGCGCCACGGGCGAGTACTTCTACCATGCCAACGTCCGGACGCCCAAATGGCTTCGATTCTTTATCCAGACCCCCGAGCTGCATTCCATCCATCACCAGTACGACGTGCACCAATACAATTTCGCGGATATCCCCCTTTGGGACCGTCTGTTCGGCACCTATAAAGACACGGTCGAGTTTGCTGATCGCTGTGGTTTCCCAAAAGGAGCGGAAGAAAAGCTCGGGGATATGCTGGTGTTTAAGGATGTTTACTACGAAGATACTGCCTGACACGGTGATCATTAGAGAAGAAATGAAATATTCGAGCCTGACACCTATAATTTATTTCATTCGTTAGCCTGAACATCAGTATGCCCTCATCAATTACTAGCAAGGAGTTGGTTGAGAAGTCTGTGCAAGCGGCGGTATCGGCGATTGAGTTGTACAACAAGCCAGACTTCAGATACCGCGAGGAGTCCTTCGCAATTCTCATGAGTAACGCTTGGGAACTTCTTTTCAAGGCCAAAGCCTTGAAGGACGGCGGCGAGAATCTGGATACAATCACAGAAACGAAAAAAGTAAGAAACGAGGAAACAGGTGCTACGGAGAATGTAACCAAGACCAACCGCAGCGGAAACGCGATGACAGTTGGGCTTGGTTATCTCGCTCCGCAGATGTTCGCGAACAAAGTCGAAGGATTGACTAAGGAATGCCTGACGAATATCGAGCTACTCATTGAAGTGCGTGACAACGCGATTCACTTCATGAATGCAGATTTAGCTTTAGCGAAAACGGTATTAGAAATTGGTACAGCGTCGCTGAAGAACTATATGGCGCTTGCAGTGAGATGGTTTGGAGTTGATTTTTCTCGATACAACTTCTTCTTGATGCCTCTCAGTTTTTTTCATGGTTTCGAAGCCGTTGAAGGTATCTCAGTGACGCCTGCCACCGACCAAGCGCAGAAGTTCCTGCAATATATGGCTACTGTCGAGCAGGACACCCCCGAAGGGGCAGAGCACTATATAACCTTAGCTATCGAGACAAGGGTGGTGAAAAGCAAGGGTTCTGATGGCATGGCCGTCCGGTGGACAAATAGTCCATCAGCACCTGCTGTGACTCTGCGTGAGGAAGACCTCTTGGAGAGGTATCCATATGATGCCGGGGATTTATCCGCGAAACTACGTGACAGGTACGCTGATTTCAAGCAAGACAAGCGTTACTACAAGATCAAGAAGCCACTTGAAAGCGACGGAAAGTACTGCAAGGTGCGATACCTTGATCCAAAGAATGCACGGAGCGGTTCAAAAAAGTTCTTTAGCACCGAGGTGTTCAAAGTCTTTGATCTACACTACACAAGGAAGGGTGTTGGCTAACCACTGTTTGAAATAAAGAGGCCAGGTTCCACGAATAATTGGGGCCAGTCACAGCTTTCGCTAATATAACTGGAAATTATGATCTGATCCCGGCTTATGATCCTCGTGCAAAAAATAAAACTTTTGCTTTTGCTTCTAATACTAAGCTGTAGTCAGTCTTTATATGCCGAATCAGGCGGTTGGATCACGCGGGATGGAAAACCTGTCCCTAACACCGATTCCATGAAAAGCATTGATGGGTTCGGGGGCTCGTTGGTGGTAACTCCCGATCCCGATTGGGAGGCTAAATGGAATACTTCTCCAGATACGGTCCCGCATTTTCGTGAAGCCTCGAAAGTTAGATATGGGGAGAATCTGACGATTCTCACTTTTTATATCAACCCAAAAGTTAACCAATCAGGTGAAATTGACGTAGTTTGTGACATCAAAATAACCCGACCGGATGGAAGTCAGCCTGTCAACGCAAAAGAGGTTGAGTGTGCGAAGGGAAAACCCCAGGGAGATCTACATAGCGTTCGATTGACATCAGCAATTATTAAATACGCTGGAGAAAAAGGCGATCCCCCGGGTGTCTGGAAGATCGATGTAAGCCTTACTGACCGGAACAGAAAAGTAGTAGTGCCACTAAAAACAAAGTTCGAGCTTGTAGAGATAAAGGCCGGCATTAGTTTCCGGTCGCAGGAGGATGTCTCTAAATGGATGACGTTCTATTACCAAAAACCGGATCCCTCCAGGCTTCCAGAAGCCATTGAGTACATGAGTCAATCGGGAATGCTCGATAACAAAAATGCACTGGCACCCATATTTGGATTTCTTGCGGGTGTCTTTAAAGACAATCCCCAACAACTCCCAAGCTGGATTGACCGACTTGGTTCTCTCGAAGAATCTCACCTTGGTGTGGTAGTTCTTGGGTTGTGGTACGCGAACCTGCCTGATTCCCAGAAGCGTGCTTATGCAATACTCGAAAATCATCCTGATCTAAAACGGCAGTTCAGCTATCTCAACCAAGGATCGCCAACGCCTGTTGAAAAAATTCCACTGGAACAGGGGGCGTGGGTTCTTGACGCTCTTTGGGGAAACTTCATGGCCACCGGAAACAAGACGCCCGTGCAAAGAATCATGACAACCTTGCCGTGGATTGACGCCAAGGGCGACATTAATCGGTTACTAATAGGTGGTGCTGCACGCTGGTCGCTGACTTCTAATGCAGTACAACATCAGCGCATCTTGCAATTCTGCGAGGAAGAGGTCAGCACTCAATCTAAGGAGGTAGCTGCGAAGCTACGTGAAGTTATTGCCAATGCGAAGAAGGAGCTAGAAAGTGGACGTAAGAAGAAGGCGGTCCAGCCAATATAGGCCTGACGCGCCGCTACCCCTGAATCTAAAGTTAGCTTCTCGAGTCTTTCTGAAATACCACTAAGCACCCTCCCGGTGGAATTCAGTCCAATTCATAGGTAGACTGCGCCTCCTGCCTTGATACGGCGTTCCGGCGCCACCTCAGTTCCCATGCAAACCGCACGTGATATTTTTTCCTACCGTCAGTACTGGGCCAAGCGTTTCGGCACGGCGCCGTTTCTGCCCATGTCGCGCGCGGAGATGGACGAGCTCGGCTGGGATTCCTGCGACATCATATTAGTTACCGGCGACGCCTACGTGGACCTGCCGAGCTTCGGCATGGCCATCGTCGGGCGCGTGCTCGAGGCGCAGGGTTTCCGCGTCGGCATCCTCGCCCAGCCCGACTGGAAGAGCGCCGAACCGTTCAAGGCCCTAGGCCGGCCGAATCTGTTCTTCGGCATCAGCGCCGGCAACATGGATTCCATGGTCAACCGTTACACCGCCGACCGGCGCATCCGCTCGGACGATGCCTACACCCCCGGCGGCGCGGCGGGTCGGCGCCCGGACCGCTCGGTGATCGTGTACGCCCAGCGGGCGCGCGAGGCTTATGGTGACGTACCTATTATCATCGGCGGCATCGAGGCCTCGCTGCGGCGCATCGCGCATTACGACTACTGGTCCGACAAGGTGCGCCGCTCGATCTTGCTGGATGCCAAGGCAGATCTGCTGGTCTACGGCAACGCCGAGCGTCAGGTGGTCGAGATCGCGCATCGCCTTGCGGCCAAGGAGCCGATTGCCAGTATTACCAACGTTCGCGGCACTGCCTTCGTGCGTCCGGCGCTGCCGGAGGGTTGGAGCGAAATCGATTCCACGCATCTCGACACGCCCGGCGCGGTGAATCCGCCGGTGAATCCCTATGCCAGCGAAGAGGAAATGCGAAATACTCCGGCGCCGGCAGCGAACACGAATGTCGTGCAGATACACAAGCGCGCGCCGAAGCTCGACCGGGACAAGACGGTCATTCGCCTGCCGGCGTTCGAAACCGTATCGAAAGATTCCATTCTCTATGCGCACGCCTCGCGTGTGATGCATCTCGAAACCAATCCCGGCAACGCGCGGGCGCTGGTGCAGCGCCACGGCGACCGCGACGTGTGGCTCAACCCGCCGCCGCTGCCGCTCGCGACCAAAGAGATGGACGGCATCTACGAGCTGCCATACCAGCGGTTGCCGCATCCGGCGTACGGCGAGGACAAGATACCGGCCTACGAGATGATCCGGTTCTCCATTTCCATTCAGCGCGGCTGTTTCGGCGGCTGCACCTTCTGCTCCATCACCGAGCACGAAGGGCGCATCATCCAGAACCGCTCGGAGGATTCGGTGATCCGCGAGATCGAGACCATCCGCGACACCGTGCCCGGGTTCACCGGCGTGATCTCCGATCTCGGCGGGCCGACCGCGAACATGTATCGCATCGCCTGTAAATCGCGCGAGATCGAGTCGGCCTGCCGTTTGCCCTCGTGCGTGTATCCTGATATCTGTCAGAACCTCAACACCGACCATTCGCCTCTCGTTAAGCTCTACCGGCGCGCGCGCGAGTTGCCGGGCATCAAGAAAGTGCTGATCGGCAGCGGCGTGCGCTACGACCTCGCTATTCAGTCGCCCGCGTATGTCAAAGAACTGGTACAACATCACGTCGGCGGTTATCTCAAGATCGCGCCCGAACATTCACGCGAAGGCCCGCTGTCCAAGATGATGAAGCCCGGCATGGGCGCGTACCACAAGTTCAAGGAACTGTTCGACAAGTATTCGAAAGAGGTGGGGAAGGAGCAGTATCTAATTCCCTATTTCATCGCCGCGCATCCGGGCACGACCGACGAGGACATGCTGGAGCTGGCGCTGTGGCTCAAACAGAACGGTTTCCGCGCCGACCAGGTACAGGCATTTCTGCCGAGCCCGATGGCGACCGCGACCGCGATGTACCATTCCGGCAGGAACCCGCTGCGCAAGGTGACCCGCGCCAGCGACGGGGTGTATATCCCGAAGGGACTGAAGCAGCGCCGGCTGCACAAGGCGTTCCTGCGCTATCACGACGCCAACAACTGGCCGATGCTGCGCGCCGCGCTGCGGCGCATGCACCGTACCGACCTTATCGGCTCCGGCAAACACCAGCTGATTCCGATCTACCAGCCGGCCGGCACCGGCCTCGTTCACGAAGGACATCGCGGCGGCAAACGCTTTGCCACGCAACACACCGGCCTGCCGCGCTTCACTCCGAAGAAATCCAAACCGTCGCGCGCCGGACAGCGACCGCACAAGACATTGCATCCCGGCAGCCCGACCGGGACAGGAAAGCGGCGCTAACCCCACGATTGTCATTCCCGCGAAGGCGGGAATCCAGGCCTTACATGGTATCGCGCGCTTTTGCGCGCGATCTCAAAAAGCAATTAGCGGGTGGCTTTGCCTCTGCACCCATTCTCTGTATAGATTCCCGCCTCGCGGAATGACAAGCTTAGTTGGTGGGGTTCGCTTCGCTTACCCCAACATACAGTTAATGTGAGAATCTTTATGTAAACCCTGGATGCCCGCCTTCGCGGGCATGACAACCATTTATGTATCGTGAGTTGGGGTGAATGAAATAAGCCCCAACGTATTGCAAGACGTACATTTCGCATCGTGATCGTGATACGATGCGCTTCCAGCATGACCCGTTTTAATCGCCGCTTGACCGACCCTAGATGATCCTGCACATCGACATGGATGCGTTTTACGCCTCCGTCGAAGAACGGGATCGCCCGGGCCTCCGCGGCAAGCCGATGGTCGTCGGCGGCAATCCGCACAAGCGCGGGGTCGTGGCCGCGGCCAACTACGCGGCGCGCTATTTCGGCGTTCACAGCGCCATGCCGACCGCGCAGGCCAAGCGCCTCTGCCCGCACCTGATTGTTCTCCCGCCGCGTCACGCTTATTACGCGCAGATCTCGCGGCATATCCGCGACATTTTTCACCGTTACACGCCGCTGGTGGAGCCGTTGTCGCTCGACGAGGCGTTTCTCGACGTGACCCACAGCCAGCAGTTGTTCGGGGAAGCGGCCCGCATCGGCTGGCGCATCAAGCGCGAAATCCGCAACGAATTGACGCTCACCGCCTCGGTGGGCGTGGCGCACAACAAGTTCCTGGCCAAGGTCGCGAGCGACGTGGGCAAGCCCGACGGTTTCCTCGTGGTTGATCCCGCCAATGTTCAGTCTTTCCTCGATCCATTGCCGGTCACGAAATTATGGGGCGTGGGCAAGGTCGGCAACCGTCAACTGGAAGAGCTCGGAATTCGCACCATCGGTGAATTGCGCGCGCAGCCGCGGGCGCTGCTGGACGAGCTGTTCGGCAGCTGGGGAGAGCAGTTGTGGGAACTGGCGCATGGCATCGACGACCGCCCGGTAGTGCCGGACCACAAGGCGAAATCCCTGTCGCACGAAACCACCTTTGCCGAGGACATCACCGACGTCGAGGCGCTGCGCAGCTGGCTGCTCGACCTGACGCGTCAGGTGGCGGCGCGGCTGCGGACCAATCAGCTCCGCGGTCGCACCGTGCATCTCAAAATTCGTTTCTCCAATTTCCGCACCATTACGCGCTCGCACACGTTTCCCAAGCCCACTGACATTACGCAGGAATTATGGAATGTCGCTGCCGCGATGCTAACGATGAATCTTCCGTTCCCGCCGCTTGGCGTGTGTCTGCTGGGTTTCAGCGTCAGCGGTTTCGACAACGCCGAGTCGCGTCAGACGGATCTGTTCTGTGAATCGGAAAATGCCAGGAACGTCCGGCTCGACACCGTCAGCGACTGGATACATAAACGCTTTGGCCCGGCGGCGCTCTCACGCGCCGCTGAGCTGATGCATGCGGCAGACTAATTCGCTTTCTTAATCCCGTTCAGGCGGCCCGCCGTCTTTCCTCCCTGAAGGTTTTTTGCAACTGCTCGCGCAGATCCGGGGTGTCCTCGTGCCCGTGGACCGACACGGCATGTTGCACGGCGACCTCCATCAACTCCGCGTCGCTATCGGCGAAGATGGTGACGGTGCAATTCACCTGGCTGGGGTATTCACGACAATCGATATATTTCCGGTTGGACATGGTCTCCTCCTTATCGGTTGGAATTGAACACAGTTGGGAAACGACGGTTAGGGAAACTCTGAATAAATCCGCAAACAACACCGTCCCTTCCCCCTTCATGGGGGAAGGACAGGATGGGGGTGAACGACATCAAAGGGCTTGCGCCTTTTCACCCCCACCCTAACCCTCCCCCTTCGAGGGGGAGGGAACTAGATCAGACGTTCCCTAGTGTCGGCCCGGAAGCAACTGGACGGGCCTGATGTCACGCTATACCCCGGCTGCGAAGCCTGTCAACAATACACCTTGAAATTAGAGGGTTGATGCCGCTGACGATGACGTTGAGAAAAATGTGATGCCTCAGGAAAACCGCGCGAGGGTGAGGCCGTCCAGGTCGATTTCCGGTTGTCGGCCCGAGGTCAGATCGGCGATTATTTTTCCGGAGCCGCAGGCCATGGTCCAGCCGAGCGTGCCGTGGCCGGTGTTGAGGAACAGATTCATATAAGGAGTCGTTCCGATCACCGGCGGGTTGTCGGGTGTCATCGGCCGCAGGCCGCACCAGTACTCCGCCCGGGAAAGATCGCCGGCACCCGGAAACAGATCGTTCAAGACATATTTGATGGTGTTGCAGCGCGACGGCCGCAGCGTCAGATCGTAGCCCGTCAGTTCCGCCGTGCCCGCGCCGCGCAGCTTGTTGCCCAGGCGTGTGACGACCACCTTGTAGTTCACGTCCGTGAGCGTGCCCTCGGGTGCCGCGGCGTCGTTATCGATATCAATCGTCGCCGAATAGCCCTTGACCGGATACACCGGCAGCCGGATGCCGAGCGGACGCAGCAGCAGCGGCGAATAGCTCCCGCAGGCCAGCACATAGGCGTCGGCGGTCATTTCGCCCTTATCGGTCATCACGCCGGCGATCCGCTTGTCATCGAACATCAGCCGATCGACGCTGGTGGAGAACGCAAACCGCACACCGCGGGTTTCGGCGCGGCGCGCGAGTTCGCGGGTGAATTGCAGGCAGTCGCCCGATTCGTCGCCGGGCAGGAGCATGCCGCCCGCGATTTTTTCCTGCGCTGTGCGCAATGCTGGTTCATGCGCCACGCACATGGCCGGGTTGAGCAATTGGTAGGGAACGCCCCAACCTTCCAGCATCGCGGACTGATTCGCCGCCTCGTCCAATTCTTTTGCTGTGCGAAATAGTTCGAGCACGCCGGCGGCGCGTTCGTCGTAATGAATTTCGGTTTCTCCCCGCAACGCGACCAGACAGTCGTGGCTGTAGCGCGAAAGCCGCAGCATGCGCTCGCGGTTGATGGCATAGCGGGCGGGCGTGCAGTTCCCGAGCATCTTGAAAAGCCATGACCACATCGCCGGATCGAGACGCGGGCGCAGCACCAGGGGTGAATGTGCGCGAAACATCCATTTCAGCGCCTTGAACGGAATGCCCGGCGCGGCCCAGGGAGTGCTCGCGCCCCATGAAATCTGTCCGCCGTTGGCCTGACTCGTTTCCATGCCCGGTTCCGGTTGCCGGTCCACGACCGTGACGTCATGACCGGCGCGGCTGAGATACCAGGCGCTGGTGACGCCGATCACGCCGCTGCCGAGAACCAGTACTTTCATGAGCGACCGGTGTCCGTGAATAAGGCGCGGATGTTACTCATGCCATGCAGTGAAGTTCGCCACCGGTTCGCGCGTCGTGCGGTAATTGTTCACCGGCGCGGCGCTGTCCGGGTAGCCGAGCGCCATGCCGCAGAGCAGGGCGCGCGAATCGGGCACGTTGAGCAGCCGGCGCACGATATCGGGATACTCGGCGAGAGCCGCCTGCGGGCAGGTGGCGAGGCCGAATGAAAGCGCCGCAAGCATCACGTTCTCGATGAACATGCCCATGTCCACCCACGAGCCTTTCTCGAGCGAACGGTCGAGAAAGAAAAACAGGCCCACGGGGGCGCCGAAGAAATGGTAATTATTGTTCCATGACTTCAGGCGCGCGTCGGGATCAGCGCGGTTGATACCGAGCGCGGAATAGAGCGCCAGACCGCAGGCCATGCGCCGCGACTTGTACGGTTCATTCCACTGTTTCGGATAATAGGTGTAGTCCGGCTGTTCGGGATGTCCCGCCGTTCGTTCCGCCAGCAAGGTCTCGCTCAAACGCCGTTTGGTTTCGCCCGTCACCACCGTGACTTGCCACGGCTGGGCATTGACGCCGGACGGCGCCCAGCGCGCGGCTTCCAGGATGGATTCAATCGTGGCGCGGTCCACCGGCTTGTCGAGGTAAGCGCGCGTGGACGCGCGGCGGTATATGGCTTCAAGAACTTCCATCGGCACTCTCCCGGCTAACCATCCTGAGTACTGTAATGTACCCCGGAGGTGTTGTCAGAAGAATTGCGTCAGGCAAAATAAAACGGCCCCATACGGGGCCGAGAATCGCTGGGTGAAGCGGAGCCGATCAGCCCGGCGTGGCGCGGGCGGTGATGATATGCGGAACGCGGCGCTCGGCTTTTTGCAGCCACTGGTGAATCCGGTTGGCGTCGCCGTAGCGGCTGTACTTGCCCCAGGAGTCGAGCAGCACGATTGTGAGCGGGCGATTGGCGATCGTGGTCTGCATCAGCAGGCAGTTGCCGGCCGCTGCCGTGTAACCGGTTTTGCTGAGCGCGATGTCCCAGGCTTCCTTGCGCAGCAGCCGGTTGGTGTTGTGATAGGCGACCTCGCGGCCCGTGGCCTGGTCGGTGATGCGGAATGACGCGGTGGTCGTCAGGATATGGAGCAATGCGTGTTTGCGCGTTTCGGCGACAAGGCGCGTGAGGTCGCGCGCGGTGGAGACGTTGCCGCTACCAAGTCCGGAGGCATCGGCATAACGAGTCTGCAGCATCCCGAGCGCCTGGGCCTTGGCGTTCATCGCCAGGACCATCGCCTCCTGTCCGCCCGGGTAGGTGCGCGCCAGCGCCGTGGCCGCGCGGTTGTCGGAAGCGCCGAGTGCCGCGCGCAGCAGATCGTAGCGCGTGAACACGGCGTTGAAGCCCAGACGCGAGCGCGTGCCGCGGAGGCGGTCGCGATCTTCGCGCGTGATAGCGATTTGTTCGTCGAGGGACAACCCCGACTCGATAATGACCAGCGCGGTCATCAGCTTGGTCAGCGAGGCGATCGGGCGCGGGCGATCGATATTGCGCCCGTAGAGCATGATGCCTTCGCGGTCATCCATGACGATGGCCACGCTCGATTGCAGCGAGAGACGGTTGGGCTGGCCGTACTGGATGATCTCCTCGGCCTTGATGAACGACGCCGCTTCGTCGACCGCCGGCGGGGTGACGTTGGCGTCCGAGGGAACATAGAGCGCGGTGGTCGCGATCCCGGCGACGGTCGCCAGGGCGACAAGTATCCTTGCGGGTTTCATTCGAACGAAGACTTTCCTTCCCTGTAAGCTTTTGATTCTGACATCTTATAGTTCTAGCACATATCCCGGGCGCAACAATAACCTGTCAGGCCAGGTCTTGTGAAGGGCAGCTGACAGGCGTACTTTTCAGACCGACCGGCGCCGGTCTCCGCGGGCGCCCCGCTCCCGGGATGACGTATCCGACCATGAATAACAGGTATTTCTCGTCTGACAGGAAGGCCGGCAACCAGCCGGCATCCACCGGTGACGATGAAGCGGCCGCGTGTCCCATACCATCCCCGCCCGACTTGTCCGGCATCACGGTTGTGCCGCTTCATCCCCAGAAGCCTGCCGCAGACTATCTCGAGGCTATGCAGCTGGCTCAAGCCGAGGCCGGAGTTCGCCTGAGCGATCCCATGTTGTTGTCCTGGTACGACCGTGACCGCGATTTCGAGGCGCCGCAACACGTAAGCGAATGTCATCAGGACAGCGCCGTGCCGGGTTACGTGGATTACGGTATCCACCACGGTGCCACCCTCATGGTGGACGTGGAGAACGGGCGGTTTGTGTTTTTCTACCGGCCGGGGGATATTTAGCCGAGTGCCCCGGCTTGAAACAGCGGGCGGCAGTTTTATAAGCTTGCGATGGACATTTCCGACACACCAGCAACAAGGAGAATCAGCATGGCCTACACCTATCACGAGTTGAAGGAAAAGACGGTGGCCGATCTGCGCGAGATCGCCAAGGGCATCGAGCACGAGGCGGTCGAAGGCGCGACTCAGATGAACAAGGATCATCTGCTCAAGGCCATGTGCACCGCGCTTGGCATCGACATGCACGAGCACCATCATGTCGAGGGTATCGACAAGGTGGCGATCAAGGGAAAAATCCGGGAGCTCAAGAAAAAACGCGACGAGATTCTGGCTTCCCAGGATCGTAGTCAATTAAACGTCGTTCTGCGTCACATTCACAACCTCAAGCGCACCATGCGCCGGGCGACGGTTTAACATCACGCAGCCTCAGGAAGCTGAGGCAGGCAGCGCGAACCTAAGGCACTCGCGCTGCCGAATGGGTATTTGGATTAACGGAACCCCGCGGTGTCTGTGCCCCCGAATTTATCTTAATTGCATCGAAACCCACCATTCTGATCAAGTATTCCAGGCCACCGGTCCTCCATAAATTTGGCTGAATATGGAGGTTTTAGCCCTGGCGCAAGGGTCCTTGGAACAGAACTTGCTATGTTGTTAGTAGATAGCCTTTCGGGCGGTTCACTTTGTCCGACGAAGGCTAAATCATCAATTTCCCAGGAAATTTGCCGATGTCAAAAAACGCAATCGAACGCTTGCCGGCATTTCGCCGAACCGCGGATTGTTTGCGTTCGGCGGTCATCTCGGCGCTACTGGCGGTATCGGCCACGACCACCGCGGCGCCGCTCGATAGCCAGCAGGACCTTACCGCGCTCCCGATGGAACAATTGTTGAATCTGGAAGTTTATACCGCTTCCAAATTCACGCAAAAAGTGAGTGAGGCTCCGTCGGCGGTAAGCATCATTACCGCCGCCGATATCAAGGCCTACGGTTATCGAACACTGGCGGACATTCTGAAGAGCATCCGCGGGATGTATGTGACGAATGACCGCAATTACAGTTATGTTGGAACACGCGGTTTCTCACGTCCGGGCGATTACAACTCCCGCGTGCTGTTGCTGTTGGATGGATACCGCCTGAATGACGGCGTTTATGACGGAGCCTTGGTCGGAACCGAGGCTATAGTCGACGTCGATCTCATCGACCGCGTGGAGTTCGTTCCCGGCCCGGGTTCGGCGATCTACGGCGGCAACGCCTTTTTTGGCGTGCTCAATATCATCACGAAAAACGGGAAAAATATCGGCGGCGCGGAGGTCTCGGGCGAAGCCGCCAGCTTCGAGACCCGCAAGGGACGCGTGACTTATGGCAACCGTTCCGAAGGCGGGCTTGACGTCCTGCTCTCCGCCTCGAACTACCGCAGCCGGGGTGAGAACCTGTTTTTTCCCGAGTTCAACGATCCCGCGACGAATAATGGTGTGGCGCGCAATCTTGACTACGACCGTTATGACCAGCTCTTCACCAAGTTTTCTTACGGCGCCTATTCCCTGGATGTCGCCTACTCCGAGCGCACCAAAGGTATCCCCACGGCGTCCTTTCAACAGGTTTTTAATGATCCCCGTAGCCAGACCGTCGACGAGCAGGCTTTCATTAATCTCAAGTACTACGACAAACCCAGTACCAGCCTCGACGTTCAGGCCAGCCTCTACTATGGCCACTATGCTTATGCCGGCGATTATGTTTACGACTATCCGCCGGTAACGGTCAACCGCGACGAAACCCGCAGCGATTGGTGGGGCGGTGAGCTGCGTTTGCTAAGCACGGCGTTCGACCGGCACAAAGTAATTTACGGCGCTGAATTCCGTAATGATGTCCACCGGGACCAGAGCAACTTCGATCGCGATCCGTTTGCTTCATTCCTGGACGACCACCGCAGCAAGCAGACTTATGGCGTGTATGCGCAGGACGAATTCTCCCTCTCCGACTCCTGGATCCTGAACGCCGGTCTGCGCCAGGACCACAGTACCGAAGATGAGACCGCTACCAACCCGCGACTTGCCGTGATCCACAAGTTCACGCCCATGACCACGGCCAAGCTGCTGTATGGCACTGCTTTCCGGGCGCCGAATGCCTACGAGAAGTACTACGTGACCGACGGCAGCCAATACAAGGCAAACCCCGATCTCAAACCGGAGAAGATCAAGACGTACGAAGTGGTGCTCGAGCACTATCTGCAGAACGATTTCCGTTTTACGGGCTCGGTGTTTTCGTACAAGATCGACAATCTGATCAGTTTGACGCTGGATCCCGCCGACGGTCTCTTCGTCTTTCGCAACATCGATGCTGCCGAGGCCAAAGGTATCGAGCTGGAGGCAGAACGGATTTGGAGCGGTGGAACCCGGCTGCGCGCCAGCTACAGCTGGCAATTGGCGAAAGACAGTGCCACCGGCACCCGGCTGAGCAATTCTCCCCGGCACCTGGCGAAAATGAATTTCACCACCCCGTTTTTCGGCGACGTGTGGCGGGCAGGGACCGAAATCCAATACATGGGCGAGCGCACGACCCCGAGAGGCGGCAAGGTGAGCGATTTCACCGTCATGAACCTCACGCTGACCGCGGAGCGTTTCGCCAAGAACCTGGAAGTCTCGGCGGGCGTCTACAACCTCTTTGACAAGAAATATGCCGACCCGCCCTCGACGGAACATTTCGACAGCCTCTTCAGGTACCTGGATCAGATCACCCAGGATGGGCGCAGTTTCCGGCTGAAGCTGACATACAGGTATTGACAACATGTCATGGATCACCCCAGGTGGTCAGATGCAGCGGTTGACGCTGATCCTGGCGTTGTTTTTTCCGTTTCTGGCTCACGGCGCGGCTTTCTCCGAATACGAACTCAAAGCGGCATTCGTTTATAACTTCGCCTCTTTCACTGACTGGCCGCCCAACGCCGCGCCCGGCATGAGTATTTGCGTGATCGGCCAGGATCCTTTTGGACGAGCATTGGACGCACTCGAGGGCAAGATAGTCAAAGGGCAGAACCTCACTGTGCGCCGGCTCGGCACTATCGCCGAGGCCCGCACCTGTCGCGTTTTGTTTATCAGTGCCTCCGAAGCGGACAATCTGCCGCGCCTCCTGGCTGCGGTGAAGGACCTCCCGGTGCTTACCGTCGCCGATATGGAAGACGCGGCGCATCAGGGTGTGATGATCGGCCTCGCGATAGACAATCAGCGGATCACCTTTGAGATCAACGCCTCGGCTGTCCACAACGCGGACATCGCGCTCAGTTCCCGGTTACTCAGTCTCGCGCGTAACGTTTATTCACCGCCATGAAAACGATTTTTTCGAATTTGGGTCGTTACTCGATCCGCACCAAATTGCTCACGATCAATCTCGTGACAATGGGCGCCGTGTTGTTGATCGTGATCGGGGCATTGTTGGGTAACGGATTTGTCTCTGGCCGCACGGCCATGCTTGAGGATTTGCACGCACAGGCCAGCATGATCGCCGCCAACAGCACCGCGGCGGTGGTTTTTAACGACCCGCGCGCGGCGACCGAGATTCTATCCGCCTTGCGGGCATCTCCGGCGGTCAAACAGGCCGCGTTGTTTAACGAGGAACGTCAGTATTTTGCGGGGTATCGCCGGGACAGCGGGGACGCCGATATCGTCAGCTTCTCGCCGGAAAACGCCAAGGATCACGCCTTTTCAGCGGCCTATCTCGACCTTTACCAGAAAGTAATCCATGACAACAGGTGGGTCGGCACGCTGTATCTGCGGGCTGATCTGGCACCACTTTACCAACGGCTTCTCTGGTACGGCATGACGATTCTTGTGATGGCCGCCCTGGCCCTGGCCGTGGGTTTTGCGCTGATCAGCAAATTGCAGCGCACGATCACCATGCCGATCACCCGGCTGGCGGATCTAAGCCGTCAGATTTCAGATAAAAGAGACTACAGCATCAGAACACCGGTCGAATCGGCGGACGAAATCGGGTCGTTGGCCAAGAGCTTCAACGACATGCTGGCGCAGATCCAGGTGCGTGATGTTGAATTAAAATATGAGTTGGCGGAGCGAAAACGCGCGGAAGAGCGGCTCGACCATCTCGCCAACTACGATACGGTGACGGGACTCCCCAACCGATATTATTTCAACGAGCGTTTGTCCATGGCGCTGGCCAGAGCCAACAAGTCCGGCGAGATGGCGGCGCTCATGTTCCTGGATCTGGATAACTTCAAGGTCGTCAACGATACCCTCGGGCACCATGTCGGAGATGAGCTGTTGCAGTACGTGGCGCATCGGTTGCAGGCGGCGCTCCGGCCGAATGACGCCATATGCCGTGTCGGCGGGGATGAATTTGCCGTGATTCTCGAAAACATCACCGATGCTTCGCAAGCGCTGATCGTCGGGGAGAAATGCACTCAGGCGCTATCCGGCATGATCGGTTTCAGTGGTCATGACGTCTATGTCAGTGTCAGCATCGGTGTAAGCCTATATCCGCAGGACACCACGGACATGCATGACCTGCTCAAAAACGCGGATACGGCGATGTATCACGCCAAGGCAAAGGGAAAAAATACCTGTCAGTTCTTCCTCCCGGAAATGAAGGGCATGGCGCAAAAGCGTCTGACCGTGGAAACCAGTCTGCGACGTGCGATTGAACGGAATGAATTCCAAATTCATTATCAGCCGCTGATTGAACTCCCGGAACGCAGACTCGTTGGCGTCGAGGCATTGATACGCTGGATGCACCCTGACCTCGGCGTGGTGAATCCCATGGATTTTATCCCGCTGGCAGAAGAGACGGGTTTGATTATTCCGATCGGCGCTTGGGTACTGCGCACGGCCTGTGCGCAGGCCAAGGCATGGAATGACATGGGCATTGAGCCGATACACATGGCGGTGAATCTGTCAGGCCGGCAGTTCAAGGAAGATAATATCGTTGAGGTGATATTCACGGCGCTCCGGGAAACCGGATTGGATCCCCAGCTGCTGGAGCTGGAGCTGACCGAAAGTACCTTGATGGACAGCGATTCGGCGACCCTCGCGAAGCTGCATGAACTCAGCAGTGCTGGCGTCAAGTTATCCGTGGACGATTTCGGCACCGGTTACTCATCAATGAGCACCCTCAAGAATTTTCCCATCAGTGTTCTCAAGGTGGACCGGAGTTTTGTGCGCGACTTGCCGAAAAACAGCGATGATGCCGCCATCACCGAAGCGATTATTGCCATGGCCAAGAGCCTCAAGATTGACGTGACGGCCGAAGGTGTCGAGACGGAAGAACAGGCACGGTTTCTCGAGGATAAAAACTGTAACCGGTGCCAAGGCTTTTATTTCAGCCACCCCGTCCCGGTGCTGGAAATCACGGCGATGTTGCAGAAGAGTGGCGGAAGGCATCCGGAAAAAATCGCGGTCCGCAGTTAAAAATCTAGTTTTGTAGAGACGGATCGATCTATCCGCGGTAAGAGATTCCCGTCGCGGTGATGCGAAAACACTGGTGTATTTTCGGATCGCGTTCGAAGTCCGGCGGAATGGTTTTGCGAGTGATGTCCTCGACCGTGAGCGGTGATAAGGCTTCCTGATCGATTTTAAAACGGCGCAGATTGGTCGAGAAGACCAGAACACCGCCCGGCTCGAGCAGTGCGGCGGCATCCGAAATGAGTGCCACATGGTCACGCTGAACGTCGAACGTGTCTTCCATGCGCTTGGAGCGCGAAAACGTCGGTGGGTCGAGGAAGATCAGACCGTAACGCCGTGCCTGGTTTTGCTTGAGCCACACCAGCACATCCGCCTGGACAAGCTCGTGGTTTTTTCCCTTCATCCCGTTCAATTCGAAATTCCGCAGTGCCCAATCGAGATAGGTGTATGACATGTCCACGGTCGTGGTGGACGCCGCCCCGCCGAGCCCCGCGTGCACCGTGGCGGTGCCGGTGTAGCCGAAAAGATTGAGGAAATGTTTTCCTCTGGCCAGTTCTCCCAGCATCGCGCGCGTGGCGCGATGGTCGAGAAAAAGTCCGGTGTCGAGGTAGTCGGTGAAGTTCACGAGAAATCGGCACGGACCTTCGCGCGCCTCGTGAAACGCGCCGGTCTCGTCGAGCTTTTCGTATTGCCCGCCGCCTTTCTGGCGACGACGGACCTTGAAGAACATCTGCTCGCGCGGGATTTCGAGCACCAGCGGTATCACCCCGAGTGCGTGTTGCAGGCGCTGACGCGCCTTGTCGGGATCGATGGTGTCCGGCGCCTCGTATTCCTGCACATGCACGTAACGCTTGTCGGATTCGTAAACATCGACCGCCAGGTTGTATTCATGCAGATCGGCGTCGTACAGGCGGTAACAGGAAATCTCCTGGCGCCGCGCCCAGCGGCCGAAGTGCTGCAGGTCCTTGCGCAGGCGGTTGGCGAACATTTCAGCACTGGAGCCGGGACGGATCTCGAAGGCTTTCGGCACGCGCTCTACGACGACGGAAGCCTCGGTGATCTCGAAGTGCAGCAAGCGGCACTCGATAGCACCATTGAAAAGCGTGTGGTAGCGCTGCGCGCGCAGACCCATGTGCTTCCCAAGTTCCGGGTTGCCCGTTAACACCGCCGCCCGCCAGCCTGAGAAATTATTTTTCAGTTGCGTACCCAGTTCGGCATACACCGCAGGCAGTTCGGAGGCTTCACCGATACGCTCGCCATAGGGCGGATTGACCACGATCAGTCCCGGCGGGGCATCTTCGGGGGTGCAGGCCGAGAGTTCGCGGCGCGCGATAACGACGTATTCGCTCAATCCGGCACCGGCGACGTTCTCGCGTGCGTAGCGCACCGCGCGCGCCTCGTGGTCGTAACCGCGGATTGGCGGAAGAAGGGCGAGCCCCGCCTGGCGCCGCGCCTCTGCCTCCGCGATCAATCCGTCCCAGAGCGTGGCATCGTGCTGCTTCCAGTGCAGAAAGCCGTAATAGTCGCGCGTCAGTCCCGGCGCGATATCGCCCGCGATGAGCGCGGCCTCGATGGGCAGTGTCCCGGACCCGCACATGAGATCGACGAACGCACCACCCTGTTTGGCGATGGCGGGCCAGTTGGCGCGCAGCAGAATCGCTGCGGCCAGGTTTTCCTTCAGCGGCGCTTCCACGGCTTCGGAACGATAGCCGCGCCGGTGCAGCGATTCGCCGGAAAGATCGAGGCTTAATATCGCCTCGTCGCGGTAGAGATAGATATTCACGCGCAGATCGGGCCGCTCGGTGTCCACCGACGGGCGCGCGCCGAATTCATCGCGCAACTGGTCCACGATGGCGTCTTTCACCTTGAGCGCGCCGAAGCGCGAGTGCGTGATGCCCGATCCGGTGCCAGTGAAGTCCACCGCGAGCGTGCCGTTGGCATCGAGATGTTCGCCCCAGTGGATCTGCTGCACGCCTGCGTACAGCGCTTCGGCCGTAGCGGCGGGGAAGCGCGTGAGTGACAGGAGTACGCGGCTCGCCAGCCGCGACCACAGGCAGGCGCGGTAGGCGGTCGCGAGCGTGCCGGTGAATGCCACCCCGGCGCGGGTTTCCTTCACCTCCCCGGCGTCGAACGCGCGCAGTTCGTCGGCGAGCAACGATTCGATGCCTTTGGGGCAGGTGGCGAAGAGTTGGAGGGGTGAGGTCATGGAATGGGGCTGCATGTTACGTGCCACGGTGATTGGGGTAAATGAAAATGCTTGTAGCCCTCGGGGGCGGGTACGATAATCCTTCCATCAACCGCTGATTCTGGGTATTTGCTCATGGCACGCATCGGCCTCGATCCGGAAAGTAAAGTCATCAACGAATGTTTCGCGCTGATCTATGCGCCGCGGCGCGCCCGCGACCGGTTTCCGGAAAATTGCGTGACGGTGGTGGACTCCGAAGCCGCCGCGCTTTCAGGCGCCGATCCGGCAAAAAAACTTTACCCTGCCCGCGTCATTGGGCCGTCGCGATCTTCGGAAGGCTTGCGCCTCTATTACCTGGTGTGCTGGCTGGATGCGGAGGTCTGATCTCTGCAGCGCTGAAGCAAGCTGCCAGTCCAAATCAGAAGGGCTTCCAAATGGAAGCCCTTCTGATTTCAGGTAAGGCGGTGTTTATGCTTCAAGGGCGTCTTTCATCACATCCAGTGCCTTCACCTCGATCTGACGGATGCGCTCGGCGGAAATGCCGTATTCGTCGGCCAGTTCGTGCAGCGTCGGTTTCTTATCGTCGAGCCAGCGGCGCTGGATGATATCGCGCGAGCGCGCATCGAGCGAAGTCAGCGCGGAACGCAGCTGCGTCTGGCGCAAATCTTCATGATCGGACTGCGTCGCCAGCACTTCCGGGTTGTAGCGCATGTCCTGCAGGTAGCCGGCAGGGGCGGCGTGATAGCTATCTTCATCGGCATCGTTGTCGGCGTCGAACGCGACGTCGGCGTGACTCATGCGGCCTTCCATTTCCTTTACTGTCTCCGGCGCCACATCCAGACTCTCGGCCAATGTATCGACCTCGCCACGCGTCATCCAGCCGAGACGCTCACGCGACTTGCGCAGGTTGAAAAACAGTTTGCGCTGTGCCTTGGTGGTCGCCACCTTGACGATGCGCCAGTTGCGCAGGATATAGTCGAACATCTCGGCGCGGATCCAGTGGATCGCGAATGACATCAGCCGCACCTTGCGCGCCGGGTCGTAATGCTTGACCGCCTTCATCAGGCCGATGTTGCCTTCCTGGATCAGGTCCGCCTGCGGCAGGCCGTAGCCCGAGAAGCCGCGCGCGACGCGCGCCACGTAACGCAGGTTCGACATCACCAGTTGGCGGGCGGCGTCGAGGTCGTTGTGCTTGCGATAGCGCCGCGCCAGCTTGCGTTCCTGTTCCACGCTCAACACCGGCA
>OBEQ011696015.1_pt1 | contig 27082 bp, 28 predicted proteins | sample 1670901 | NCBI WGS metagenome assembly OBEQ01 (sample SAMEA104232315, study PRJEB22302) | groundwater metagenome | biome: forest; feature: aquifer; material: groundwater | place: USA | collected 2011-08-07 | depth 5.4 m
CATTTTTTTGAACGGCGCCATTCTTGGGATGACAAAAGGTGAGATAAAAACAAAGTTTGATGAGATTGTCGGCTTTGCCGAGGTTGAAAAGTTCGTCGATACTCCGGTCAAACGTTATTTCTCACGGATGTTTGTCCGGCTCGCCTTTGCTATTGCCGCGCACCTGGAACCCGAGATATTGCTGGTGGACGAGGGCCTTGCAGTAGGGGACGCCGCTTTTCAAAAGAAATGCCTCGGAAAGATGGACGATGCCGCCAAAGAGGGAAGGACGGTTTTGTTCGTGAGTCATAATATGGAGGCGGTAAAAACGTTATGCGGAAGGGCGATTCTGCTCGACGCAGGCAAGGTTGTACTCGACGGTCCTCCCGGCAAGACGGTGGATTATTACCTTGGAGATCCCGGCCTTAAGGTGTATTCCTACACTCACCTGGTGGGATGAACGGCCTCATTTCTGAGCCATCGAACTTATCCAGGAGGAGCGGAAAAACGGCACATTTGCGGCAGACAGGTCCGCGCGGATTGTATTCCGGATCGAAAAGGCAGACAGAGAGGGCCTGAACGTTAATGTCTTTATCCGCAATGAAGAGAAGCTCTTATGGGGTTTAAAAACATATACTAAGTGTTTCGGAGGGAAGGATGAAAAACTTTGATTCGACGAAGCGCATTCTTGTGACCGGGGGAGCTGGGTTTCTCGGATCGCACCTATGCGAAAGACTTTTGCGCGACGAACACGAGGTTACATGTGTTGATAATTTTTATACCGGCAGGCGCTCGAATATCGCCCATCTTTTGACAAATCCGTATTTTGAGATCATAAGGCACGACATCTGTTTTCCGCTCTACGTTGAGGTGGACGAGATATATAATCTCGCGTGTCCTGCGTCCCCGGTTCACTACCAGTTTGACCCTGTCCAGACGACGAAGGTGAGCGTGCACGGGGCGATCAACATGCTCGGTCTCGCCAAGAGGGTGAAGGCGAAGATCCTCCAGGCCTCTACCTCGGAGGTCTACGGCGACCCGAAGGTCCATCCGCAGACAGAGGACTACTGGGGGAATGTGAACCCTATCGGGTTGCGGTCCTGCTACGACGAGGGCAAGCGGTGCGCCGAGACGCTCTTCTTCGACTACCGCCGGCAGCACAGGCTCAGAATAAAGGTCGCCAGGATCTTCAACACCTACGGCCCGAGGATGCACCCTAACGACGGCCGGGTCGTGAGCAACTTCATCATGCAGGCCCTGCGGGGAGAGGACATTACGGTCTACGGCGACGGGAGCCAGACACGGAGCTTCTGCTATGTCGATGACCTGGTCGACGGGGTGGTCAGGCTGATGGAGAGCCCGGACGACTTCACCGGCCCGGTGAATTTGGGAAATCCGGTTGAGTTTACGATCCTTCAGCTTGCCGAGAAGGTGACCAAGATGGCCGGCTCGAAATCCAAGATTATCTTCAAGCCCCTTCCCTCCGACGATCCGACACAGCGGCAGCCGTACATCACAGTGGCGAAGGAAAAGCTGGGATGGGAGCCGACCGTGCAGCTCAGCGAAGGGCTGTTGAAAACGATCGAGTATTTTCAGGGGATTACTAATAGCTTAGAGCCAAGAGCGAAGAGTTGAGAGTAAGAGAAGATGACAAAGTTTCGATTTGAAAATCTGGAGATCTGGCAGCGTGCCGTCGAAGTGGCAAGAAAGCTTTTTCGGCTTGCAGATGCCTTAAGACATGTGCGGAATAGTAACCATCTTTAACTACAACTCCAACGAGCCGGTTGACCGGGAAGAGCTCGTCCGCATCCGCGACAGGATGGAAAAGCGCGGTCCCGACGGGTCAGGCGAGTGGTATTCCAAAGATAACCGCGTCGGCCTCGGCCATCGCAGGCTTGCGATCATCGACCTTTCGGAGACCGGCAGCCAGCCGATGTGCAATGAGGACGGGACTGTCTGGATCACCTTTAACGGCGAGATATACAATTATCAGACTCTCCGCTCTCAGCTCTTAGCTCATGGTCACAGATTTAAGTCCAACTCCGATACCGAAGTGATCATCCACGGCTATGAGGAATGGGGCATTGAGGCGTTATTAACGCAATTGCGCGGCATGTTCGCCTTTGCCCTCTACGATGCACGAGCACCGTACGCCTCACGCCTGACACCTGACTCTTCACGGATCACGGATCACGGTTCTCAGCTGTTTATCGCAAGAGACCCTTTCGGCATCAAGCCGCTCTATTATGCCGATGACGGGAAGACCATAAGAGTTGCCTCACAGGTGAAGGCGCTCCTTGCAGGAGGTAAGATCGATACATCCGCCGAGCCGGCCGGGCATGTCGGCTTCTTCCTCTGGGGGCATGTGCCCGAGCCATATACCTTGTACAAGGGCATCCGCGCCCTCCCGGCCGGCAGTTATTTGTGTGTTAATGATAATTCTTCTAGCTCTCAGCTCTCAGCTCTCGGCTCTCAGCTTACTCCTAACATTTATCAGAGCATTCCCCAAATCTTCGCAGAAGCTGAAAAGGACCCTCTCAGTCTGTCGAAAGAAGAGATGCGCGATCGATTGAGGACTGCGCTTCTTGACAGCGTGAAACACCACCTAATCGCGGACGTGCCGGTGGGGGTTTTTCTGTCAGCAGGGCTCGATTCTGGCACGCTCGTCGGCCTCGCCTCAGAGTTCAGCAAGGCGCAGTTGCATACCGCAACGCTGGCCTTCAACGAATATGCTGACACGCACCAGGATGAATCCAGACTCTCGACGGTGGTGGCTGATCATTATCTTACCAGGCATGATACGGTCTGGGTGTCGAAGGAGGATTTTCAGGAGGAGACCGAACGCCTTCTGGCTGCGATGGACCAGCCCTCCACCGACGGGGTGAACAGCTATTTCGTGGCGAGGGCGGCGGTGAAGTCGGGGCTGAAGGTGGCCATCTCAGGCCTCGGCGGGGACGAGCTCTTTGGGAGTTACCCGAGTTTCAGGCAGGTGCCGAAGATGGTCTCCCTGTTCAGGGGTGTAAACAGCGTTCCGGGGTTGGGCAAAACTTTCAGGATAGTTACTTCACCCGTCATCAGGCGTATGACCTCGCCAAAATACGCCGGGCTTCTCGAATATGGCGGAAGCTACGGCGGGGCCTATCTTCTGAGGAGAGGCATGTTAATGCCGTGGGAACTGCCGGAAGTTCTCGATGGCGAGATGGTGCGGGAGGGCTGGCGCGAACTTCAGACGCTGATCAGGCTCGAAGATACGGTCCACGGCATCGAGAATGATTACCTGAAGGTCTCGGCGCTCGAAATATCCTGGTACATGAGAAACCAGCTCCTGCGGGACACTGACTGGGCCTCCATGGCGCATTCACTGGAAGTGAGGGTCCCGCTGGTAGATATCAATCTGCTGTGTGCATTAAGCCCGATGCTCTCTGTCTTAAACAGGCCTTCAAAACAGGACTTTGCGTTTACCCCTCTTAATCCTCTACCCCCTTTCATCCTGTCTCGTGGTAAGACAGGGTTTTCGGTTCCGGTGAGGGAATGGCTTATGGGCGACGATGGGGTTCGAGGCGAGAGGGGGTTGAGAGGCTGGGCAAAGAAGGTATATGAAGAATTCCGCAGGAAATAGGGCTGCTCATGGCTGAAGAAACTACACTTATCATCGAAGCGGGACGGACAGAAAAGCACTACTGGCTGGATCTTTGGCGCTACCGCGAGCTGTTTTACTTCCTGGCCTGGCGGGATATTCTTGTCCGTTATAAACAGACGGTAATCGGCATTGCATGGGCGTTGATCCGGCCATTTCTCACGATGGTCGTTTTTACCGTGGTCTTCGGTAAGTTGGCGAAGCTTCCTTCCGAAGGTGTTCCCTACCCCATTTTAGTCTTTGCCGCGATGCTGCCGTGGCAAGGCGAGGCGACAAAGGAAGAGTTGCCATTTGATGATTATAATCTGGCGCTGACTTTTGCCGAAAAAGACTTGAGAGATAATTGGCAAGAATACAGAGAAAATTTCTTGAAGGAGGTAAATAAGAAATGACTGAGAAGGAAATATTTACAAAGAACCTTATCCTGAGTACGGAATTTGACAGGTATGTCCTGGAGCACCCGGAGTTTGCCGAAAAGATTCCCCTGAATTCTCAGGTTGTTATTTTGCCTGAAGATGACCGGGAATTATGCAGAATAAATATGGCGATGGCTGAAAAACAGCGTGAGGAAGGCCAGCAGGTCGTCTATGTACATGTAGGGTCAGTTCCTCCCCAAATATCAAGGCTTGCAAATGTAAGTTTGGAAGTGAAGGCAGCTTAAATAAGCTTTCGCTGTTGACTACTACTTACTATTCACTATTCACTAATGTCTGATACCGTCATCAAAGTCGAAAACCTTCCCAATAATCTCTCGGGCTTGAAGAGACGGTCCGGAGATCAGAGGGTTTTCGGTGCCGGTGAGGGAATGGCTGATGGGCGAAGACGGGACGACAGGCGAGAGGGGATTGAGGGGATGGACGAAGAGGGTGTATGGAGAATTCTGCGATAAATAGGGTCACTCATGGCTGAAGAAACCACACTTATCATCGAAGCGGGACGAACAGAAAAGCATTACTGGTTGGACCTCTGGCGGTATCGGGAGCTTTTTTACTTCCTCGCCTGGCGGGATATCCTCGTCCGTTATAAGCAGACGGTAATCGGTATTGCATGGGCCTTGATCAGGCCATTCCTGACGATGGTGGTGTTTACTGTGGTGTTCGGTAAGTTGGCGAAGCTGCCGTCCGAGGGTGTTCCCTATCCGATCCTTGTCTTTGCCGCCATGCTGCCATGGCAGTTCTTCTCCAACGCCCTTTCAGAGGCGAGTAACAGCCTCGTCGGGAATGCCAACCTCATTTCGAAGGTCTATTTCCCGCGCCTGATCATACCGGCCAGTTCGGTGATCACAAGCTTTGTGGATTTTCTTATCTCCGGCATAATCCTTGTCGGCCTTATGGCCTGGTATCAGTTTATGCCGGGCTGGCGCGTCTTTTATCTGCCGTTATTTATCGGGATCGCCTTTGCCGCTGCCATGGGTGTTGGACTCTGGCTTACCGCCCTGAACGTCAAATATCGTGATTTCCGCTATATAGTGCCTTTCATTGTCCAGTTCGGCCTCTATATCTCGCCGGTCGGATTTTCAAGCACTATTGTCCCCGGCAAGTGGCGGCTTCTTTATTCCCTTAATCCGATGGTCGGAGTCATCGACGGCTTTAGATGGGCGATACTGGGGGGCGAAAGCAAAATCTATATGCCCGGTTTCATCCTTTCAATGGTGATAGTAGGGGCGCTGCTAATTACCGGCATCCTATACTTCAGAAAAACAGAGAAGTCCTTTGCTGATGTGATATGACGCAAAGCGTCAAGGAACGTTGAATTGGAGATATGTTAAAATGTTGAGACGTGAATAAGAAAATAGTAGATACCCACGGGCATGCCCGTGGGTATCTACTTATAAAGTATAAATTACATGAGGGGGCATAGACATGTTTAAGTACGAGATGATTATTTACTGGAGCAAGGAAGACAATGCCTTCGTAGCAGAAGTTCCTGAACTCCCGGGCTGTATGGCAGACGGAGCAACCTATGAAGAGGCAATAAAAAATGCGGAGATTGTCATGGCCGAATGGATCGAGACAGCAAAAAGCCTTAGCAGGGCCATTCCAAAACCTAAGGGAAAGCTCGCTTACGCATAAACGGGTCACAAGGCGTTAAATTGGGGAAATGTTGAATTGTTGAATTGCGAAGACGACTGTTAAGTTGGGGAAATTGTTAAAGCGCTGAAGTGCTGAACAACCAATCACAGTAAACACTTAAACGGGGATCATTATGGAATACACTTTTGCATTTGGAAAACTGGACGTCTGGAAACTTGCGAAAGAGTTTTCGATAGAAATGTATAAGCTCACAAAGAAATTTCCCATAGAAGAGCGTTTTGGCCTCGTGTCTCAATTAAATCGAGCGACAATATCTGGCGCATCAAACATTGCAGAAGGCAGCGCGAGAAAAAGCAGGAAGGACAAGGCACACTTTTATCAGATAGCATACGGCTCTTTAATGGAAGTTTCGTCTCAGCTGATCATTGTTCGGGAATTAGGTTTTATTGCAGATCAGGACTATACCTCGCTCAGGACAAAACTTCATGAAATATCCAATAAGTTAAATGCGTTATATAAATCTCAGTTCAATTATTCATAAAGCACGGGAATGTTCAATCGTGGAAATGTTCAAGTGCGGAAGAGCCACAACACTTTAACAATTGACCAGTTAAACTATTAAATTAATCATGTCAGACACCGTCATCAAAGCCGATAACCTCTCAAAAAAATATCTGATTAGTCATCAGCAAAAGGAAAGGTATACGGCATTGCGTGATGTCATGGTCCGGAGCATGAAGAATTTCGGCAGGAAACTCCTTTCACTGTTCACGTTTCACGGTTCACCATTCACGTTTTACCCATTACGTGTTACGAGTTTCTAGTCGCCAGTCACATTGCTAATGCATAAAAAGATCCTCATTATTTTCGGTACTCGGCCCGAGGCGATAAAGCTTGCCCCGGTAATCAACGAACTGGAGAAGCATCCAGCTAAGTTTAGGCCGGTTGTCTGCGTGACCGCGCAGCACAGGCAGATGCTCGACCAGGTCCTCCGGATATTCGACATACGGCCTGCTCACGACCTCAACATTATGGGAAAGAACCAGTCGCTTCACGACATTACGACGAAGGGGCTGCTGGGCGTCAAAGAGGTGATCGAAAAAGAGAGGCCTGATCTCGTCATGGTCCAGGGCGACACGACCACGACCTTCTCCGCAAGTCTTGCAGCTTTCTACGCAAAGGCACCGGTCGCCCATGTCGAGGCGGGGCTCAGGACCTACGACAAGTTTCAGCCGTATCCTGAGGAGATAAACCGCAGGCTGACAACGCAGATCGCGGACATACATCTTGCGCCGACGGAACGGTCGCGGCAGAACCTTCTGGAAGAGGGGATCGACCGCAAGAAGATCTTCGTCACCGGCAATACCGTGATCGACGCGCTCCTGATGGTTGCGAAAAAACAGGCGGCGGCTGACGAACAGGATAAGTGGGGAAGGTATTTCGCGGACCGCTTCGGGCTTTTTTTCAATGGAAAGAAAAAGATGGTCCTCGTCACCGGTCACAGGAGGGAGAATTTCGGCGAGGGGTTCGAAAATATCTGCAATGCCATCAAAACTGTCGCTGCGGGGCACGATAATGTCGAAATCGTCTATCCAGTCCATCTGAACCCCAATGTCCAGAAACCTGTGCGGAGAATCCTCGGCAAGGTGAGGAATGTTCATCTTATCGAACCGCTCGACTATGAGCCATTCGTCTACCTCATGACGAAATCCCACATCATCCTTACCGATTCCGGAGGGATACAGGAAGAAGCCCCGTCTCTTGGGAAGCCGGTACTGGTCATGCGGGAGACCACCGAGAGGCCGGAGGCGGTAGAGGCCGGGACGGTAAGGCTCGTTGGGACAGATGCCAGAAAGTTAATTGAGGAGACTGACAACCTGTTAACTGATGAGGATTTATACAGGAAGATGTCTAATGTACAAAATCCATATGGAGACGGCAAATCTGCAAATAGAATTTGTGAGGTGTTGGGTATCATGATTGATAAAATATATCAGGATAGTGAAACGCATCTATTAATAGATAGGTAGCAAAGTCCATGTCCCAGTCAATCTCACATAAAATAATAAGGAATACCATATTCAACACCACGGGGAGATTCATAGGGATCGTCGTGGCCTTTTTTATGACTCCGTACATCGTCGGTCATCTCGGGGTCGAAAGGTTCGGGATTTGGGCTATTGTGGGAGTATTGACTGGGTATATCGGTCTGTTGGATTTCGGGATTGGGACGTCGTTTGTGAAGTATATCGCGGAGTTTTATGCAAAGAAGGACTATGAAAAGATAAATGAACTCATCAATACAGGGTTTGTTTTCTATTCAGTCCTTGCGGCACTTATTATCGTGCCCGGTTTCTTTGTAACTAACCCTCTTTTAGTGGTTTTCCACATCCCTGACGTAATGCGCTCCGAAGCATCGTTCGTCTTCCTTGTGGGTATTGTGCTTTTCAGTATGTCAAACGCATTGAGTCCTTTCAATTCAATCCTTGAAGGCCTGCAACTAATGGATATATCAAACAAGGTGAATGTTGTCATGTCTATACCTAATATCATAGGTACGATCTTTTTTCTGGAAAAGGGATACGGACTGTCGGGCCTCATGATCAACAATGCGATAAATTTTGTATTGATGAGCCTTCTTAAAATTATTATATCTTTCAAAATACTGCCAGAGATACGTTTTGATCCCTCTTTGTTCAGTAGAGAGATGTTCAAGAAACTATTCGAGTTTGGTTACAAATTGCAGTTCAGCCGATTGGCCTATTTGGTTAACTTTCAAACCGATAAACTTCTCATAACATATTTCCTCGGGATAGGTTTTGTGACATTTTATCAACTGGGCACGACGATACTTCAACGGGTAAGAGAGATACCTCTGCTCATGGTTTCAGCCCTTGTTCCTGCGGTGTCCGAGATAGCAACAAAGCATGGACACAGCGCTCTAACAGAGCTTCATCTCAGAGGATCAAAATATCTAATATTCGTGAGTACCCCCTTTCTTTTTTTTCTGATGACGAACGCGTCTCTTATTATGCTTGTTTGGATGGGAAGGGGATATGAAAGGGCAGCCCTGGTGATTCAGGTGCTCTCGATAGGGTATTTTGCAGCTACGATAAGTGGTGTTGCAAGCACTGTGGCTGTTGGAGTAGCTAAAACGGAATTTGAGATGCGATATGGCATGCTTATGGTGCCGTTGAATCTTATCATGAGCTATATCTTAATTATAAAAATGGGGTTTGTCGGAGCGGTCGCGGGTACATCCCTTTCTCTGGTTATTGGGGCGGTCTTTTTCCTCAGCATGTTTCACAAATATCTGAACTCGCCTGCAATCAATTTTTCCAGGCTTTTTTTAAAGCCTGTGTTTGTTTCTGCAATACTCTCTCTTATAATGCTCATTCTTAATTATCATGTGTGGCCGACAAACACGTACCAGCCTCGGGCGGGCCTCTCTGTCATCTTGGGTATAAACTGTTTGGTGTTTGCCGGGATATATCTTTCCCTTATGCGGTTGAGCAGGTATTTCGATGATTACGACAGTGCCCTATTAAAAAACAGGATACCTTTCTTGGGGTATATATTCAGATAGGCTGCCACGGGTCAAAAAAGTGATTTTAAACAATTTTAATTGAGGAAGGGACTTAGAATGAAGATCAAGTTCTTGTTTATAAATGCGATTGACCCTTCCAAGGCAATCGAAACCGTATATCCGCCGCTTGGCATAGGCTATTTGATCAGCAGTCTGCGGGAGAAATTCGGCAAAGACACATGCGAATTCAAGGTGGTCAATTCAGCGATAGAAGAGGAAATGAAGAGTTTTAACCCGGATATCGTAGGTATAAGTTCGACAACCCAAAACTATAATAGGGCAATTTCCTATGCGAGGATCGCGAAGGTCTATGGGCTGCCGGTGATATGCGGGGGTGTTCATATTACAATGCTTCCTTCCTCAATGGGAAAAGATATGGATATTGGTGTTATCGGAGAAGGTGAAGAGACTATTTGCGACTTATTCGAGCTTTTCTTAGAGAAAAAGTCATTTGTGAAAAGTGACTTAAGAAAAATCAAAGGTATCACATATTGGAATGACAGCGGCTCTATAGAGTCCACGGAGAGAAGAGAGTTAATCACCCCTTTGGACAAGCTTGATCTGCCGGCCCGGGACGTGCTCAATATAGGGGAAAGTACGTACATATTTACGAGCCGGGGGTGCCCGTATCGGTGTACGTTCTGTGCGTCTTCACGGTTCTGGAATAGAGTCCGGTTGTTCTCAGCGGAATATGTGGTGAATGAGATTGAGTTCCTGATTGCAACATACGGCGTTAAGACAATTTCATTCTATGACGATATATTTTCGATTGATGTGAGGAGGGTCAGGAATATCTATAATCTTCTTAGTTCAAGGGGTATTTTGGGTAAGGTCAGGTTTACCTGCTCCATAAGGGCCAATTTGGTAAATGACGAAATAATAGAACTGCTGAAAGAATTGGGAGTCCATACGATGAGCATGGGGTTGGAATCCGGATGTGATGAAACCCTCAAATATCTAAAAAAGGATAACATCTCTCTTTCCGACAATGAAGGGGCGGTGGAAATAATCAGAAAACATAAGATACCGAGGTTGCTGGGAAGCTTTATTATTGGCTCCCCGACGGAAGACAGACAGAGCATTCTAAAAACTCTGCACTTCATAAAGAAAACCAAGCTGGACGATTTCGAGGTATATGTATTGACCGCTTTTCCGGGAACACCGATCTGGGAGTATGCAAAATCCAAAGGATTAGTGAATGAGGATATGGATTGGGATTCACTCAACGTGAATTTCGAAGACAATCACCAGGCAGCGGTGATTTTATCTGAGAAGCTGACAAGGGAAGAGATATGGAGACTTTTCCTGAAATTTAAGAGGTACAAGGCGCGGAAGAGGGTGTATCTCTTGCTCGGAAAGGGATTGAAGAATCCCCTTAAAGTCCCGATATTCTTTTTGAGAAAAATGGGTGAGTTATTGAGGAAATCAAATCGCATACTTTCCAGATAAAATCTCAACGGACACCGTATGAAATTCGCCAAAAATTTGCAATACTACAGTTTTGAGAGATCTGCATTAGTAGACATGCTCCCGTGTATTAAAGGAAAGGTCTTGGAAATTGGATGTGGGTCAGGGGCTACTCTTGAATATATGAAATCAAAGGGGGTGTCCTACGTTGTTGGAATAGATATAAATAGAGAGGCTATAGACCTCGCTTCAAAAAGAGGAGCAGATATTGCCCTTGTTTTAGACGTCGAGAAGGATGATCTTCCTTTCAAAGAGAAGGAATTCGACTGTATTATTCTTGCCGATGTCCTTGAGCATTTGTATAATCCATGGGACATCCTGAAAAAAATTACCTCATACTTGGCAGACAGCGGCAATATTCTCATAAGTCTGCCCAATATTAGGCACTATATGATCCTGTTAAGACTAGTTTTTCATGACGAGTGGACCTATACAGATGCCGGAACCCTTGATAACTCGCATATTAGATTTTTTACACTTAAAGAAATAAGAAAGCTTCTTGCCTACGCTGGCTTAAGAGAGGTCAAAATTAAGGGTATCAATGCGTCGGGCAAGAAACTCAAACGTCTTAATCGACTGTTTTTCAATAAGCTCGAAACGTTCTCATCAGGTCAATACTACGTTCTTGCTACAAAGAAATGAAGAGTGCTCTCGAGCTTTAGAGACGTATTTGGTGATGAATATACTCTTATCGGCCATAGTGATTTCTTATAACACGAAAGAACTTCTGAAAGGTTGTATCGAATCTATTCTGAAGACGACCAGGAACCTGACGTATGAAATCATTGTAGTTGATAACAACTCGGAGGATGGCAGTCCTGAAATGGTTATATCAGACTTCCGGGATTTGCAACTCTTAAAGAATAATGATAATCCTGGTTTTGCCAAGGCGAACAATCAGGCAATTGCGAACGCCAAAGGGAAGTATCTGCTCCTTTTGAACAGTGACACCATCGTGAAAGAAGAAATGACGGAGAGGTTAATCCGGTTTATGGAAGACCATCCAAAAGCGGCCGCAGGCGGGCCAAAGGTGCTGAATTATGATGGATCACTCCAGAGCAAGGGATATCATTTCCCTTCAATTCTGTCCGCAGTGCTGGTATTACTCCGTGTCCCAAAATTCTTCTCGGAAAAACAACTGTTCAAATACTTTCCTGGATACTACTGGGACCAGGAGGATGTCAGACAGGTCGATTGGGTGAGCGGGAGCTGCATGCTCTTAAGAAAAGAGGCGGTCGAGAGCATCGGTGGATTGTCGGAGGATTTTTTTATGTATCATGAGGATGAGGAATGGTGCTTCAGGGCAAGAAAAAAAGGCTATGAAGTATGGTACGTCCCTGTTGCGGAAGTTATCCATCACAATATGGCTTCCCCGCTCCTGAACAGGCTGGAGGTCGGAAGGCGTAGCACAAAAATATTCTATAAGAAGACTATCGGGATATTCAGGGGCTCGGTTATTTCATTCATCTTCATCCTGTCTAATTTGGTCAAGCTGTTTCGGGTCATCCTTAAGGCAAGAAGCGAAAGCGAATATGACGATACAAAGGAAAGATTGAAAAATGAAATGAACTTCTTGAAGTTTCTGATTACATAGGGCAAGACTGAAACGAATATAAATGAATTTTGCTGCCGCCAGAAAAAAACTGAAGAAATGGGCCACCGAGTGTCAGGGATATTTGCTACACCGGGGACTTCTTCTCGATAAGGAAAACTTCCCGTTATGGGAAAAGAAGGGATTTCATATCACCCCTGTGCATTTTTACTATCCCATCCCCGACACGAGAGAGCTGGATGAGGCCGTGCTGAACAGGAAGACGGAATTACGGGGAGTCAACATCAATGAGGAAGCACAGATCCGATTGCTCGCCTCTTTCGAGAAAAAGTATAAACAAGAATACGACACTATTCCGAGAGATAAAACAGCTTTTCCTTATGAATATTATGTCAACAACGGGGCCTTTGGCAGTGTGGACGGAGAGATAGCATATTGTATGGTCCGCCACTACAGACCGCAAAGGATATTTGAGGTCGGCTCAGGTTACAGTACCCGCCTTTTTGTTCTGGCTGCACGGGAAAACGGCAAGGACGGTATATCAACGCGGCTTTATGCTTTTGAGCCCTATCCGAGTCCAATGTTAAGGTCTGGGTTCCCGGGACTTTCGGAGTTGTACGAGACAAAGATACAAGATGTTGCGCTCTCAAAATTTGATGAGCTTCAGGAGAACGATATCCTGTTTATAGATTCGTCCCATGTGTTGAAGACCGGAAGCGATGTCCAATATGAATACCTTGAAATACTGCCGAGATTACAGAAAGGTGTGATAGTGCACGTGCACGACATATTCCTTCCCGCCGAGTATCCTGAAAGTTTCCTCAAGAAGGAGCATTTGTTCTGGAATGAGCAGTATCTTCTCCAGGCTTTTCTGCAGTTCAATGATTCTTTTGAAATACTCTGGGCCGGCAGTTATATGCATCTGAAAAATCCACTCAGGCTCCAGACCGCGATTAAGTCGTATGATCCTGAGACCGTCCGGCCGGGGAGTTTCTGGATGAGAAAGATCAAATGAGAATAATTGTCCTGGAAAAGTGAAATTAGCGCCTTGAAAATCGTCCTTTCGTCCAACAGCTTCATGCCGTATTCCTTTGGGGGAGGCCAGGTGTACGTCTACCGTCTTGCAAAAGAGCTGCACAGCCGCGGGCATGAGATCACTGTCCTGACGAACGTTCCATGGGATAAAGGAGATAGTCCCTTTGTCACGGGCGAATACAGATATGAAGACATTCCGGTCGTCACGTTCTCTGTAAACCCTGCGAAAGTTACAGTTTCCGAGAAACATAATGGTGTTGGGCCATTGACCGTACAGGCGCTCAGGGAAGTTTTGCTTAAAATCCGTCCTGACATGGTTCATATGAACGGCATGAAAGCGGCCCTGACCTTGCTCTGCAATGAGCTGCATATCACACATGTGATTACCGCGCATCATGCAGGCATAGCCTGCCCCTCAGGCGCCCTAATGGGGAAGGATTATTCTATCTGCACAGTCGAAGCAAACCAGGTTGACTGTGTTCCCTGCTGCAGCTATCTGCGAAGGCCGAAGTGGTATACGGGCGGCATGATCGGGAAAATACCAGCGCAGATATACCGTGTGGTTGGCGAGAAGCTCAACCTTGCCCGAAAGCTGAGTTATTTGGGCAGGGGGTTGATCTACCCCTGGCTGGTCGAGCGCTCGCTTGAAGCGGAAAGGATAGTCCTTGACAATGCGCGGCTGATAATTTCTCCTTCCCGCTTTATTAGGGACTTGCTTGTGCGCAATGGATGCGCGGCATCGAGGATAATTGTCGTGCCTCATGGCGTAGACCCGATAGGGGTCATTCCGGTTGAACCTTTTGCCGGACGCCCGGTGAGGTTCGGGTATATCGGCAGGATAAACTTCCATAAGGGACTGCATATTATCCTGCGGGCACTGGAGCGTCTGGGAAAGGAAGACAGAGCCGAATTACATGTTTACGGCGAGGCCCAATACCCGTGGGAGGAAAAGTATCTCAAAAGGCACTTGGAAAACTACAAGGGAAGCCCTCGCGTGATAACTCATGGCAATCTGCCGTATGAAAAGCTTGAAGAGGCCTTCAGAAATATCGATGTTCTCATCGTGCCGTCACTAGTGCCCGAGGCGTTTGGTCTTGTTGTACAGGAGGCTTTCTCCGCAGGCAGACCTGTCATAGTCTCGAACTCCGGGGCACTTCCCGAGCTTGTGAGAGACGGTGTCGATGGGTTTGTTGTAGAGCGTAGGGATGACAGTTTGCTGACCGCTGCGATGCATCGGATGATATCCGATCCAGGAATAGTCAGCGAGATGTCGTCGCGAATGCCCCGGGTAAAGACAACCGGGGAGTATGCTGACGAGGTGGAAGGAATATACAGGGATGTTATGCTGGTGAAAAAACGGTCGGCGCCGACACATGCTTTGCCCTGATGGAATCAGATATTTCAGAGGACGTTGCCTGGAGCTGGAGCCGGATAAGCCGGAGACACTGCATTACGAAGAACGGATAGGAACTACCTAAGCATGCTTACGAAGATTGTAGAATACCTGAAGAAGTTAAAGGAGGATCCGTACTGGTCGATACGGCTTTTGATCTCAAGGATCTTATTGATGACGGGGTTATCGACGTTATTTACGATAAAGCTCGGAGCCATGAAGCTGAAGTTTTTTCCAACAAAGTTTTCAGCCGATCTCTGGTTTCCGTCAAAGGACATCTTTGAAGATTATAGCCTGCCTTTCCTGAAGGAAGGTGACACGGTCATAGATGTGGGCGCCAACATAGGGGTCACTGTCCTGCTCTTCAAGAAATATATAGGCGCCTCAGGCAAGATCTACGCATTTGAGCCGGATCCCAAAGTATTCGGATACCTGCAAAGCAATATCGAGATGAACAAGCTGGAGAATATCCATCTTTTTAATTGCGCGCTGGGAGAGGGCAGGAAGAAGGTCTATTTGCAGATGCATGAAAAAGCGGACACGGGAAACGCGATAACGCTCAATAAGGAAGACGGCCTTATGGTCGATATGGATTGTCTGGACGATGTGGCGAATGAACATCGGATTGATGCGGTGAGGTTGCTGAAGATTGATACCGAGGGGTACGAGAAATATGTGCTGCTCGGCGGCAGAGCATTGCTCTCAAGAACCGATGTTGTCATATTTGAGGCAATTCTTGAGAATTGCGAGAGGTTCGGCTATCACCTGCAAGAGGTTGTTGAGTTTCTTGAGCATCTGAAGTTTCAGGTCTATTGCTTTAATACTGACGCGGTCAGTTTTGAAGAAGTCAATATCGAACACTACATAAGCAATAGTGGAATGTATTTGTACGATCTTTTTGCCGTCAAAGATCCGTCGCTTATCAAAGGCGTTCAATGGTCTTAGCGATGCGATTCTGAGATTTTGCGCTGCACGGAAACAGGAATGAAGCCAGGAGCGGGTGAAAACAGGACGTATTCGGCGCGTAGTTATGAGGAAGCGCAGGCAATAGAACGCTCGCGTGAAGAGACGAATCTAAAATCCATAGTGATGAGGACCTATATAGCGGTCTGGATTTTTTTCGCGAATGCGCTTTTATGGGTGATCAAAAAGATTTATTTCAAGGGGCTGGCATCCTCCGATGGAGAACCAACGGAAATTGTGGTTTATACCGTTGGCACCCTTGGCGACAACGTGCTGATGCTGCCGGCTGTTGCAGCAGTGAAGCGGTGGTATCCGGTGGCGAACGTAACCGTGATCACTAACTGCGACGGTTTCAGTGAACATCCGGCGCGTGAGATTTTTAGTTCCTCTCCCTATGTCGACCGCTTTATCGCGTTGCCGGAGCATCCGGTTAAAAGGGAGGGGTTTCGGATGCGCGTGCATCTTCCGGGCGGTCACGAACGGATGTGCGACCTCTTCATTAATCTTTCGCCGTTTGGTAATCGGGGCTTGATAGGGGGCGTAATCCGTGAGATGGTGTTAGCACGACATCTCGGGGCGAAACAGGCCATCGGATTCAGGATGGCGACGTACAATCGCAGGGACGCCTTCAACAGGGTGCAGCACCGTTTCATGAAAAACGAGGCGCGGCGAACGCGCGGGGTTCTCAGCGAGATAGGGCTTTTGCCTGTTGAAAATGAGGATCTCCTTGGGAGGGACGAAGCAGCAAAAAGAAAGGTGTCAGAAATGCTCTCTTCCTATTGGGACGCGTCTCGGCCGCTCGTGGTATTGAACCCCGGAGCCAAGCTCAGGGTCAGCCAGTGGCCCGCTGAACGATTCGGACTTGTGGCTGCATGGCTCATAAAGGCCTACAACGCGTGCGTGGTATTAAATGGGACGTTATCGGAAAGGGGGATATGCGATGAGGTGGTCAACGCATCAGGCGGTCTGGTGCTCAATCTTGCCGGTGAGTTGAGCATCCAGGAATTGATAGAATTACTACGCATGTCATCTGCATGTATCAGCAACAATACCGGTCCGATGACGTTGACCGCAATGCTCGGGGTCCCGACGGTGGTATTGTCCAGTACAAGGTTCAGTCCCACTTTCTATATCCCGGTCAGCGAAAAGATGGTCTGGCTGTTTTCGTTCAATAGCTTTAGTTATTCTTATAATGATGCCGGTGGACCGGGCAGTGACCTGCTGCAGATTGAGGTCTCTGATGTCCGGAACGCCTTTGAAGGCGTATATCAGGCCGGCAGCATAGTGACCTGATAAGAAGGGTTCGGAGGCACAATGGACATCACGGACATTAGCAGTCTTCTTAATTCGTATCGGGAGTGGATACTACAGTGGCACGCGGACGACACGATAAAGTCCGGGGAGAGCGATGTTCTCTTCCAACTGGTTCTTGAACTCCACGAATGCAATTTTTTGCTCTGGCATCAGGAGGACATTGCTCGCAGAAAAGATATCGGTGCGGCCGAGATTGCCCGGGTGAAACGTAACGTGGACAAACTCAACCAGAGGAGAAACGATTCAATTGAGCGGATCGATGAATGGCTGTGCAACAATAAGTATGCCCATCTTCTGGCCCAGGACCTGCCCTTGCGCACAGAGACATTGGGAAGTGTGTTCGACAGGCTCTCTATTTTGACGCTGAAAATCTTTCATATGGAGGAACAGACCGGGCGTATTGATGTTGATCAATCCCATATCACAGCGTGCAGGCAGAAGCTCGACATACTCCTGCAGCAGCGTGCTGACCTTCAGAAGGCGCTACTCGAAATGGTGACAGATCTCGACAATGGAAAAATTAGGCTAAAGGTTTACCGGCAGTTCAAGATGTACAATGATCCCACGTTAAACCCTGAGGTTTACGGGAGCGGGACTGTCCCTTCCCGGGACAATAGTTGAAATAAGGAGGTTCTATGCATTTGGTCCATCGCAAAACATGTCGTGTATGCGGTTCATCCGCCCTCACGAAAGTAATTGATCTCGGAGAGCAGCATTTGCAGGGCTCTTTCATCAAGGAGGGGAAGGAGCTCCCGCCCATGAGGAAGATCCCTACGGTGTTGGTGCGCTGTGATCCCTCGCTGGATGAGAAGGCGTGCGGTCTTCTCCAGATGTCGCATTCGGTGCCTCCGGAGATCCTCTATTCAGCATACTGGTACAAATCGGGTACGAACCAGACGATGCGCAACCATCTGAAAGGGATAGTCGAAGAGGCGACTGGCCTTGTGGACAAGCGGAGCGCTTATGTCCTGGACATCGGGTGTAACGACGGTACGCTGCTGAGCTATTATCCCGGCGCTTACATCAAGTTTGGCATTGACCCCTCCGATCTTGCGTCGGAAGTAAAGGGCGATATCAGGGTAATTCAGGATTTGTTCCCCTCAGAACAATTATTGAAAGAGGTTGCAGGGAAACGGTTCGATATCATTTCTTCGATTGCCATGTTTTATGACCTGGAGGACCCTGCCAGTTTTGTGAGCTGCATCAGGGACATCCTGTCGGAAGACGGATTATGGGTGTTCGAAATGTCCTATATGCCTTCGATGCTGAAACTGAACTCATACGACACGATATGTCATGAGCACCTTGAATATTACAGTCTTGCGGTCATTGAATACATCCTTAAGAAAACCGGCATGAAATTGGTAAGGGCCGAGTTGAACAGCATCAACGGCGGCAGTATACGGTGCTACGCAACTCACGCAAGCAGTTCTAGGTTTAAGAGCAATGAATCCCTGCTTATGCTCGCGTCGTTGCGGAAGGAAGAGTTTGATATGGAACTGGACACGAACAAGCCGTACAGGTTTTTCCAGGACCGCATTGAAGGACACAGAATGGAACTCACGACGTTGCTGAAGAAGCTGAAGCTTGAAGGGAAGAGACTTCATGTATACGGCGCCTCCACCAAAGGGAACACCATATTGCAGTGGTGCGGAATTGACAACACAATAATCGATTATGCGGCCGATCGGAACCCCGATAAATTTAATGCGGCTACGCTAGGTACCGGGATCCCGATTATCAGCGAGGGCGAGTCGAGGGCGATGAACCCTGATTACTATCTGGTCTTGCCGTGGCATTTCAAGGAGGAATTTCTGGTGAGGGAAAAGGAGACGCTCGATCGGGGCGTTGGATTCATATTCCCGCTGCCGCTTGTCGAGATCGTCAAGCACTCATAATACGGCCACTATTTTCGTAGCTGCATGGAAAAAATGACAACGGCACTTGTTATTGGTTCGAACGGACAGGACGGCAGTTTCCTTCTGCGACATTTAATCAGCAAAAAATACAGGGTCATCGGGGTCGGCCGTCAGAAGGAACCTCGCATAAAAGTTGAGTCGCCTCTTTTCACCTATTACCAGGCCGACCTTTGCCGGACGGACATTCTCGCCTATCCGTTGGAATCATTCAAGCCTGACCTTGTTTTCCATGTTGCCGCTGTTCATACGAGTGCTGGCGGCAGCTATGAGTCCCTGTTCAACGATGTGCTGAAGGTGAACGTTGCGTCAGTCCATGCTGTCATGGAATACCTGCGCGGCCATACCGGCAGCCGCTTCATCTATGCAAGTTCGGCAAAAGTATTCGGTTCGCCCCTGCCCGATGTCATTAACGAGGATACTCCCAAGAGGAATGAGTGTCTTTATTCGATTTCAAAAAATACCGCATACGCTCTTATCGATTATTATCGAAAGCTGCACGGGGTCTCCGCTTCAGTCATATATCTGTTCAACCACGAATCTGAAATGCGCAGTGCGGACTTCTTTATCCCGATAGTGTTGAGATGTCTCGCTTTGTCTCTTCGCGATGCAAGCCATGTGGCCCCGGTGAACACCCTTGATTTCTACTGTGACTGGGGGAGTGCGGATGAATATATGGAGCTCATGATCGATATGGTAGAAAAGGCGCCCTCCGAGGATTTCGTTCTTGCGAGCGGCACCTGCACCTACGCGCGGGATTTGGTGAAGGGTCTCTTTGGTGAGTTTGGGCTGGACTACAAGCGTCATTTTAAGGAGAGAGTTCCTGCGGATTCCACCTCCGCAAGGCCGTACAAGGTTGATCTTACAAAAGTCATGAATCATATCCGGAGGATTCCTAGCCTTGGCATTCATGATGTGTGCAGGCAGATCTTGCATAAGGACTACATGCTATGAGCGTGGAATCTCAATTGCCGGGAAGATGCGTTTTGATTGCCATACCGGTTCTTCTTCTGGGTGGAACAGAGATCCAGACCTTGTCTCTTGTGAAGGCCCTTATCAGCGGAGGATTTAAGGTTACTGTCGTCTGCTATCATGAGTATGATCATAGCATTGTGGACCGCTTCGAAGCCGCTGGGGCAAAAGTCCTGCTCATGAGATACGAGAGGACAAAAGGCTTATGGCAATTGGCGAAAGGACTGATGAAGGTTTACAGGGACAGAAAACCGGATATTGTCCATGTCCAGTATATCGCTCCCGGGCTGATTCCGATAGTTGCTGCCAAATTGGCGGGGATAAAGACAATTTATGCAACGGTCCATATTGCCGGAAGAATCGCCTATGGCTTAAAAGCAAAAATCCTGCTTCGTCTCGCGTCGTCGCTCTGTACAGCCTTTTTCTGTGTCTCAAAAGGAGTGGAGGAGTTTTGGTTCGGAAGCAGCGAGTTATTTGATTCGATGACCGCTGATAAGAAGCGTAAGCACTTTACGATTTACAATGCGGTGGACACAGTGAAGATCGCACAAATTGTCGCGCAGGCAAATAGTGAAGGACTAAGGGGCTTATTGGATATCAAGGGGAAATCAGTAGTAGGCATTGTTGGCAGACTAGCCCGCCAGAAAGGGCATGCAATACTCTTGGATGCCCTTCCGGAAGTGATAAAGGGCTTTCCGAATGTTGCTCTTTTGGTTATTGGTATAGGTCCGGAAGAAAAAGTCCTTAGGCAGCAGGCGCAAGCCCTCGGCCTTGAAGATCATATCATATGGCTCGGAGAGAAAAGACAGGAAGAGGTATTTCAGCTTTACGGGATAATGGACATACTTGTAATGCCGTCACTCTATGAGGGTTTCGGCCTTACGGCAACGGAGGCGATGGCAGCCGGATTGCCCGTTGTGGGGACAAGCGTTGACGGATTGTGTGAAATTATTAAGGACAATGTGACGGGATATGTCGTCCCTGCGGGGAATGCTTCTGAATTAGCAAGAGCTATTCTCAAACTCCTTGGCGACGATGATTTGTCAAGACGAATGGGTGTAGCAGGTCGTCAACGGGTTGCCGAATTATTTTCTTGCAAGAAATTTGGTGAGTCTTGGCTTGGAGCTTATCGCGGACTGAGTAGCCATTGAAGATAGACTTGATGAAACCAAGAATATTGATGTTTGCCCCTTTCGTTTATCCGCCCGTAGGATCTGAAGAGATAGCTACTTCGAAGGTGCTTCTGGCAATGATGGAGAGAGGGTGGGAGGTCGATGTCATCTCTTTTGCTGACTCGAAAAGATATTATCCCGATGAAGGGCAAGGTGAATGGCTGCCGCTGAATAAGATTGTCCACGGCGTGAAGGGGTTTCCTTTCTCAGGCAAGATGGGAACAATTTCATGGGTGGTGAAGGCTTATGCTGTCGGTCGTAAGCTGGCTGCGCGCAAACAGTACGATTTCATCATGTCGCGTGCGGCTCCCCAATTCGGACACCTTCCGGCGCTTTTCGTTTCGCGGAGACTGGGTCTGCCATGGATCGCAAATTGGAGCGACCCTATGCCTCCGAGAAAGGCTCCGCAGCCTTATGGGGCGGGGAGTGGGGTCTCCCTCCCTTTCCTGGAGCGCACTCTTTTTAAAGCGGTTATGGAGGGTGCATCGTGGCATACGTTTCCATGCGAACGACTTCTGCGATATATGAACTCATATATGCCGGGATGCCAGGGGAAGAGTTCGGTCGTCCCTCACATAGCTCTTAAGCGCTTTTGTTCAGGTTCTCAAACGAGCTCGGATGTTTTTTCTCTCTATTATGCCGGCAGTCTTGCGATGCGGGACCCTTCGACCTTTCTGGAAGGCGTCAGGATTTTTCTAAATGAGAGGGATGATAATGCTCCCGTATCTGTTACTTTCATCGGGCTTCCACTTGACGGCCTCAGGGAGGCTGCCCGGAGACTCGGACTTAATGATATAGTTAAAATCGAGGAAGTGAAGAAATATGAAGCAGTGCAGGAAGTCCTCGCGAAGGCGACGGTCCTTGTGATTATAGAGGCGGATTGCGAAGAAGGTGTTTTCTTTCCGTCTAAGTTTGTCGACTTTGTTCAGACCGGGCGGCCTATCCTTGCCGTTTCACCGAAGACAGGCACAATGAGCGACATATTGTCAAAGGGAGGCGGCATTGCTGCCGACTGCAGAGTGCCGGAGGAAATAGCAGGAGCAATTAAGGCGTTGTATGAGGAGTGGCAGACAGGAACCCTTGAAATGAATTACAGTTCAGATCGATTATTTGCAATATTTAATGAGGAGAATATCCTTACGCAGTACACGGAGTTGTTTAAGAAACTGGGCGGGCGATGACAGAAGAAAGAGCATTTATCATGGCGAAGAGGAAAGTTTTCAGTGGGCGTACGAAAACGTCCAGCTTCAGGAAGTTGCCTTTTTTTGTTTGGGTGGTTGCCGTGTCTACTGTGGTGGCATGTATTGGCGGTACTAAATTTCTCGGGTATAACATTGCCGGGTATGCATGGGTTGTCCCATTGGTCGTTGCCGTGTTCGCTTTCTTAAATACAAGAGGCCGGGTCACCTTTCCCGTCAAAATTTGGTTACCATGGATTGTTGTTGTTATCTCCTACTTGACGGTTGCAGAAGCGGCTCATGCAGTGCAGCGGAGCTTTATGCTTATGTGTCCCATCTTCGTCGGCATGACAGTATCGAAGTTTTCAGTGACGGACGAAGCCCTCGACAAATTTACAAAACTGTACAGATACATGGCGATTTCATTGTATGTGGTGGTAATGATAAAAACTGGCGTCCTGGTTACGGGCACCCTTCCCGAAATTACCGGACTCGCGGCTGAGGTCATGACTGGCGCCCTGCTTTGTACACTTTATGCCGTGCGGTACAGTTTTGGAGAAAAGAAAGCATTGTCGTGGTGGGCAGCTCTGGCGGCGATTCCCATAATTGCTCTAACGAGGATGGGTATTGTCGCGGCGGGTGCTTCTTTGCCCGGAACATTTGCCCCTTTAAGCGTTAAGAGACGGCTCATTATAATTGCCATAACCATAGCTCTCGGCATTCCACTGTTCTATTCCGGGCGGGTGCAGCAAAAAATGTTTTTTTCGGGTGAAGGTACGTTGTCAGAAGCCCGACTCAATAATCCTGATTTCCGTACAACTGGGAGAAAAACAATTTGGGACGCTATGACACATGAAATAGATAAAGAGCCCTGGTTTGGTCACGGTGCCAATTCTTCGGAACCATTTATAAGCATGCTTACGGGTGGGATCGTTCATCCTCACAACGATTGGTTGCGATTACTCTATGACTATGGATATTTCGGAACGGCAATTTTCGCTTTTTGCATGGTGTTCCAGGTCTGGCACATTTTAAGAAAGGCTCGAAAGGCTAGCGGCGAAACAAGAACCCTCCTTTATGCAAGCGCCTCATCTTTTATAGTATTTGTACTTTTTATGTTCACCGACAATATCATTTTGTATGCCGCTTTTTTTGGAAATTTCCAGTTCACAATCCTTGGTGTCGCCTATGCTGCATATGAAACATGTCCCAAGGGAAACATCGGAAAAATGGCCATGAAGCCTCGACGGCGGTTCAGAATAAGATGGTGAGCTTATTAAAAACCTGAGATGTTTTTTGGAGGAGAGCTTAATCATTATGAGGCAAGAAAAATGCACATTGTCATAATCTGGCAACGTTTTTTGCCTTACCATGTAGCGTGTATCAGACATACGAAAAAAAGGCTGGCTGAACTCGGTCACCGGCTAACCGCTATTGAGGTCGCGGCCCAAGATGCCTCTTACGGATTCCCGAAGGAGGTCTCTGACCCTTCCTTTGACTACGTCTGCTGCTTTCCGAAGACATCCTACCATGAACATAGACCACGGGAGATATTCAAAAGGGTCTTTTCCGCTTTAAGAGAGCTCAGCCCGGATATTGTATTTTCTCCGGCAACCGCGTTTCCCGAAGGCATGGCCGCCTATAATTATAGGTTGAGACACGGAAAACGGTCAGTGATGATGGATGATATGTGGGAATACGCGGACAGGAGAGGCGGCCTTGTGAGAGAGGTCAAGCGTTTGATCAACCGCAATATTGAGGGGGTTTTCATACCTGCACCTTCCCATCTACACTATTACAAAAAAATGGGTTTTCCGGAAGAAAGGATCGTCTTCGGCGTGTACTCTGTCGATAATGACTTTTTTTCGAACGGTGCCGCCTACGCACAGGCCCATGAAACGGTCCTGCGGAGACAATTCGATCTCCCGGTCGACTATTTCTTGTTTGTGGGAAGATTTTTGGCGAGGAAGGGGATAGAGACCCTAATCGAAGCCTTCCGGCGGTATCGCTGTGGAATGAGCATGCCGTGGGACCTGTTGCTTGTGGGTTCAGGCGATCAGTTGACAACGTTGCAGAGCAGGGCCTCAGATATCGAAGGGATCAGATTTGTCGGACCGAAGTTTGGCGATACACTCTGTCACCATTATGGTCTTGCAAAAGCACTGATCGTGCCCAGCCTGATTGACCAGTGGGGCTTGGTAATCAACGAAGGCATGGCTTCGGGGCTTCCCGTGATTGTAAGCAGGGGATGCGGCGGCGCAAAGACTCTTGTTCGTGAAGGTGAGAACGGCTGGACATTTGACCCAGGCAATGTGGAGACGTTAGCAGGCCTGATGTCCAGGATGAGTAAACTTTCTCGTGAGGACCTCATCAGCATGGCCGAACAGTCCAAACAAATTATTTCAGAGTGGTCTCTGGACAGATTTTCTGATGGTGTGCTGAAAGCCCTTACAATTCCAAGGCGCCCGCCCGAGGGGTTCTTCAGTAATCTGGCGACCAGACTTTGGAAGGGACGAGTGAGGACACGTTGACCATGAAAGTCCTCCTCATCCATAACTTCTACCGCTCCTCTTCCCCCTCCGGCGAGGACGTTGTCTACAGGAACGAGGTTGCACTGTTGAGAAGCAAAGAAGTTGCGATCATGCAGTACGAAAGGCATAATGACAGGATTTCCGGGACTCTTAATAGAGCAAAGACGGTTTTTGATTCGGTCTGGTCGAAAGAAACATACCAGGAAGTCTCAGAGCTTATCGCAAAAGAAAAACCAGACATTGCGCACTTCCATAATATCTGGTACCTTATCTCACCCTCCGCTTATTATGCCTGCAAAGATGCCGGTGTTCCAGTTGTCCAGACACTCCACAATTTCAGGACGTTCTGCGCAAACGGGCTTCTGATGAGGGGGGGGGAGGTCTGCGAGGAGTGTGTGGGGAAAATGCCGTGGCGGAGCGTCGCATATGGATGCTACAGGAACTCCCGCCTCTATTCTGTCCCTGTTGCCATAACCGAAGCTTTTCACAAGATGAGAAGGACGTGGACAGATAAAATCGACGCGTATATAGCCCTCACGGAATTCGGAAAACAGAAATTTGTCCAATGTGGACTTCCGGAGGAAAAGATTTTTGTCAAACCTAATTTTCTGGCGAATCCTCCCAGCGTCGTAACTTCGTCTCAACGTTACGCTGTCTTTATTGGCAGACTTTCTCAGGAAAAAGGTCTGAATGTTCTGTTCGATGCGCTTCGCATCCTCTCATCCTCCCATCCTCGTATTTTCTTGTCCTTTTCTTTGAAAATTGTCGGCGACGGGCCGCTCAGACAGCAGATAATGGGAAGATGCGCAGATCAGAAGATGGGAAAATTGGATAATGCAAAGATGGGGAAAATAGAACTTGTCGGACGGAAAAGTCATGACGAATGCATGGAGCTTCTTTCTAATGCCAGTTTCTTGATTATGCCGTCTTTATGTTATGAGAATTTCCCGATGACGATCCGTGAGGCCTTTGCCTGCGGCAAGCCGGTGATAGCCTCGAATCTCGGAGCGATGGCATCGATAATCAAGGATCGCGAAACAGGTCTTCTCTTTCAACCCGGAAACCCTGAAGATCTCGCCTCAAAGATTGCATGGATGCTCGGAAATAAGGATGCCTGCATTCAAATGGGCAGGAACGCGAAGTCTGAGTTCGAAAGCAAATATACAGCGGATCGTAACTTCGATATGCTGATGGATATTTATCGGAAAGCGATCACACTAAGCAAGAATTGAAAGAGGGCGAGATAATAGTCGGCTACCCCATCTCAAACAATTCCGTCGGGGTATGCGTTTCCGAGATAGTCGAATGGATACTTTCCGGGAAGGTGAGGAAATATTTCGTCTGTGCCAACCCCCATTCGCTTGAAACGGCGCGAAGAGATCCTGACTTCAATATCGCGATAAAAAATGCCGATCTTATTGTGCCCGACGGTGTTGGAATCGTGATAGCATCAAAGATCCTGGGCGGTGCGATCCGGGAGCGGGTGACCGGGATGGACGTCTTCCTCGGCCTAAGCGAGGCATTGAACATCACTGGAAATCGGCGCTATTTCTTCCTCGGCTCGACCGACAGCAATCTAAAGAAGATCGAAGAAAAAATTAAGAAGGATTTCCCCAAAATTACGGTCGCAGGCGCCTATTCCCCCCCGTTCAAGCCTGAATTCAGCGACGAAGATAACAGGCTGATGAGAGAAGCGATAAACCAGGCGGCTCCCGATGTGCTCTGGGTCGGTATGACCGCGCCGAAACAGGAAAAATGGATCTATCAAAATAGGGCCGGATTAAACGTGAAATTCATAGGCGCAATCGGTGCGGTCTTCGATTTCTATGCGGGAAGGGTGAAAAGGTCCCATCCGCTATTTCAGAGGATGGGGCTCGAATGGCTGCCCCGCCTGATCCGGCAACCGCGCAGGTTGTGGAGACGCAACTTCATCTCAAACCCCTCATTTCTGTTGAGGGTCGTCTCGCAAAAGTTCATGCGGCATTAAAAGGAAACAAGGAAACATGGAAGTATCATTATTAAGATTTCTCCTCCCTTTTCCGATAAAAGATTGTATTAGCTTGTCCCGTAACGATCTGGAAAGGTTGAGGAGCGACGCCGTGAGACATAATCAGCTACTTTTGCTATATTCCCAGGTGAAACGGTATCGTGAAATGATCGAACCTGCAGGGGTCGCAGAGGATTTTCTGGAAGGGGAGAAGGCCGTTTACTATAGGAATGCCGTCCGCTCTATGGGGCAGGAATCAGCTGAAAACAGGGCACTCTCTCTTTTATCGGCTGAAGGGGTCCCGGCGGTTTTGCTTAGGGGCAATGCTATCGCAAGAGAGATTTATGACGATCCTTATTGCCGGACC
>OBEQ012612668.1_pt1 | contig 27078 bp, 15 predicted proteins | sample 1670901 | NCBI WGS metagenome assembly OBEQ01 (sample SAMEA104232315, study PRJEB22302) | groundwater metagenome | biome: forest; feature: aquifer; material: groundwater | place: USA | collected 2011-08-07 | depth 5.4 m
ACGCCGCGGGGGCCCCACCCGCCCCCCCATCCGGGGGGGGGCGAAGGCGGCCAAGAACCCCGAGCCGCGCCCCCGCCGCATCGCCGAGTTCGTGGCCATGCTGGCACGGGGCGAGAAGCTGCACTGAGCGGGGTCGCTCGGGCTAGCGGACCACCAGGTAAAAGCTGTCCAGGTGGCCGCTCGGCGTCACCGCTGCGTCGAGATCGCGCAGGTTGCTGCCATCGATGCGGACGCTACGGACGTGATAGCTCGAGTCCGTGAACAAGACTCGCTGGCCGCCGGCGTCGAAGCTCACCTTGTCCAGCAGGCGGCCGCTCGCGAAGACCTGGCGCGCGATCGAGCCAATGCCTTCGCTCACCACGACGCCGGTGGAGCCCGCCGCCACGAAGCGGTTGGTGCCCGGGTACCAGCGAGGCGGTCCGAGGTAGGAATCGCCCCCCTGGGTCGCCGACAGGCGCGGGCAGGTCTCGTCGAGGCAGTCGGCCACGATCTCGGACGTGCTGGAGCCAGGCAGGCTGCCGCGGTGGATGACCCAGCCTTCGGGCGAGAACGCGCCCTTCTTGGCTCCGTGGTCGACCGTGGTGGGGTACTCGTGGACGCACGTGCCATCGCTACACAGGGTGAAGAGACGCAGCGGCTGGCCGTTGGCGGTCTGCGCCTCCACGATCACGTGGCTTGCGTCGCTCGACCAGCCCAGGGTGCAGTCGCTGCGGATGGCGCCGATGAACGGCAAGACCAGGGTCGAGGTGCAGGTGCCGTCGGCACAGCCCACGTGCAGCGTCTCCACATCGGACGTGCCGGTGATGTAAGTGAGCCGCCTGCTGTCGGGCGACCAGCGTTGCGAGCCCGAGAGATTGTAGATGGCCGGTGCCACACGGTGCGTCGCGAAGGTGGCCATGTCGATGGTCCACAGCTCGGCCTGAGAGCCGCTCCAGTGCGCGGTCGCGGCCAGGTACGCCCCGTCGGGCGAGAAGCCGACGATGGCCGCCGGCCCGCCCGGCAAGATGGACCGGCTGCAGTCCTGCTCCGGGCAGGTCAGCATCAGCTCGCCGAACACGCTGTCGTCGGTGTGCTCGTAGACCAGCACGTCGCCGCGCGGGCTCCAGCGCGGCGACTCGACCTGTCGCCCGCCCGATACGTCGACCAGCCCGGTGCCATCGAGGCGCACGGTGTAGAGCCGCTTCTCGGGGTACCACGAGTAGGCGACGCGGTCGCCGCGTGGCGAGAGGGTGAAGTCCACGCCCGACGTGAAGGGGCCGGAGAGCTGGAGCGGCGGAGTGGACCCGTCGGTGCGGACCGAGAACAGCATGCCGCCTTGCCGATAGACGGCGAAGCTCCCGTCGGGCGTGACCTCGAATTCGCCCACGCACAGCCCCGTCGGCGAGGTCAGGTTCACCGCCGGGCCGCCGTCGAGAGGCACGCGGACCAGCCAGCAGCGGAAGTCGTTGGGCGCAACCTCTCGATTGGCCACTGTGATGACGAAGCCGCCGAGCGGTGGGCCTGCGTCGGGGAGCGCCGCGTCGGGAGGCGCCGCGTCCGGTGGTGCCGCGTCGGAAAGCTGCGGCGCGTCGGGCGCCCCCGCGTCGGCGACCGCCGCGTCAGGCGTGGAAGCATCGCTCGCCGCATCCAGCCCGGGCGCGGGCGCGTCCGGACCGCTGGCATCGTCCGGCCGGGCGTCGGGCGCGGCGTCCGGCCCAGCGTCCGCGAAGGGCGCGGGATCGCCGCAGGCGGCCAGCCACATGAGCGGGGCAAGGCAGGTCACGAAGGCTCTGGACGCGCGCACGCGCGCCGGTGCTGCAACCGTCGCGCCAGGTCGATCGGCGCGCAAGGTCGCGAAATCCGCTGACCTCGCCTGGCCACTGCGCTGGTCAGGCGTCCGAGATTCGGTGCCGGCACCGTACCTGGAACATGGGCTCGACGTACCGGTACACGTCAGCGCAGCGCGCCGTAGATGGTCCCCGAGCCGCGCCGCCAGAAGCATTCCGGCTCGGCGAAGCCGGCGCGCACCAGGGCGTCGATCTCCTCGCGCAGCGAGAAGTAGCGATCCTCGCGGGCCCAGTCGTCGAAGTGCCGGCGTGCGGTCGCCTCGTCGATGCCGTGCTCGCCCATGGAGCGGGCCCAGCGCGTGAACGTCTGCGCCGCCAGCGTGGCATCCGCGCTGACCGTGGCGTCGAGGTTCAGGAACAGCCCACCCGGGGGCAGGCCGTCGTGGATGGCCGTGTACACGCGTACCTTGCGGTCGAGATCGCGAATGTGGTGCAGCGCCAGTGACGCCACCACCGCGTCGGCGCGCGGCAAGGCATCGTGGAAGTTGCCCTCCACGAAGGTGACGCGTGCGGAGAGCGGCGCCAGGCGCCCGCGCGCCTGCGCGAGCATCTGCGCGTCGAGGTCGAGCAAGGTGACGCGCACCCCGGGCAGCGCGCGCAGCACCGCTTCGCTGAGCGCACCGGTGCCGCCGCCCAGATCGAGGATATGCGCGTCGCGCGGTACCAGCACCGCGAGCAGCTCGAGCGCGTTGGTCAGCATCTCGTCGTAGTGCGGCACGAGCGTGCGAATGGCCCGGTCGTAATCGTCGTAGGCGACGCGCAGGTGCTGCTCGACCGAGTGCGAGGACGGATCAGGCGACGAAGGCGTGCTCATGCTCGAGCATGATGCCACGCGCGCGCCCGGTCAGAACCAGATCCTCTCCACCACGGGCCGACCACGCGTCGATGCCGAGGAGCGCTTCGCCGCCGCTGCCGGCCCGCGCGCGCACCAGCCTCATCGCGCCGCCGTCCGGGTCGGTCAAGCTGGGCTACTTCTTCGATCTGTAGCCGCGCCACGCGACTAAAAATTGTTCCGGCGCTTCGACGGCCGGCCCGAGAACGGGTTGTTCCCGGGCATGGTCTCCTCGTCGTCGGCGTCGCCGAACGCGGCGACGTCGGCGACCATCCTCGAGCGTCCGCCCACGCCGGTGGACTCGAGCCAGTCGTTGCCGTCGAGGTGCGCGGTGTCGGCGCCGGTCTCGTCGAGCGCGCGGTAGCCGCCGAAGTTGCGCCGCGCCTGGTCGGCCATGGCCGCGCCGTAGGTCGGATCGTCGAACAGATCGGTGTAGGTCTTGCGGTTGTAGCCGGGCAGCTTGCGGAACATCTCGGCCAGCCAGACGTCGAAGCCGGGGCTGTACACGCACACGAACGGGATGTCATGGGTGTCGACGCACATGACCGGGTACTCGCCCAGCGCGTCGGCCTCGCCCACGTAGAGGAAGCGGCGCGCGTCGGAGCCGCCGGGCAGGAGGTAGCACGCGCCCGGCAGCCGCTCGTCGAAGACCTGCCACGACGCGTCGCCACCGAAGCCGCCGAACTCCTGCTTGAGCAGCTGCCTGAAGGCGAGCGGCCTGAACACCGGGCGCGCCGGATCGAGGAAGAGGTGCGCGAACGCGGCGTCGTACGCCAGCCAGCGGCGCAGGCTGGGTGGCAGCGGCTTGCCGTCGGGGAAGCTGAGCCGCGCCAGCACCGACGCAGGCACAGGCGTAGCCGGCCCCCGCAGCGTGCGCGGCAGACGCTCGGTGCTGGGCGCCTCGAGGCCTTCGATCACCCGCTCCACCAGGGCCACGCCCCGCGCTGTGGTCGCACTCGCCATGCACGGACGCTACCACCACGCTCGCGCCAGCACGAGCGCCGGTGGGTCGCTGCCAGCGCGTCGCGGTTGCAATCTCGTCGGACCCGCGCGACGGTGCCTGCGCATCCAGGGGATACGGGAGGAATTGCACATGATCACGCGCATTTTGCACGCTGGGAAGGACTCGGCCGTGGTGCCGCTCCTGGCCCTGGCCATCCTGCTCGCGAGCTGCGGAGACTTCGAACAGGCAGAGGCAGAGCTGCCCACGGAGTCCTCGGCCGCGGCGGTGGGCGACGCGAACCTCATGCCCTGGCGGGTCGAGCGCGTGCGGCGCGTGGCCGAGCTCGACGCGTACATCGCCGCCCATCCCCACGACTTCCAGGCCTTCGCGTACTCGCCGCTCGGCAACGCGGGCGTGCCGGTGATCATGTTCCGGCTGTTCCAGGACGTGTTGCCCGAGATCTGGGGCGCGCCCGCCGAGGGCTTCGGCAAGGTCGGCCTGTCCGCCGACCCGTGGGTGCCTGGTCGCGCGCTGCCGCTCGGTCTCGGCCACTCCGCCTCGACCACGACCGTACCCGTGCCGTTCCTGGGCGAGCGGCCCATCCACGTCATCCAGCTGACCTGCATGGCCTGTCACGGCGGACGCATCGCCGGACCCGACGAGGTGGTCAACCCGCTCATCGGCGCGCCCAGCACCGAGTTCAACCAGTTCCGCGTCGCCATCGCGCGCACGGTCAACGACCCGCGCTACACCGCTGACAACTTCCGCGCCGCGCTGGCGCGCAAGCCGGCGCTGGGCTGGCTCTACGGCAGCGACGTCACCATGATGCTGCAGGAGCAGATCGAGCGGCGCGCCTTCAACAGCGCGGGCGCCGCCGAGCAGTTCCTGCAGCGGCTCAAGGATCGCGCCCAGGGCGGCGCGCTGCGCAACGCCGCCACGCTCGGCCGCTGCACCTACGCCACCCACGCCGACGCGCCCGAGCGCAACGGGCCCAAGCCTGGCTCGCTCGACGCCATCGGCGCGGGCATCACGCTCATCGCCGACCCGGCGCAGCTGGGCGATCGGATCTGCGACGTCATGCCGCGCGCGCCCGCCGAGATCGATCCCATGAGCGTGTGGCGGCAGGCCGACCGGCCGGTGGCGCAGTGGGACGGCAGCATCGTCAGCCCGGTCCACCGCCAGCTCGCCTCGGCCTTCGCCATCGTGGGCAGCGCGAGCGCGCTCGACCTCGAGGTCGCCATCGCGACCACTCGCTTCACCCGCGACCTGCCGCCCGCGGTCTACCCCTTCGACGTGCGCAACGACGCGGCCGTGCGCGGCGAGCAGCTCTACGGCAGGTACTGCATCGGCTGCCACGCGCCCGGCAACGCCAACCTGTTCACGCCCGACCAGATCGGCACCGATCCCAACCGCGCCAACATCTGGTCGCCCTTCGCGACCACCACTTTGCTGCAGGTGCTGCGTGGCGTGTGCACCGACGCGAGCGCGTGCAATGCGCCCGACGGCACACCGCTCGCCGACGAGCACATCCTGCGCGGCACCGGCGCCTACTCGGCCGTGCCGCTCGACGGCATCTGGGCGCGCGCGCCCTACCTGCACAACGGCTCGGTGCCCACGCTCTACCACCTGCTCGTGCCCGCCAGCCGCCCGCAGGTCTTCTACCGCGGCAACATCCACTACGATCAGGACAAGGTCGGCTTCACCTGGGACCAGGGCGGCGCCAACATCTTCCCCTTCGACACCACACGCGCGGGCTCGTCCAACCGCGGCCACGACACGCCCGAGTTCCTCGGCGACATCGACTGGGGCAGCCAGCCGGACATGCTCGCCGACCTGCTCGAGTACATGAAGACGCTGTAGCCGCGCGCGGCGATGGTCAGAAGGTAACGCGCGTGGGCTTGAAGCGCGACAGCAGGTCGCCCAGGCCGAGCGCGCCGAGGCGGTTGCGGCCCCAGCAGTAGAGCGAGCCGTCCTCGGTGATCGCGCAGGTGTGGGCCTGGCCAGCGGCCACCTGCACCACGTTGGTCAGGCCGAGCACCGGGCGCGGCGTGGTCGACGCGTCGACCGTGCCGTTGCCCAGCTGGCCGTGCGTGTTGCCACCCCAGCAGAGCACGGCGCCCGAAGCGCGCAGCGCGCAGCTGTGGCCGGAGCCGTTCGAGACTGCGACCTGGACCACGTCGGTGAGGTCGGGAACCAGCGCTGCAGCGGTGTTGTTGATCGCCGTCAGCACCATGCCGTCGCCACGCACGGCCAGGCGCAGCCCGCCGCCGAGCGCGAAGGACGTGACCGCGGCGAGGTCCACGACGGGCACGAGCTTGCTCAGATTGCTGGTCGTCGCGTTGACCTGGCTGCAGCTCAGGTGACCGAGGTTGCGCAGCGCGCAGGTGGACCGGTCGCCGGTCGCGACCGCGACCCAGCCGCCCTCTTCGCCGTCGTTGAACGACGTCAGGGGCGGCGCTGCCTGTTCGGCGGCCGGACCCTGGCCGAGCTCGCCCGCGACGCCGCTGCCCCAGCAAGCCAGCCCGCCCCCGGTGAGCAGCGCGCAGGTATGAAAGGTGCCGGCCGCGATCTGGATCGCCCTGCCCGGTGGCGGCAGGGTCACGCGCACAGGCAAGCTACGGTCGAGCTTGGGCAAGCCGTCGCCGACCTGGCCTTTGAAGTCGCTGCCCCAGCACCAGACCGAGCCGTCGGCGGCGACGATGGCGCAGGCGTGGTTGAGACCCGCCGCGATCTGATCCACCCGCCCGGGCAGCCCATTCACCGGCGCCGGCCGCACGCGCGCGGTGGCGGTGAAGGTGCCGTCGCCCAGCTGACCGGCGTCGTTCTTGCCCCAGGCCATGACCCGCCCGTCGGCGAGCAGGGCGTAGCTCGAGAGATCGCCGAGCGCGACCTGCACCACCGGCGTCTGGAAGCCGACCGTGCCATCGACCGTGCCGCCGGCCGGATGCAGCACGAGGTTGAGCGGATTGCTGCGCCCCGACAGGATGGCGACCCGCTGGGCGTCCGCCACCCAGGTGGCCTCGGCCCCGGCCACGGGGCCATCGGTGGCGCAGTCGGCGTCGTAGGCGGTGGCGACGAAGGTCACGCGCCCGACCGGCACGTCATCGAGAGCGAGCGACGCATTCGTGGTGCTCGCGGCCAGCGCCAGGACCCAGTGGCGCTGGCGCGCCGGCGTGCTCGCATTGACGACCAGGCAGCGGACCGTCGAGGGCACCGACTCGACCTCGAGCTGTGCCTCGGCCACGGCGTCGGTGTCCGGTTCGGCAGCCTGGCAGGCGGCGCCGCCAGCGACGGTGGCCAGGGCAAGCAATGCGATGCGTTTCGAGACGAACGTGCGATGGGTCATGGAGCGGCCTTTTAGCCTGCCGTCCGACATGGCGATAGGTGCATCGCACGCGCGATGTGGCATCGGGCACATCTGTGATCTTCGGTCATTCCGACGCGACCCCGCCCGACGCCCTGGGCTACGATCGGCCAGCCCATGTCTGCGACCGCTGCCGATTTCACCGGTACCGAGCGCTTCGAGATCCGGCGCTGCCTGGGCGCGGGCGGCATGGGCGTGGTCTACGAGGCCTACGACCGCGAACGCCACACGCAGGTGGCGCTCAAGACCCTGCGTCTCGGCGACGCCACCCAGCTCTACCACTTCAAGAACGAGTTCCGCGCGCTCGCCGACGTGAACCACCCCAACCTGGCCGCGCTGCACGAGCTGGTGCGCGCCGGCGACCAGTGGTTCTTCACCATGGAGCTGGTCAGCGGGCGCGACTTCCTGTCGTGGGTTCGGCCCGGGCCGGCCCCCGGCGCCCTCGACGTCGAGCACCTGCGCGGCGCGCTCGAGCAGCTGGCCGAGGGCATCGAGGCCCTGCACCTGGCGGGCAAGCTGCACCGCGACCTCAAGCCGTCCAACGTGCTGGTCACCGAGGAAGGTCGCGTGGTCGTGCTCGACTTCGGCCTGGTCGCCGACTTCGGCCCGCAGCCGGCGCGCGAGGGCGGCACCCCGGCGCCCTGGGGCACGCCCGACTACATGGCACCCGAGCAGTCGACCAGCGCGCCCCTCGGTCCCGCCGTCGACTGGTACGCCTACGGCGTGATGCTGTACCAGGCACTGGCCGGGCGCCTGCCCTACTCGGGCACCTATCTCGAGGTGCTGCTCGACAAGCAGCACCACGATCCACAGCCGCCGCGCCAGCTCGCCCCCGCTCTCCCCGGGGACCTCGACGAGCTGTGCATGGAGCTCCTGCGCCGCGATCCCGCCACCCGTCCGAGCGGGGACCAGGTGCTCAAGCGCGTCGGCTCGGTCACCGGGCAGCGCGCGCTCGTGCTGGCACCCGCCGCACCGTCGGCCAACGTGGCGCTGGTCGGCCGCGATCGCCACCTCGACGAGCTCGAGCGCGCGCTCGTCCAGGTGCGCTCGGGGCGCGCGGTCACCGTGCTGGTCGAAGGCGCCTCGGGCATGGGCAAGACGGCGCTGGTGCGCGCGTTCGTCGACAAGCACGCGCGCGCGCACGACTCGGTGGTGCTGGCGGGTCGCTGCTGGGAGCGCGAGAGCGTGCCCTACAAGGCGCTCGACAGCCTGATCGACGCGCTGACGCGCCACCTCATGCACCTGCCGCGTCTCGACGTCGAGGCCCTCCTGCCGCGCGACGTGCTGGCCCTGGCGCGCGTGTTCCCGGTCCTGCAGCGCGTCGAGGCGGTGCTCGACCGGCCGCGCCGCAGCCTGGCCATCCCGGATCCGCGCGAGCTGCGCCGGGTCGCCTTCTCGGCGCTGCGCGAGCTGCTCGCGCGCCTGGCCGACACGGCGGCGCTCGTCCTGCACATCGACGACCTGCAGTGGGGCGATGCCGACAGCGCGGCACTGCTCGCCGACTTGCTGCGCCCGCCCGATCCGCCCGCGCTGCTGCTCATCGCCAGCTACCGCGCCGAGGATGCCGGCTCGTCGGAGGTGCTGCGCGCCATCGATCGCGGCGAGCTGCTGCTGGGCGCCGACGTGCGGCGGCTCCAGGTCGGACCGCTCACCGACGGCGAGGCGGCCGCGCTGGCGCTCGCACTCCTGGATGCAGAGCAGCCCGACGCGGGCTCGCGCGCCGCCGCCATCGTGCGCGAGTCGCGCGGCCATCCCTACCTGGTCGGTGAGCTTTGCCGCCACCTGCGCGGCGAGGGCGGCCGGCCCAGCGGCGAGCTCGGCCTCGACGCCGTGCTCGACGCACGCGTGCGTCGCTTCCCCGCCGACGCGCGCCGCCTGCTCGAGATCGTGTGCGTGGCCAGCCGGCCGATCTCGCAGACCATCGCCTTCCGCGCCGCCGGCCTCTCGGGCGACCAGCTGGTGCCGCTCGGCCTCTTGCGCGCCGGCCACCTGGTGCGCACGCGTGGGCCGCGCGACCGCGATCTGGTCGAGCCTTACCACGACCGCATCCGTGAGCTGGTGCTGTCGCGCCTGCCCGCCGAGCAGCTGCGCGAGCTGCACCGCCGGCTCGCGGTCTCGCTCGAGGCCTGGGGCCACGCCGACCCCGACGCGCTCGCGGTGCACTTCCGTGGCGCCGGCCTGCGCGATCGCGCCGCCGAGTGGGCGGTCAAGGCGGCCGCACGCGCCGAGACCGCGCTCGCCTTCGATCGTGCCGCCGCGCTCTACCGCACCGGCGTCGAGGAAGTGCCCGGTACCGCGGCCGAGACCGCCGCGCTGCGCCGCAAGCTGGGCGAGGCCCTGGCCAACGCCGGGCGCGGCCGCGATGCCGCCGAGGAGCTCCTCGCCGCGGCCAAGGGCGCCCCCGCGGGAGAGCGACTCGAGCGGCAGCGGCTGGCCGCCGAGCAGCTCTTGCAGAGCGGCCACATCGACGACGGGCTGGCCGTGATCGGCACGGTGCTGCGCGCGCTGCACCTGCGCCTCGCCGCCACGCCGCGCCAGGCCGTGACCTCGCTCATGTGGGGGCGCGCGCGCGTGCGCTTGCGTGGCCTCGAGTTCACCCCGCGCGATCCCAGCCAGATTCCCGCCGCCGAGCTGTCGCGCATCGACATCCACTGGGCGCTGGCCTCGGCGCTCGGGCTGGTCGACACCGTGCGCGGCGCCGACTTCCAGACCCGCCACCTGCTGCTGGCCCTGCGCGCGGGCGAGCCCTACCGGGTGGTGCGCGCGCTCAGCGCCGAGGTCGCCTACAACGCGGTCGCGGGCGCGGCCGGGCGAGCACGCGCGGCGCACATCCTGACCCTGGCGCAGACGACCCTGGCGCGCGTCGAGGAGCCGCACGCACTCGCCCTGCACACCTGGTCGGAGGGCGTGCTCGCCTTCATGGAGGGCCGCTGGCAGGACGCGTTCGAGAAGTTCGAGCACGCCGAGGCGGTGCTGCGCGACCGCTGCACCCGCATCGCCTGGGAGCTGGGCATGGCCCGTTCGTTCTCGCTGTGGGCGCTCTTCTACCGGGGCGAGCTGGCCGACATCGTCGAGCGCGTGCCGGCGGGGCTCAAGGAAGCGCGCGCGCGCGGCGATCGCTTCACCATCAACGGGCTGTCGTCGGGCTGGGCCAACCTGGCCTGGCTGTGCGTCGGTGACGTCGACGGCGCGCGCCGCGTGCTCGACGAGGCCATGCGCGACTGGTCGTACCAGGGCTTCCACCTGCAGCACTACCTGGAGCTGCTCGCCAAGGGCAGCATCGACCTGTACGTCGGCGACGCGGCCGCGGCGTGGGCGCGCATCGAGGACAGCTGGCCCCGTTTGCAGGCCTCGTACCAGCTCGAGGTGCAGCACAACCGCCTCGAGATGCTGTTCCTGCGCGCGCGCAGCGCCCTGGCCGCGGCCCTCGCCGATGCCGGTCCGCGCGACAAGCTGCTGCGCCAGGTCGAGCGCGACGCGCGCACGCTCGAGCACGAGGACCTGGCCTGGCCACGCGCGCTGGCGGCGCTCTGCCGGGGTGGCCTGGCCGCCGCACGCGCGGACTCGGCCACGGCGGCGCGCGAGCTGGAGCAGGCGCTGGCCGCCTTCGAGCAGCTGAAGATGCCGCTCTATGCGGCGGTCGCACGCAGGCGCCTGGGCCAGGTCGTCGGCGGCGAGCCAGGCGCCTACCTGGTCGCGGTCGCCAACCAGTACTTCGCGGCGCAGAAGGTCGAGGACGCCGCCCGCTTCACCGCCATCTGGGCGCCCGGCTGACGCGCGGCTCACCCGCCCGGACACCAGGTGATGCGCATCTCCTTGGTCTGGCACTGGTGGTAGCCGCCGTGCTCGCCCGCGTCGTCGTACGGGAAGGCGTAGATGGCCGGGCAGCGCTCGTGCACCCAGCGCGCGTAGGTGTTGTACGGCGTGCTCTGGTAGAACTTGCACACGTCGAACGGGTCGGCCTCGCTCACCACGCCCCGGTTCACCACCGCGCAGCAGAACGCGCTCGAGGCCCAGAAGTCGCGGCACGCGTACACGCTGGGCGTGGTGCCGATCTGCGAGCCGCCCCCGGCCATCCAGCTGGCGAGGTCTTGCTGGCACTGCGGCAGCGCCAGCGCCGCCTGCGCCGTCTGATCGAGCGCCTTGCAGTAAGGATCACCTTCACGGCCGTTGCACCAGCCACCCGGCGAGCGACAGCGGTCGGCCTCGCGCAGGTGCGCCGGACAGCCGTCGAGGATGCTGGCCGCCTTGGCGTAGCACGCGGTGGTGCCGCAGGCGGCGTCGACCTCGACCGGCATGCCCAGGTAGTCGACGTAGGAGATGTTGTAGCCGAGCTCGCCGTTGCCGTAGTTGAGCTCGACGAACTGGATCTCGTTCTGCCCCGGCCCGTCGATGAAGGCGGTGACGCGCGCCGAGCCGAGGGGGTTGTGCGCGTCGTAGTCGCGCACGGCGCCGGGCTCGAGCTTGGCCTGGTCGGGCTGCAGCACGTTGCCACCGCCGCTGCCGTTGGAGCCGGCGCCGTGGATCCACAGCGGGAAGGGACAGTTGTTCATGACCCGGACCAGGAGGCCGCTCGTGCTCACGGTCGGCGCGCCGAAGGCCGGCGCGGTGCGCGTGCCGACGTTGCCGCCCTCGCAGGGCGTGCCGGGAGCGTCGGGAGTGGGCGAGGCGTCGACCGGGTGCGGCGGTGGCCCGGAGTCGACCGGCGTCGCGGCATCGACGTGCCCGGGCGGAGGAGCGCCGGCGTCATCGCCATTGCTGGCGATCGTGCCGGGGCTGCAGGCCAGCAGGGCGACGGCCAGGAGCGGGCCGTACGCGTCGAGCGACAGGCGAGAACGCATGTGAACCTCCTGTGCGGGTGCTCGCGACGGCCGGGAGGATCTTTGGCAACGAGATCGCTTCGTGCGAGTGACGGAGAATGTTTCATCCCCGCAACTTCCGGTCAATTGGATTCTAATGACGGTGCGATTCACTCATCGCTGCGGATAGGGCTTTCCAGCCCGGAGGTCGTACGAACCCGGGCCAGCGCCATTCGTCCAGATACCGCACAAAGCCTCCGACCTGGCGCAATTGACGGCGCGCGCGCCGCAGTCTACGGTGCGCCGATTCCTGCCCCTGCCGAACGGATCGATTTCATCCAGGCCCTGCGCGGCCTCGCCGCGCTGATGGTGCTCTGCTTCCACGCGCGCAGCCTGATCAGTGGACCGGACTACCTCGACCTGGGCGACCGGCTGTTCATCAACGGCGCCGCCGGGGTCGACCTGTTCTTCGTCATCAGCGGCTTCATCATGGTCTACACGACCCGAAGCAGCGACGGCTCGATCGAATACACGCTCGGCTTCTTCTGCAAGCGGCTGGCGCGCATCTGGCCGGTTTACTTCGTCTTGACCCTGGTCTACCTGCTGGCCACCGGGCAAGCGGCGCTCCTGGCCAGCGCTCAGGGCGCGCTGCAGCTCGCCAAGTCGATGGCCTTCTACCCGATCAAGCTGCACAGCGCGCCGATTCATGGCTATCCGCCGCTCGTGGTCGGCTGGACGCTAAACTACGAGGTGTGGTTCTACGCGCTCTTCGGCCTGTCCCTGCTGGCGGGACGCTGGCGGTGGCACGCGCTGAGCGCGCTGTTTGCGACCTTCCTCATCGGCGTGCCGCTGCTGCTCACGGGACAGGTCCACATCGACGCCTATGCTGAATATGGCATTCGCCCCGCCATCCTCGACCTGGCGGCCAATCCGCTCATCTGGGACTTCGTCGCGGGTGTGGTCATCGGCCTGCTCTACGTCTCGAAGCTCAGGATCCGCGACCGGAGCGTGATCGGCTCACTGGTCGCGATCGCCGCCGGCCTGGTGCTCTGGCAGTGGCTCTCCGGCTACCGGGCCGGGTACGGACCATTGCGCTGGGGTCTTGCCGCAGCCCTCGTGGTGCTGGCGCTGGCCTTCTACAACAAGGAGCACAGCATCCTGGTGCCGCGCTGGGCTCGCTGGCTCGGTGACGTCTCCTTCTCGCTCTACCTGGTGCACCGGATCACCCAGATCGGGCTGCCCCACCTGTTGAAGAGTCCCGGCAACCAGGTGCTCTTCCAGGGCCTGGCCTTCTTCGTGGCCAACCTGGTGGCGGCGCTCGTGCTCGCGCACTGGTCGCATCGCTGGCTGGAACGTGGCCTGGCCGAGCGCGTACGCCGCTGGCTGCTCGCGCGGCTGCCGAGCTCGCGGCGCGCCCTCGCCCGCCTCCCCGGCACCGCCCGGCCCTGAATCAGCGCCCGGCCAGCTGCCTGGCCTCGAGCTCGCTGGCACGCGGTACGATCACCGGCGCTGCGCACTCGCCCTCGGTCAGCTGGCGCGTGCTCATGCCGGGCGCGGCGGCGATACGCTCGGCCAGCATGTGCTCGAGGCGTTCGTACACGGCGCGCTCGCGGCTGCCCTCGGGCAGGACGCGCGCGGCCAGCCGGTAGACGTCGAGGACGCCGTCGATCATCCCGGCCGCGATGCCCAGCTCGGTGGCCTCCTCGAAGCGGCGGCGCGCGCGTCCGGTGGCACCGCGGCGGGCGTCGAGGGCCGCGCCCACGGCCACGTAGAGCGCGCGTGGCACCGCGTTGTTCATGCACATCGAGCGGCACGCCCGCACCAGCCTGGCGATGCGCGCCGACGGCGCGCCCGGCTCCATGAGCAGCACCGCGCCGAGCGCGCGCGGCACGATGGGACCCTCGAAGTAGAGGAAGCGCTTCTCCAGGCAGCGCTCGATGGTGGCGAAGGCCTGCGCGACCAGCGCGTCGATGCCCTCGCCGCGACCGGGGTCGCTGCGCAGGGCATGCGTCCACACCCGGTGCGCCTCGCCCACGCGCTGATCGTACTCGTCACCGACCTCGCGCGAGCGGCTGCAGAAGCGCACCCAGGCGCGCTCCGCGGCCACGAAGTCGCCCTGGATCTCGCCCGTACGCGCGTCGGCGTAGTTGGTCTGCAGGTACTCGAGGGCATCGAGGCGGCGCTCGCGCGCCAGGCGCACGGTCCAGCGCACGCATTCCACGTAGGTCTCGAAGTGGCCGCGGTGCCAGTTCAGGTTGGCCACGAACGCGAGCACCAGCCAGAAGCGCTGCGGATCGCCGCTGACCTGCACGGCGTCGAATGCCTGGGCCACCGCGCCGTGCAGGCTATCCCAGTGCTGCGGCGCCAGCTCGCCGCGGAACTGGCGCGCGCCGATGAGCAGCATGTGCACGGTCGCGCGCGCGCTGACGTCGGGCGCACCGATGCGGATCTCGTCGCCCTCGACCAGCTGGCGCGCGGCCGCCTCGTAGCGACGCGAGACCACACCCAGACCCTGGGCGCCGAAGAGGTACGCCATGCCCGCGAACACCACCGCGGAGAAGCCGTGCAGCCCGAGCGAGACGCACTGGCCGCCGTTGACCGCGCCCGCGAACAGCACGTCCTTGGCGTCGACGAAGGTGTAGCTCTCGGCCAGCAGGTACCAGGCGCGCGAGCGCACCTCGGCGAGCGCCGGGTCGCGCGCCGGCGTCATGCGAATGGCCCCGGGCAAGAGACCGCGCGCGACGATGCGCGCGATGTGCGGCGCGGCGATCAGGTTGCGCGCCAGGCGTCCGCGCGGCACGCGCTCGCCCATGTCGCGCAGCACGCGCTCGAGCGGCTCGATGGCGCTGTGGTACTGCTGCTTGCGGTAGCGCAGCTCGGCCAGGCGCAGGCTGGCGTCCCAGCGCGCGGGCGCGCTCAGGCCGGGCGCCTCGGCCAGGGCCTCGAGCTCGCGCGCAGCGTCGTCGAAGCGGCCGCTGTACACCGCGACGCGCGCGTGGCCGTCGCGCACCGGAGCTGGCACGGGCGAGCCGGCGCGCGCGGCATAGTCGATGGCCGCCGCGTACAGGTCGGTGGCGCGGTCGTAGGCGCCCATCTCGGCGGCGTGCTCGGCCGCGCGCAGCGCGCTCGCGAACGCGGCCGGGTAGTTGGCAGCGGCGGCGTGGTGACGCGCCAGCTGCTCGGCCACCTCGGGCGAGTCGCCGCGCAGGGCCGCCACCGCGCTGGCCAGGGCGCGGTGGCAGGCGCGCCGTTCGTCCTCGGCGAGCGCGTCGTAGACGGCCTCGCGGTAACGATCGTGGCAGAAGCTGAGCTCACGTCCGCGCGTGCGCGACGCCGCCTGCGAGGCGTCGAGCTGCTCGACGTCGGCCACGAAGCCCGCGGCGGCCGCCTCGTCGAGGTAGTCGAGCGCGGCGATGGCGTCCTCGCCCGCCGCGCGCGCGACCAGGTCGAGCGAGAACTGCCGGCCGGCGGCCGCGGCGTACTTGAGCACGTTGGCCGTGCCCGCCGACAGCTGCTGCGCATTCTTGCCGATGGCCTCGTGCAGGCTGCTCGGCCTGGGCGCGGCGCGCGCGACCTCCGGGTCGAGGCACCAGACACCGGTCCAGCGCATGGTGCCGCCCGGGCGCGGCTGGTTCGTGCCCTGGGTCAGGTGGCCGGCGGCCAGGTACGCACGCAGCGTGTGCTCGACCCAGAGCGGACGCACGTCCTGCCCGCCGAAGAGTGCTTCGGTGAATGCGGCCAGCCCCGGGCCCGGCTCGCATCCCAGCAGCGACGCCACCAGCTCGACCACCTGCTCGGGCGCCATGCCGCCCAGCTCGATGCGTGTGGGCGGCCGCTCGTGCTCGGCCTGGGCGGCGATCACCTTGTCGAAGCGCGCCACCGCGTTGTCGGGTGCGGCCGGTCGCTGCGTGAACACGAAGGCCGCCCGGGCCGGGTGGCCGCGCCCGCGCGCCAGCGCCAGCGACAGCAGCATGTGCTCGAGCAGCGCCAGGGACGATTCGTCCGCCCACTGGCTGTCCTCCTGGATGACCAGCACCGGGCGCCAGCGCGCCACGCGCAGGAGGTGAGCGCTCGCGCGCTGCAGGAACAGCTGCCGGCGCAGCTCCGCCTGCACGTGCACCTCGGCGGCGCCGCGCGCCTCGCGCCGCAGCAGCACGTACTCGGGATCCTCGGCGCCGGGCACGCGCTCGACCGCGAGCAGCTCGTCGCTGGCCGGCTCGAGCGCGGGCGCTGCGTCGCTGGCGCGCTCGAGCGCGTCGAGGATCGTCTGCAGGCTGTGGTACGCACCGCCGCCGCCCTGCACGCACTGGCCGACGACGATGAGGGGCGCGTCGGCACGATCATGAGCATGGCGGTGGATCTGGCCGAGCAGGCGCGACTTGCCCACGCCGGCCTCGCCCCGCAGCACCAGCACCGAGGTGGGCAGCTGCTCGCGCGCGACCCGATCGCTGACCGCACCGACCTGCGGGCTTGGCTCCACCGGCGGCGTGAAGCCGAGCGTCTCGTCGAGGAAGCCACGCGCCGTGGCCAGCTCGTGCTCGCGCCCGACGAAGCGGGGCGTGCCCAGGTAGGGCTTGCCGCGCAAGCTGGGCTGCGCGGCCAGCGTGAGCGGCTGGGGCCCGCTCGTCCACCAGGCTGCGAAGGCGTCGTGCGCGATCGCCGCCGTGCGCGTGCGGCGCTGCGGATCCGGCTCGAGCAGACCGGTGATGGCCTGGTCGAGCGCGGCGGGGAACGCGGGCACCAGGTCGCGCACCTGGCGCAGCTTGAACGGCTGCCCGGCGAGCATGCGCTGGGCGTCGGTGTTGGCGGCGCGCAATGGATGCTGCCCGGTCGCCGCCTGGTAGAGGATCACACCCGCGGCGTACAGGTCGGCGCGCGCATCCAGGTTGCCGATCTGCATCGACTCGGGCGGCAGGTAGGCGAGCGTGCCGACCACGTTGCCGAGCGGGGTGTCGTCGCGCAGCGAGCCGTGGCGCGAGATGCCGAAGTCGGCCAGGACCAGCTTGGGGAAGCGCGCGCGCGCCTCGCCGGGGTCGCCGTCGCGGCTGCCCTCGGCGAGCGAGCCGAGCTCCTGCTGCACCTGTGACCAGGGCCGGTCGCACAGGATGTTGGCCCCCTTCAGATCGCGGTGCACGACCTCCTGCTCGTGCAGCTCGTCGAGGACGGTGAGCAGCTCGAGCGCCAGCGCGGCCACCATGGCGACCGGCTGTGGCTCGCTGAAGCGGGGCAGGCTGCCGCCGGGGACGAGATCGCTGGTGAAGAACGCGCTCGTGCCGTCGTCGTCGATGCCGTAGTCGTAGGAGCGGACCGCGCGTCCCGAGCGCGACAGCTTGCGCAGGCCCATGCGGTACTCGCGCACGAAGCGCCAGGTCGGCGAGCTGCGCTCGTGGCCCGACGTCCGGCTGCCATCGCCGCCTCCGAGCAGCTTGAGCGCGTACTCGTCGTTGGCGGTGCGGAAACGCCCGCCGGGGGCGCGATCCGCAGGCGGCCGCGTGTCGCGCACGCGCACCACGCCGCCCATGCCGCCGTGGCCGAGCACGTCGAGGACCTCGAAGCGATCGGCGATGCGCCGGCCCCCCTGCGCCAGCAGCCACTCGGGCACGTGGTCGGGCTCGTCGCGGCGCTCGTGCAGGAACGGCGTGACACGTGCCGACCCCGCTACTCGAGTTACCGAGACCTCGGCATCTCGCTCGTCCCAGCCGAACGCCACGCATCCACCGTACCATGGGGCACACGCGTCGCCGGGCGGCGGTCCCCGAAAACAGTGACGGCGCGATTCCTCGCGCCGTCACTGCTGAACTGCCGAACGAAGCTACGCCTTAGGGCGCGACCACGGCGGTGGCCGGGAAGCTCGCGTCGACCAGGCTGCGCGCGTAGCGGGCCGAGGTCTCGACGGTCTCGAAGCTGAGCGTGCCGCCCACGTAGTAGAGGCCGCCCTGGCCCTGGAGCGCCTCGACCTGGTCGTAGAAGCCGGCCGCGAGCGCCGCCGCGTTCACGCGCGGGAAGTAGTCGGTCCACTCCTTCTGCACGAGCACGCGCTGGAGCACGCCGCCACCTATGGCCAGGACATCGGCCGCGAGGGTGTTGGCGACCGACTCGGTCGACACGCTGCGATCGGTGATCTGGTAGGCGCTGAACACGCCCGAGCCGCCCCCCGGGCTGGCCCACACGGCCACGTGGTTGATCTTGTCGGAGGTCGCGTGGTCGTGCACGAAGGTGGTCTCGCCACCCTGCATGTTGGTGGCGGCGAACAGGGTGACGAAGTAGCGCGTCGACTCCACCTGCTCGAAGAGCTCCTTCTCGTGCTTCGAGAGCTTGACGAACCTGGGCACTGCCGACAGCGGCGCCGAGACGATGACCACGTCGAACTGCTGCCTGTCAGTGTGGTTCACGGTCAGCTCGATGGGACCACCGCAATCGGAGCGCTTGATCTTGGTGACCTCCGAGTTGAGCCGCACGTCCAGGTCGCGCGCGACCGCCTCCCACAGCGACTGGAAGCCGCCCGGGAACACGTAGTAGGGCGCCGAGTACAGACCCTGCGGGCCGACCTTGACCAGCATGTTGAGGATCTTGAGCACGTAGATGGCAGGCACGTTGTCGTAGTAGCCGTAGCCGAAGCCGACCACGAGCGACTTGGCCATCTCGGCCACGGGGACGATGCCCTCCTGCTCGGCAAACGTCTGGAAGTTCTGCTGCAGCGCGGCGGGCAGGTTCGCCATGCTGTCGGCGAAGATCTGCGGGTAGGTCTGCAGCACGCGCGCGTAGTTCTGCGTCGCGGCGACGATCTCGGGCAGCGTGTAGTGCTGCAGCAGGAACTCCTGGTAGGACTTCTTGAACGGCACATTGGCAATGCTGCTGTCGTAGACCTGGCGCGGGGTCAGGTACTCGACGTAGGGAATGCCGTACTCGGTGGCCAGGGCGAAGGTGAGCTCGTAGTTGTGCGCGCCGAACACCGCGCCCAGCTCGGCCGAGAGGCCGCCCATCCTGAGCGTGTTGACCTTGCCGCCGACGCGAGCGTCCTTCTCGAAGACGACGACATTCTGGTAGCCGCGCTTCTCCAGCTCGTGGGCTGCGGTCAGGCCCGACGGGCCCGCGCCGACGACGGCGATACGCAGGTTCGGATCACCGAGCGCGAAGGACGTCTCGGAGACGCCGGGAGCGGCGTTCTCGAGCTCCGCCGAGCAGCCCGTGAGTACGGCGACGGCGACGACGAACGAGAACAGTACGGCTGATGCAACGACACTTCTGTTCATGAATACCTTCCAGAGGCGAAACTTCAGTCAGGACCTACCTGGACTGGCGAGCGGGCGGATACTGCCGGTACACGGCGCCCCGGGGAAGCCCAATCCGGAGTTGTTAGCCGATGCCACGCGCGAGTACCGGCATGCGACAGCACGCGCCGGGTCAAACCGCTGCCGGCCGCCGGCCGCGCCGCCCTCCAGGTAGCCGCGCCGAGCGGAATCGAACACTCGATTCATGGTGAATGAACATGCCAGTGAACATTGCCAAGTAGCCATTTGCGCAATGCCGTGGTCCGCGCAGCACTCGCCGTCAGGGCCAGGTTGTTCCCGGCTCCTCGGGACAACCTGGCCCGTCGTGAGCCGCGCCAGCATCGGCTGCGCAGCAGCGATGTCGAGGCCGCGGCGGCCAGGCATCAACACCGTCGTCGAGCCCGCGCCGCTCGCTCGCAACTGCTGATTACTCCGCAAACCCGTATTTCCCATCGCTGGCACGAGCCGTGCTCTATGACCACGTGGGCAGAGCGGAGGTGCAACGAGGTCATTGCGATGGAGCGAACAAAGGAGTCTTCGTGAACCACAGGATGCTCGTTGGAGGTTGCGTATGATGAGTCGTTGGATGGGTTTGTATGCGTGCTGCGTGCTGGTCGGATGCGGCATGAGCGATTCGACCGGAATCGTCGGTGAGGCGGAGTCGGTCAGTGCGAAGGGAACGTCACTTTCGAGCAGCGTGAAGGACGACCATGTCGAGGAGGTCGAGGACCTCGACATGCAGGCCTCCGACTTCGAATGCCTCCTGCATTGGGACAGGGTGCGCAACTTTCGCATCACCAACCGGCTCGGGCACAGGGACGAGGCGCTCGCGGTCGCCAACAACGCCAGCGGCGGTGGCGCGTACCCGGTCGGCACGGTCATCCAGATCATCCCTGACGAGGCGATGGTGAAGCGCAGGCAAGGCTGGAATCCCGGCACCAACGACTGGGAGTTCTTCAAGCTGCAGGTCAATGCCTCGGGAACCACCATCGATCCCAACGGCGGCCGCGGCGCCGACATCTCCAACCTGGTCGGCAGCTGCAAGGGCTGCCATTCGGGTGCGCAGCCGCAGTTCGATTTCACCTGCGAGTCGGGCCATGGCTGCGGTCCCCTGCCCTTCGGGCTCACCAGCGAGTTCCTCGTGACGCTGCAGGAGAGAGACCCGCGCTGCCGGTAGGCGCAATCTTTCCCGGCTCTCCCGCCCCTCCGACTTGTGCCGCGCCGTGCCCGCGCGTGGATGCATGTGCCGCACTGTGCTTCCGTGTTCAACTCGTCGCGGCACGCGCGGCCCGGGTCGCCGGGCTGCCTCGCGACCAGCGCGGCGATTTCCTGACCCCGCCGCGTTCCTGTGTAACTCCTCTTGTTCCCCGACGAATTGCCGCGGCGCGAGCCCTGGGCACGCCCGCCTGGCGAGCGCGGCACGGGCGGCGCGAGACGCGGCGGCACCTCGGTTGCAGAAGGCGCGCTGGTCCGTCGCCTCATGGCGGGCCCTGTCCAGAGGAGAGTTCGCATGCGTGCTCCGTCAGTTGCTTCCACGTTCCTCGCCGCGGCTGCGGCGCTCGCACTCGCCGCGGGTGGTCTGGTCGGCTGCGCCGGCGACAGCGCCGAGCCCGAGGTCGAGTCGACCAGCAGCTCGCTCACCAACAACCACATCCAGTGGAAGATGGAGCCGCGCGCCGCGAAGATGCGCAGCAAGTACTTCAAGCCGAACGGCTTCGAGACCTACGTCTTTCCTTACACCCATCCCAGCCAGCTCAACGTGTTGCTCTCGCGCACCGACGCGCAGATCGGCGACGTCTACAGCTGGGAGGTCACCGAGCTGGGCCCGGGCGGCGACGTCAAGACGACCGGTCCCGTCACCACCAGCGCCGCGACCGTCGGCGTGCCGCGCCAGGGCGCGTACCGGGTCAAGTCGACGCGCCAGCGCCAGGGCGTCACCACCAGCGAAGAGACGGCCATCTACGTGCGCGACCTGGTCATCGCGGTGCTGGGCGACTCGATGGCCTCGGGCGAGGGCGTGCCCGACGAGCCGGGCATCTACCACTTCTCCGGTGGCGAGGACCTGAGCACGTACACCGATGTCTTGAGTGGCGACTTGCCCGTGACCACGGTCAAGGCGGCGACCTGGCTCGACGACAGCTGCCACCGCTCGCTGCGCTCGGGCGCGGCCCTCGCGGTGCTCAAGTTCGAGGAGGAGCACCCGCACCTCTCGGTCACGTTCCTCGACTTCGCTTGCTCGGGCGCCGAGATCGATGACTTCACCGGCTTTCCCACCGGTGGTGGCGGCGGCGGCGGCCCCGACGACCCGCCCACGCATCCGTTCAAGGTGGGCGGCAAGGGCACCCAGCTCGAGGCGCTCACCCGCGCCGTCAGCGCCAGCGACGGCACCGTGCGCCCGGTCGATCATCTGATCATGTCCGTGGGCATCAACAACCTCGGCTTCGGCAACCTGGCCGACATCTGCGCCACCATCCCGCAGTCGTGCGTCGCCGAGCACCTCTATGACCTCAAGCTCGAGAGCCTGGCCGAGGACTACGCCAAGCTCGACCAGCGCATCCGCGCGCTCGGCTTCGTCAAGCGCGTACACCTCATCGAGTATCCGGGCGAGAGCCTGCTGTCGGTGCCGCCCAGCGGTCATCCCATCGGTTGCGGCGCGCTGAACCTCGTCTCCGGCGATGAGCCGGACTGGCTGCAGGACCTGGGCCGCAGGCTGGTCGCGCTGGGCAAGCAGAAGGCCAGGGAGCTCGACTGGGACTTCATCGACGGCGTCGATGCCGCGTTCGCACAGCGCGGCTACTGCGCTCCCGACGCCACGCGCTACTTCGGCCAGTTCCTCGAGTCGGTGCACCAGCAGGGCGACCTGCGCGGCATGGTCCATCCCAACTATGCCGGCCACGTCAAGATGGGCGAGATCATCGTCAAGGCGCTCGCCGACGACGAGCCCGAGTACACGCGCTCGCTCGCCTATGTCGACGTGAATCGCGCGTCGCTGGCCGCGACCTCGCAGGCCGACGTGTGTGCGCGCGGCCCGCAGGGCATCTGGTGCGCCATGTCGGCGGGCGCCGACTTCACCGCGGCGCCGCGCATGCAGACCCAGTTCTCCGACGCCGATGGTTTCGGTGAGGCGCGCTACCACGAGACCGTGCAGTTCCCCGACCTGAACCACGACGGCAAGGCCGACGTGTGCGGCCGCGGCGCGGAGGGCATCTACTGCGCGCTGTCGGGTAGCAATGGTTTCGGCGCCAGGACGCTGTGGAGCGGCCACTACAGCGATGCCAACCAGTGGGGGCAGGCGGTGGTCTACAGCACCATCCACTTCCCCGACCTGAACCACGACGGCAAGGCCGACGTCTGCGGCCTCTGGTACGACGGCGTCCACTGCGCCATCTCGACCGGCACGAGCTTCGCTCCTGCGACCCGATGGACGACCAGCTTCGGCGACCACAACCTCTTCGAGGAGAAGTACTTCCGCACCTTGCAGTACCCCGACCTGAACCACGACAACAACGCCGACCTGTGCATGCGCATCCCCGAGGGCGTGGCGTGCGCGCTCAACAACGGCGGCACGGGCTTCGGCGCCACGACCCTGTGGACGACCACATTCTCCAACCCGGCCGGCTGGGGCTTCGACAAGTTCTACTCCACCCTCGGCTTCCCCGACCTGAACGCCGACGGCAAGGCCGATGTGTGTGCGCGCGCCTCGTGGGCGGTGTGGTGCGCCCTGTCGACGGGCACGACGTTCGCTCCCAGCAGCGAGTGGTCGCACGGGTTCACCGATGGCGACGGCTTCGGCGATCGTTCCTCGTACTCGACCCTGCAGTACCCCGACGTGAACCACGACGGCAGGGCCGACCTCTGCGGCCGCGCGCCCGACGGCATCCGCTGCGCGGTCTCCGACGGCGCGACCGGCTTCACCGACTACAAGGTATGGCTGGCCGGCTTCGGCGACGCCACCGGCGTGCAGACGGCGCGCCAGTTCTACGGCACCATCGGCTTCCCCGATCTCGACGGCGATGGCGCCGCCGACTTCTGCGGACGTGGCAACGTCGGCATGTGGTGCGCGGTCTCCGACACGACCAGGTTCGGCGCGCTGACGCTGCGTGACACCAGCTTCAGCGACAAGAACGGCTGGCTCTCCGGCCCACGCTGAGCCCGCCTCACCAGGCCGGCCCGGGCGCACGCGGTGGCATCGCGGGGTCCGATCGCGGCGTCAGCGCGATGAAGCCTGCGGGCGGCGCTGCGCCTGCAGGACTCGGGTGTGGCGCGCCGACACCCGCGTCGGAGCCTGGGGCAACCGGCAGTCGGATTCGTACGACAGCGCCATGGCCGCCGCCTCCGGGTCATCCTTGCGGACAAACGCCGCGTACTCCTCGAAGACCCGATCCGCCTGCTCGCAGCGCCCAGCTTCGGCGAGCGCGTGGGCCCGCCCGTAGATGGCGACCGACCGTCCCCATCGGTCCTCGGCGGGGAATCGGGCCTGCGCGGCCAGGAATTCTGCGTCGGCTTCCGCGCTCGCCCCCAGGTGGACGAGGGCGACGGCGCGCTCGTAATGAGGCCACGGGGCGCCGGGATCGGTGATGACGCCGACGTCGGCGATGGTGAGCGCCTGCTCGTAGTCGCCGCCAATGAGGGCTCGGATCGCCTGCGTCGACAGCTCAGATTCCATACGTTCGAGCGGCGTCGAGAGATCCACCCGATGGAGCTGCTTCGGCCCTGCGTGCGCGGACGTGGCGACCAGCAGGGAGGAAGTGACGAGGATCGTCGAAAGGATTCGGGGCTGCATGATGTGAACCTCCTGTGACTCCCGGACCCTTCGAATTGCATCGCTCGTGCCGTCAGCAACTGGCGTGGCGCGTGTGCAGGCGCCGTCGGACCGAGGCAATCTGCCTCGATGGGGCAATTCGGGCGGGCCCGCGCGCGTTGCCGAGCCCGGGGGCACCATGCGTGGCGCCCGCGGTCCAGCACCGGTAGGATTGCATGCGCACCGACGAGGGAGGGACGCGTGGTCCTCTTCGAGCTGGTCATCGGGCTGTTGTTCGCGGGGGCGGTGTTCGCGCTCGTGGCGGATCGGATCGGCGTGCCGTATCCGGCGCTCCTGGCGCTGGTCGGACTCGGCATCGCTCTCGTGCCGGGTGCGCGCGGCGTCGAGCTGGATCCCGAGCTCGCGCTGGCGCTGTTCGTCGCGCCGACCCTGCTCGACGCCGCCTACGATGCCTCGCCGCGCGATCTGCGCGAGAACCTCGCGTCGGTCGTGAGCCTCGCGGTGGTCCTGGTCGCCCTGACCGTCGCGGCCGTGGCCTGGGCGGCTCGCCTGGTCGTGCCCGAGCTGGGCTGGGCGCCGGCCATCGCCCTGGGCGCCATCGTCGCGCCGCCGGATGCCTCCGCCGCCACGGCCGTGCTGCGCAAGCTGAAGCCTCCGCACCGCCTGCTCGTGGTCCTCGAAGGCGAGAGCCTGTTCAACGATGCCACCTCGCTGCTCATCTATCGCGTGGCGGTCGCGGCCGCCATGACCGGGACGTTCTCGGGGTGGGGCGTGGCGCCGATGCTGCTCTTGACCTGTGGAGGTGGCGTCGTGGCCGGCTGGGCCCTGGCGCGCGTCTACATCTGGATCACCTCCCGCATCGACGACATTCCCGTCAACGTGCTGCTGCAGTTCATCGGCACGTTCGCGGTCTGGATGCTGGCGGAGCATATCGGGCTGTCAGCGATCATCACCGTGGTTGCCTACGCCATGACGCTGGCCCGGCGCCTGGCGGGCCGGATGAGTGCACGCCGCCGCATCGCCTCGTATGCCGTGTGGGAAGTGGCGGTGCTGGTCCTCAACGTGCTGGCTTTCGTGCTCGTCGGGCTGCAGCTGGGCGCCATCGTCTCGCGCGTGCACGGAAGCGAGTGGCGTACCTACGCCTGGTGCGCGGCCGCGGTGTGCGCAGCCGTCATCGTGGTGCGCATCGCGTGGGTGCTGGCCTACAGCACGGCTCGGGTGTGGATGTTTCGTCGCTTCGGCCCGCGGTCGTGGAAGCCGACCACGCCACCCACGGTCGGCGGTGGCCTGCTCGCCTCGTGGTGCGGCATGAGAGGCATCGTCACCCTCGCCGCGGCGCTCGCCCTGCCCGACGGATCGCCGTCGTTTCCGCATCGCGGTCTCATCATCTTCTCGGCCTACTGCGTCGTGCTGAGCACCCTGGTGCTGCAGGGAGCGACGTTGAGGCCGCTGATGCAATGGCTGGGCTTGCACGATGACGGCACGGTGGAGCGTGAGATCCACGTGGCCCGCGCAGAGACGGCACGAGCCGCGCTGGGTGTGCTCGACGGTCTGAGCACGCCTTCGGCCAACCTGCTTCGTCGCGAGTACCAGGCGCGCCTGCAGGCGGGCGAGTCGGCGACCTCGCCCGAGGCGCTGGAGCCGGACGACACCAGCGTGGCGACCCTGCAGCGGCGCACGGTGCTGGCCCAGCGGGACGCCCTCGCCGGCCTGCGAGCCCGCCGCGTCATCGGTGACGATGCCCTGCACGTGGTGGAGGAGGAGCTCGATCTGCTCGAGCTGAGCGCCGACGCGCGGGTGCGACCCACGATCGAGAACCCCGGTTGTTGAGCGCTGCCGACCCGGTCAGTGCGCGAGGCGCTCCACGAACGCCTGGATCTCGGCCGCGGGGACGCCGGTCAGCTGCAGCGACAGCTGGCCTCCGACCGAGAGCAGCGAGTCCAGACCGCCGAGATCCACCAGCGCCGGGTCGGACGCGAGCGACAGGTTGCCGCCCACGTGGACCAGCTGCCGCAGGCCATCGAGCGACACCAGCGCCTGGTCGTTGCCGAGATCCAGCCGGCCGCTCAGCTGCGTCACGTGCTCGAGCCCGCGCAGCGAGGTCAGCGCCCCGCTGTCCTGGATGAGCAGGGAGGCGAGCTCCACCAGCGACGTGCCGCGCAGGTCGCGTAGCCGCGGCATGGCGAAGAAGGAGGCGCTGCCCACCCGGGCCAGCGCCGGGAAGCTCGACAGATCCGTCATGGCCAGGTTGTGCAGCAGGAAGATGTCTCGCACCGACGTGAGCGCGTGCAGGTCGATGGTGGCGAGCTGCGGCGAGTCGGCGACGCTGAGGAGGCCCAGCCTCATGAGGATGGGCGCGCGCAGCTCGGTGAGCGCGGCGTTATCGTTCAGATTCAACCTGGGCACGATGGTCAGGTGGTCGAACGCGATCCTCTGCAGGTGCAAGCAGCGCTGGATGATCACGTCGCCGCCGCTCCGTTGCAGCGCGGGCAGCGACAGCTCGGCGATGCCGAGGCCGAGGAGCTGGATCGCCCCGTCGGCGGAGCCGTCCTGCACGGTCTCGACCGAGACGAGCTGCGACAGCACGAGCGTGTGCAGCGCGGGAGTATTGCCGATGATGAGCTTGCCCTTCACCTCGGTGAGCGCACCGAGATCCACGCTCGCCAGCGCGGCAGACTGGAAGATGTTCACGCGCCCGAGGCAGTGGGCCAGGCTCGGCATGCTGACGCTGGTCAGGCCGCCGAGCGCGAACAGATCGATCGACCCGATCGTCTGCAGCTCGGGCAACGAGATGGTCGTGAGCTGGGCGTGGAAGTAGGCGGAGAGCGTGCCGCCCATGGTGCGCAGCACGGGCAGCGTCAGCGTCGGCAGCGTGGTGTCGGCGAAGCTGAGGTCGCCGTCGATGGTGTCGAGCGCGTCGAGCACCAGCTCGGTCGAGCTGCCCGCCAGGGTCAGCGACGCCACGTGGGTGAGCCGGGGCATGGCCACGCGGCCGGGCGTGGACCAGTTGAACGACACGTGCCCGCGCACGTCGCGCAGCTGGGGCAGGACGAGCGACTGGCCGTTCGTGGCGTTGCCGGTCGCGGCGAGCGCGCCACCGACGTGCTCGAGCACGGGCAGCGTCAGGCTATCGAGCGCGGGCGAGTCGATCTCGAGGCTGCCGCCGATGCTGCGCAGCGCGGGCAGCTCGAGCCCGGTGACCGGGCCCGAGACGACGAGGTCGCCGCCGATGAGCTCGAGCACCGGCAGCGCCACCGGCCCCTCGCGGCGGGGGGGGGCCC
>OBEQ011459788.1_pt1 | contig 27073 bp, 31 predicted proteins | sample 1670901 | NCBI WGS metagenome assembly OBEQ01 (sample SAMEA104232315, study PRJEB22302) | groundwater metagenome | biome: forest; feature: aquifer; material: groundwater | place: USA | collected 2011-08-07 | depth 5.4 m
CAGGATCTTTCATTAATATTTTTCTGTGTGTTTCCCAATTCATCATAATGAAATAATAATATCACAATATTATGATATTTTCAAGAGTTAATTTTAGCGTGATTTGTAATCATTTAGTCTATTAATTGCTGTTTTTAGATCCTTTTTATTTGTTTACTTGTTTCGTAGTAAATAATCTTCCACTTATTTTCCACAAATTCAGTTTAGCATAAGAAGGAAATTAACTTTAGAGTTTTTGGATGTGTGGGTGATTTTGTAAAAAGTGTTACAGTAAAGTTAATGCTCAAAATTATTTTGGCTGCTGTAGTACTTGGAATTATTGGAACCGCTGTTTTTTTGAATTACAATTCTGATAAACCCAAGACAGAAATTCTACATAGTAACAAAGTAAGTGGTCAGGATGAACCACCTCTTAAATTAAAAAGTATTGGGGTAAACTTTAAGGATTTTAAATTTACTAAAGAAAAACTGCAGTTTAACAGGTTGTTTATGGGTTATGGCTTTTTTATCCCTGCCAGTAGTGCATCAGCTGATAAGAAAAACCCCCAACCTACCTTTATTCTACCCTTGGGTACAAAAGTTCGATCTTTAGTGGATGGAGTAGTGGTTGCTATACCCACTGTTTGGAGTGGAGACTTTTCTGTGATGGTGGGAACAGGGGATGAAAAAAGTCCATGGAGGTATGAAACAGAACATGTGATAAATGTAGTAGTTAAAGTTGGAGATAAGGTCAAAGCTGGGCAGATTATTGCAGAGGTAAGCGATTTTGATAAAAGTGCTCCAGAGGGATTTGGGGCAGTGGAGATCAGACACTTTACAATGATACAACTATTCCAGGTTGCTTAATCCTTGATCCAATTGAAGGTTAACTATATCTTTTTTGTTCAGGCTATTTCTTTTCCCGAGGTAAAATTAAAACAATCAACCTGATGAGAATTACGGCTGCTGCAAAGTAAAAAGTAATCTTACCCAATAATCTTTTTATTACCAATACTCCATTAATTTGCTCCATCAGATAAAAATGCAAAACAGCTAATATTAAAGCTGCATAGCTGGTGGTTTGGATTATCTTCCAAACCCTGGGACTTAAGCCTTGCATTGCTTTTTTATTTGAGGTTAGGGTAACAAGCAATAATACTCCGCCTGCCAAAAGGCCACTCAACAGTCCGCCAAATTTAGGGTTGCCCGGGTCAATAATTGCCAGAAAATTAAATTTATAATAGAAAATAACCACCAAACTTAAATGAAGAATCAGGAATAAAAAGCTGGAAATTCCCCAAAATTTACGGTGAGCTTTTAAAATATCCAAAGCAGGGAAGAATCTGGCAATGGGGCCTACTGCCAAAGTCAATGCCAACAAAGAAATGGCTACCAAACCGCTGGTTTTGACCATTTCGGATGGTGAAAATTTGCCAAAGTTATAAAAATAAAAATAGAGAAGAGATAGACTTACTGGTACTCCCCAGTCCAAGAAATATTGGATTATATTTTTATCTTCCGAATAATGATATGGGTGGGTTTTCATATATTAACTATATCATCTTCTTTATTTTTACCAATAAAATATATGATCCAAATCATATATTTATAAATATTTGTATAATATCCAGACAGTGGATATAAATATACAAAAAAAGTTAGACAGTTTCTTTAATAAATACAAAATCCAAAAATACAAAAAAGGAGAGATATTAATCAGGGCAGATGATGAACCCTCAGGAGTTTTTTACCTTAAAGAGGGGATTGTTAAAATGTATGCTATTTCCTCAAATGGTGAGGAATTAACGATTAATATATACAAACCTATCTCTCTTTTCCCCATGTCTTGGGTATTTAATAGTACTGAAAGTCACCACTACTATGAAGCTATGACTTCTGTAACTGTTTGGAAATCTTCTAAAGAAGAGGTTCTAAATTTTCTTCAAAAAGAGCCTTCAATACTGCTCGATCTTTTAAAAAGAATATATCGGGGTTTAGAGGGTTACTTTATGAGAATGGAATATTTAATGAAGGGTAATGCTCAAGACAGGGTCATAACCGAACTTCTTATTTATGCCAGAAGGTTTGGAGAGAATCAAGGAAATGCCCGGGAAATAAAAGTTAAGCTTACTGAAAAGAATTTAGCTTCCCAATCAGGTATTGCCAGAGAAACAGTTTCAAGGGAGGTACAAAAGTTAAAAAAAATGGGCCTGCTAACTTTTCAAAAAAGCACCTTCATTATAAATGATCTACAAAAACTGGAGGCAGAATTATTAAATTAGATTGCTTTAATTACCTTCACCCCATCTTGTTGTCTTGGTAAGTTTGGAATAATTTTTGAAAGGGATGAGTTAGGAAGAATTATCCATTCTAGACCACCTACACCTGTGGTGTAAGATATGGATTATTTAAAAAGGATCTTCTCTACTAAAATTTTTAAGACCAAACTTCGCTATACGGTTTATCATGAACAGGTCAATTATGATATGGCAACAATTATGGGAATTGCTAAAGCAGTTCACTTCAAAGAACCAAAAGAATATACAACTTTGGTTTATGTTGATGGTTTATCTAAAACTAAAAGGCAAGAATATGGCAGCGAACTTAGAAAACTAGGTGTCCCCACAAGAAAAGTCCAAGGAGTAACTAGAGATGAGAATAATTCTTTAACCAGATTGGCTGATGCTATAGCTGGATTCGTTCGGGATGTTTTGGATGAAGAAGGGGAAGATATGGAGAAGCTTTTTAAAGAGGCTATCAAAAATGAGAGTTTGATTAAAGTCTGAATAAAAAAACCACCCACAAAGGGGTGGTAGAACCTAGTCTTGCGACAGCTTACCGATACGGCCAGTCTTCGGTTCGATTTGGATACATATTACCACAGATTCCGGAAAAATGCAAATTTTGAAGCAGCAATAAAGTAACTTCTTATATAAAAGAACCATCTGGTGCATTAATGAAGCTTATTGGAGATAATATTATAGCCCTACAAACGGCAGGTTTATTGGTGTTTTAAATTTATCAATTTCCTTATCAAGTTTTTTGCAAGTTTCAAACTAGAAACAAGTAGAATATAATCTCCAAATATGGTCAAGGTAGGGATAGTGGGATTACCAAATGTGGGAAAAAGTACGTTATTTAATGCTCTTTTGAAAAAGAGGGTGGCTCTTTCTGCAAATTATCCTTTTGCCACCATTGAACCAAATACAGGAGTAGTTGCTGTGCCAGATCCTAGACTACAAAAACTAGCAGAACTAACTAAAGATGAAGAGAAGATGAGTGATCTGCCTCCAATTGTTCCAGCAGTTGTGGAGTTTGTGGATATTGCAGGATTAGTAAAAGGGGCTTCCAAGGGGGCAGGGTTAGGCAATAAGTTTTTATCACATATTAGAGAGGTTGATGCCATAATTCATGTTTTAAGAGACTTTGAAGATAATAATATTATCCGGGAAGGTTCAGAAAATCCAAAAAGCGATAGAGAAACAATAGAAACAGAATTAATACTAGCTGATATAGAAACAATTCAAAAACTGATAGATTTTGCAGAAAAGGAATTAAAATTCTCTAAAGATTTATTAGATCCTAAAAAGTTAGAGATTTTAAAAAAGATTAAAGAGGATTTGGATAAAGGTATTTATATTGGTGATAGTTTAATTAAAACATCCGAAGTGCTTGATGAGAGGATTCAGGATTGGATTTCTAAACTACCTCTTTTATCTACCAAACCAGTTTTATATGTGTTTAATATTGCAGAACAAGAATATGCTTCAAGATTAAGATTAGAAATAAGAGATGATGAAATGGTAATTTCTGCCAAAATTGAGGAAGAATTAGTAGAATTAAGTGAAGAAGAAAGGATAGAGTACTTAAAAGAATTAGGTATTTTGGAAACAGGTTTAGAAAGACTAATTAAAAAAGCCTACAATTTATTGGGGCTTGCTTCATATTTAACATCAGGGAAAAAAGAAGTCAGGGCCTGGACTATTAAGGAAGGTATGAAAGCGCCACAGGCTGCTGGAGTAATTCATACTGATTTTGAGAAAAAATTTATCAGGGCAGAAGTCATAGAATATGAAAAATTAATAGAAGCAACTTCACATGTGCAAGCCAAACAAAAAGGTTGGGTCAGAACAGAAGGTAAAGACTATCTTGTTAAAGATGGAGATGTGGTGGAGTTTCTAATTGGTGGGTAATCTTTGATTGAGATGAAAAAATGGGATTTTTTAAATATCTTTCTTTTAACCCTTACTATTCCTTTATTTTTCTATAAATTAGGACAATCATCTTTGGGTAGTTGGGATGAGGCCTGGTACGGCGATGTCGCAAGAACACTGGTAAAAACAGGTGATTTATTTCACCTGAAATTTAATGGATATACTTTCTATGATCAACCACCTGGAGGGATCTGGATTACTGCTACGTTTTTTAAATTATTTGGCATATCAGAACTTACAGCCAGGTTATCTTCAGCAATTTTGGGATTGTTTTCCTTGTATTTAATTTATATCTTAGGAAAGGTACTTTTTAATAGGCTGGTGGGTTTAGGATCTGCTTTTGCTCTTGGTTCTAGTTTTTGGTTTCTAAGCCGGGCCAGATCCGGGAATTTGGATATTCCCCTGGTATTTTTTCTGCTGCTTACTTTGTACTTAGCTATAAAAGCTTCCCAAAATAGGAAATTTTTTATCCCATTTTGTATCAGTTTTGCTTTTGCCCTTATCACTAAATCTCTTTTGTCCTTTGCTATTTTACCCAGTTTAGTAATAATTTTTTGGGGAAGTAAGAAATATAAAATTAAAGACTTTTTTATATTTCTTTTTTCAGCACTTTTTTTGTATGTAGTTTGGTTAGTACAATTATACTTACAGGATCCTTTTTTACTTTATAGACATTTTTTTCTTAGTCTGCGTGGATCAACGCTTCAGAATAATTTTTTCCACAGTTTTCAATTATCTCAAAACTATCTACATAACGGGATAGGTAAGTGGTATTATCCTGGGATTTTAGGGCTACTTATCGGGCTTTTTTTACGCCAAAAAAGGTTTCTGATACTAATTGTTTTTTTTATTTCTTACTCCATGCCTTTTCTTTTTTCAAAAGAGGTGCAGATTTGGCACTTAATTCCTTTGTATCCTTTTTTAATTTTAATGTTTTTTGGGGGAATATATGTAATTTTCTCTAAATTATCCAGAAAATTTGCTTATGTTTTTATTTTATCCTTCGCTATCTATTATTCTTTTATCCAGTTTCGGGCTGCCTGGTATCAGTTTATAGATATCCCACCCTATATTTCTGATGAAGATATTTTATCCAGGGAGGCTGCCAAATATGAGGGTAAGATTGTAATTGATGGGGATTTTGACCCAGCAGGAGCTTTTTATTCAGGGAGGGCAGTTAGAAAATTACTTGATCCCTCTTTAAAGCATTTTATTGATACTCAGGATAATTTCTTGCTGATAACCAATACCTGGAGATTGGAAGGACAAAAAATAGACCCTAAAACTTATGAGATTATAAAGCAGGATCGGGACAAGGTATTAGTGAGAAAAAAATAGTTAATTAAATATGTTGCCGAATAATACCAGATATTACCTATTATTTATTCTGAATTGCTACCTATTATAGGTACTGCTACAATACCAAATTATGTTTGCTGAATTTAATCCTGCAAAAAGACTTGACAGTGTGGTTGATTTAAAAATTGTTCCAGGTTTTGCTGACCGATTTAAAGCAGCAGTTGTAAATGCAGATCCTTTTGTAATCTATACACATGAAGCTCAAGCTGATGGTGCAGCAGCTGCTGTTGTAACAGAATATTTAGTGCGACTGGCTGGGGAAACAAACAGGGTGCCGCGTTTGAGAGGTTTTGTAATGGGTGCTGCCAGGTCCATGGTTGATGGACAACAAGGTCGAAAGCTACAGGTGGCATATCATGTATTTAATTTATTATTTTCGGCAAGAGGGTTGAAAGTCTATCCCTTTACTAGGGAAGAAGATGTAGCACAGTACAGAATGAGTAGAGATAACTTACTATCTGAATTAAGGCCAATGGTCAAGAAAATGAAGCAGGGTTACCCACCTGCTATATTAGCTACAGGTTCTGTAGAGGGAGGACGGCATGACAGGGGTTGTGATCCAGAGGACATTCATGGGCTGCAAAGACTTACTGATGATGATATTCTAACTATGGCTAGGAAACTAAAAAAAGTAAATGGGGATAGAGAAATCGTACTTATTCTAGTTGGATTGCATGGAGGATTTAGATTGCAAAGTCCGAATAGAGATAAAAGATATGTTACCAAAGAAGGGTTGGCAACTTTTTTGGGATTACCAGAAAGATTTATACCTCATACTAAAATGGAAGCAAGTGTAGGAACAATCATAGGAGGAAATCAAATGGTTGATAGGTTTGGAAGAGACTGGATGAAAGCTGATAAGGATAAAGATGAAGTTCGGCGTAAGCAAAGAGTTCAAGAGATTAATGACTTTATAATGGGACATGCTGCTTTGCTGATTCCACCTCATGCCCGGGGTGCTTATTCACACGCTATTGAACTTTTGACCCCTTCTTAGTACAATACCCACAATGAATTCATATTATTTAACACTGGTGTTAAAAACAGATTTAGAAGAGGCAGTGAGGAAGACTCTTTTAGATGCTATGGTTAAAAAATTAACAGGGGAAGATGGAAAAGTGGAAAAAGAGGATCTTTGGGGAAATAAAGATTTAGTCTACCCAATAAAAAGACAAACTAAAGGCTATGTTGCACACTTTGAAATTTCAGCTGATCCTAAAAATGCCAAAACTCTGGACAATGTTTTAAAAGCAGAAGAAGATATCCTTAGGTATTTGCTAATCAGACGCTAGATTATGGCATCAAGATCTTGGAATAGAGTAGAATTAATAGGCAATTTAACTAGAGACCCGGAACTTAGGTTTACCCCCAATGGAGCTGCTGTTTGTACTTTTGGTTTAGCCACTAATAGATCCTTTGTGACTGATGGTGAGAAAAGAGAAGAAGTAGATTTTCATAGGTTAGTTGCCTGGAATAAATTAGCAGAACTTTGTAACCAACTTCTTAAAAAAGGGACTAAAGTTTTTATTTCCGGAAGATTACAGACCCGTTCCTGGCAAGGACAGGATGGGATTCAAAGGCAAACTACAGAGATTGTGGTGGAAGATATGATTGTCCTAACTCCTAAATCACCCAGTACAGAATCTTCTGCTCCTGCTCCTAGTGTTGCTCCCAAGGAAGAACCAGCTCCTGTAGCAGAAGTTACTCCCCAAGAAGAAGTAAAAGATGACGGTGATTTGCCTTTCTAATGTGATATAATCTCCCCCATGGCTACGAAAAGAACAATAATCAGAAAAGGAATACCATCAGTCACTGTTAAAGAAGAAGTGAAAATAGAGAAAGTAGAAACTAGTGTTACTCATACTCAAGTGGAAGAGGAAGAAGGATCATATAGAAAAGAAAGAGCTAAAAGAGAATGCTATTTTTGTCAAAGCAAATTGACTCCTTCTTATACAGATATGGCTAATTTAAGACGTTATTTAACAGATAGAGCTAAAATTGTTGGTAAAGAGAGAAGTGGTGCTTGTTCAAAACACCAAAGAGCTGTGACCAAAAATATTAAATATGCGCGTCACTTAAGCTTACTTCCATTCATACCCAAAATCTAGTAATATCAGGCTATGCCCGGCCTTTTTGATAGTTTTGATAATCTTGACATCATAGATGTAAACAATCTGGCCATTTATCTGAAAAGTCCACCCTCATCTGATTCCTTAGAAAATTATTTAGCAAACAAGATTTTATACCCCACAACTCTTCCCTTAACAATGTTAGATATGAAAGTTGATTTAGCAATTTTGCGGGAAGCTCTAAGAATTAAAAAGGATAGTCAATTCTTAAATATTACTTCAAGAAAAATTATCATTCCAGGGAAGTTTTTGCAATATATTCCGGATTTAGTTAGTTTAACCTGGGCTTTTGTTGATGGTCTGCTTTTAAATAGAAGCAAAAAAAGTTGGTATGAAGATCAGTGGACTGTGATGATTTCCGGTGATATTGATGAAGTGGCTGGAACAGTTTTACTACCCCAGTTTGAAGGATTGTCAGACTTAATGAGTCTTACTCTAATGGGGAGGGAATATAAAATTTCAGCCGGAAGTTTGACTGTAGTTCCTTGTTCCAAATCCAGGTGCCAGATTTCCTATAAATTTAAGAAAGGGAAAATTTTAGATAAGAATATAAACGAAGTTGAGGTTTACGGGGGGAAATTGGGACTGATGATTGATGGGAGAGCTTTATGAAATTATACACCACAGTCCGCACCAGAGTAAAGCAGGATATTATTGTAAGAATTAATCGACAATTAAAAGGTAAAGGTACTTTTAGTGTGTCCAAAGGGCAGGAAGTGGTGCCATCAGATATTTTAGGCAGCGCTTATATTTCTTCCGGGTTTAGAATTATGAAACTGGCTGAAGAGTTGTCTGTTGATCCTGCGGAAGTTACCAAATATCTGTTAAGAACAGTTGGTCAAAGAATATATAAAGATGAACTTTTAGCTCATAAAAAAGGAGGTTTGTTTACAGATAATAAAAACATCACAGCTCCAACAGATGGAATTTTGGAATATCTAAATCCAAAAACAGGAGAGCTAAAAATAACATTTATGCCAAAGAAAGTGGATTTACCATCAGGGGTATTTGGGATTGTTGAGAATATAGATTTAGCGGGCAATCAGGTGTTAATTAAAACCCAAGTTAGTCGTGTATATGGGATGTTTGGTTCAGGAAGAGCGAGAGATGGAATGCTGCAGATAATTTCCAGAAGAGAAGAGCTGATTGGGAAAACAATCATTTCCTCAAAACTTGAAGGAAAAATTTTAGCAGGAGGCGGTTTGATTTTTAAAGATGCTATAATCTCGGCTATTTCCAATGGGGTGTCAGGAATAATAGTAGGAGGGATGAATGCCAGAGATTATAAAGGTATGGCAGGGGGGAGACTTATTTTTCCTAGAAAGACCGAGACTGATATCGGGATTTCCATAGCGGTTTGCGAAGGATTTGGATCTATTCCCATGGGCGAAGATATTTTTGAAGTTTTAAAAAAATATGATGGCAAATTTGTCTTAATCGATGGAAACAACCATATTATTGATTTACCATCATTTGACTCAAGTTGTATATATAAGATAAAAAAAACCTCCCTTCCCCCAATTCAGCTGGAAAATTTAGCAAGTGCTGATAAATTAGATGATCAGATATTGGAAGTTAAAATTGGATTTAAAGTTAGGGTGATAGGTAATTCTTTTGCAGGAGAGCAGGGTAAAATAATATCCTTAGATCAAACACTAACCTTATTGCCTTCGGGTGTTAAAACAAATTTAGCAACCGTTGAAACAAAAAGAAGAAAAATCCAGGTGCCAGTTGCGAATTTGGAGGTTATAGATTATAGTCACTAAATGAAAAAATTTAACCCGAAAACCATTCTTATTGTCATTTTAGCTTTTCTTTTAGGTTGGCAATGGGGTCACAGGGATGTTTCACTAAGATGGGCAAATTATCAGCCATCAGTCTCAATTATAAGTAAGGAAGTACCCAAAAATATCAATGTTGATTTTAAGTTATTTTGGGAGACCTGGGATCTTTTATCCAAAACCTACTTTGATAAAAAAGCGCTAGATCCAAGTAAACTATTTTATGGAGCTATCTCCGGTATGGTTTCTGCAGTTGGTGATCCATATACGGTTTTTCTTCCTCCTGAGCAACAAAAATCAACCAGAGAAGAATTAAACGGCAGCTTTGACGGGGTGGGTCTTCAGCTTGGTTTTAAAGACGGAAAACCTTCCAGACTGATAGTAATTGCCCCGCTGGATGGAACCCCGGCCAAACAGGCTGGAATAAAGCCCCAGGATTTTATTGTCAAAATTGATGATAAAGATACCACCGGGATGAGTTTGCCGGAAGCAGTTAAGTTGATCAGAGGTCAAAAAGGCACTAAGGTAAATTTGACCATTTTTAGAGAAGGAAATAGCGATACCAAGTCATATTCACTAACTAGGGATACCATAATTGTCAAAAGTGTTGAGGTAAGTTTTAAAGATACAAAAACAGGCAAAAAAGTGGCTGTTATTAAGCTGTCCAGATTTGGAGAAAGAACCAAAGATGAGTGGACACAAGCAGTAAATGAAGTAGAAGATAAAAACCCATCAGGTATAATTTTGGATGTCAGGAACAATCCCGGCGGATATTTGGAAGGAGCTGTTTTTATAGCTTCTGAGTTTTTAGATGGTGGAGATGTGGTCTTACAGGAAAATAACCAAGGGGTAAGAATGCCATTTAAAGTAAGCAGAGCAGGCAGATTACAAAAAACACCGATGATAGTATTGATTAATAAAGGTTCTGCATCTGCTTCAGAAATTGTGGCAGGGGCGTTGCAGGATAGGAAAAGAGCCAGGCTTTTGGGAGAAAAGTCTTTTGGAAAGGGAACTATTCAAGAAGCCCAGGAATTATCCGGAAATACCGGAATTCATATTACTGTGGCAAAATGGTTAACACCAAATGGCAGATGGGTAAATGAGCTGCAGGGTCTTGATCCGGATGTTAAAATAGAAGCAGACAAGGAAGATTTAAGCAAGGATACACCAAAGGATACACAATTGGATAAGGCTATTGAATTATTAGAATAATGGATTACTCTAAATTACCTAAACCAAATTTTAAAGGAATTTTTATTGCAGTTGCTGCAGGGGTGATTGTAGCCATTGTTTTATATCAGGCCCAAATTAAGGGTTTGATACCTTCCCGGATAGATAATCTGCCCAAATTACCAAATCAGCAAACTCAAGTTGTGATACAGGAGGAAAATTCGGTGATAGATGTCACAGAAAAGTCTTCCCCATCTGTGATAGCTATTGGAATTTCCAGAAGAGTTGTTAATCCTTTTGATCCCTATGCTGTTCCTAAAAGAGAAGACAGTACGATTGGGACAGGATTCTTGGTTTCTGATAAAGGGGTGATTGTGACTAACAAACATGTTGTTGCAGATACCAATACCAAATACACAGTTGTCACCCGCGATGGCCAAAAATATGAAACCAAAAAAATTTACCGGGATCCAACTTTAGATCTGGCACTGGTTCAAGTAGATGCTACAGGTCTAAAACCACTTGAGCTGGGAGATTCTTCAAAATTAAAAGTAGGACAACTAGCAATTGCCATAGGAAATGCTTTAGGCAGATTTACCAATACAGTTACCACCGGAGTGATCTCAGGTTTGGGCAGAAGGGTAGTTGCCGGGGATCCATATTCTGGTTCGGCTGAGAGTTTGGATAATCTAATACAAACAGATGCAGCTATTAATCCTGGTAATTCCGGAGGCCCTTTACTAAACTCAGCAGGACAGGTGATTGGGGTGAATGTTGCTACAACTGAAGGAGCACAAAATATTGGGTTTGCTGTACCTATTAATGCTGTTAAGCCAATTGTTGATGAATTTTTAGCAACAGGGACAATTTCCAGGCCATTTTTAGGGATTAGATATAGATTTATCTCCAAAGACGTAGCTATCTTAAATGAGGTTCCCCAAGGGGCATATATTCAAGAAGTAGTCCTAAATGGGCCAGCAGATAAAGCAGGATCAAGAGAAGGGGATATTATTACCAAAATTAATGGGCAAACAATTGATGCTGAAAAAAAAGTAGCAGAGATTATTTCCCAAAGCAGGATTGGGGCACAGCTGGAATTAACTGTTTGGAGAGATGGTAAAGAATTAAAGCTGACAGCCACAGTTAGTGAATCCCCACAACAGTAACTAAGGAAAAGTAATTTTTAGGATTCTTTGTTTGTGAGATAAATCTGTTTTAACTTCCACTTCAGCTTTTGGGAAAAATTTTAAAGCTTCATTTACTGCTAACTCTCCATGAGTATAGTCAATCTCTCCAATCAACAATTTAGGTTTCAACCCCTGGGGTTTGAACGTAGAAATTTGGGAGAATAGCTTTCTATAAAGACCAAAGCCATCTTCGCCCCCATCTAAAGCTACATGAGGTTCAAAATCCTTTACTGAAGAATCCAAATAAGGGATTCTGGCAGTAGGAATATATGGCAGATTTGTTACTATCACATCTATATTTGTATTAACTGCATCTAAAAGATTACTTTCTATAAAAGTAATTTGCTTTTCCACTCCATGAAATTTAGCATTTTGAGTTGCCACCTTTAGTGCTTTTGGGGAAATATCAGTAGCAATTATATTTATATTTGGGGCATTTTTAGCAATAGAGATAGCAATATTTCCAGTACCAGTGCCAAGGTCAAAAATAGTAGTAGGTGGTTGGTGGTTGGTAGTTTGTAGAAAAGATAGAACTTCATCAACTAATAATTCTGTCTCTGGGCGGGGGATTAACACATCAGGAATAACCTTAAACTTTAGTTTGTAAAATTCCACCCAACCTTTAATGTACTGAGAGGGTTTGGATGATGTCATCTAAATCTCCTTCTAAGATTTTTTCCAGATTGTGCCAGGATTTACCTATCCTGTGGTCCGTTACTCTGTTTTGAGGAAAATTATAGGTTCTGATTTTTTCTGATCTTTCCCCAGCTCCTACTTGCTCATGTCTTTGAGCCTCAATATTACCAACTTTTTTTTGTTGTTCTATCTCCCAAATCTTTGATCTTAAAAGGCTCATGGCATTTTCCCTGTTTTGCAGCTGAGATCTTTCTGTTTGGGCTGTGACTGTAATTCCTGTTGGAGTATGTTTTAATCTAACTGCTGTTGAAACTTTATTAACATTTTGTCCTCCAGCCCCACCAGATCTAAAAGCCTCAAACTCGATATCTTGAGGGTTAATAGCTACTTCTGATGCATTAACTTGTGGAAGTACAGCCACAGTTGAAGTAGAAGTATGAATTCTGCCTGAGGATTCTGTTGTAGGAACTCTTTGGACCCGATGAACTCCTGATTCAAACTTAAAACTATTATAGGCGTTCTTGCCTGTTATTTTTAAAACAATTTCTTTAATCTGGCCAATTTTTCCCTCAGATCTGTCCAGTTCTTCAATCCTCCATTTATTGTTTTGAGCATATCGGGTATACATTCTAAGTAGCTCACTGGCAAAAAGTCCAGCTTCATCACCACCAGCAGCTGATCTGATTTCTAAGATAGCTATGTCAGGGTTGATGCCTGTTTTGTCTGATTGAGAATCTTGCTTGGTGGATTGATCTAATAACTGGTTTTTTTGTTTTTCCAGTTCAACAATCTCTTCTTCAGCCAGTTGTTTCATTTCTAAATCCTCCAAAAGAGGTTTGATTTCTTCAATCCTTTGATTTATTTGACTTATTTGTTGTTGGATATAATCCATCTAAGAAGAGGCTTGTTTGCGGACAGTCATCAGCAGATCTTTTAAAGAAGGCCGGTCTTGTTTCCTTTGGGCAACTTTAGACTTTCTAGTCTCCAGGATCTTAGCTCTTTGGGCCATTTTAATTTTGGAGCTTTCTGTTTTTTTAACAAATTTATCAACCTGACCTAAGGTATCCACAAATTTTTGTGTTCCAGTGAAAAAAGGATGACAAGCACTGCAAAGTTCCACTCTAATTTCAGGTATGGTAGAACCAGTGGTAAAAGTATTACCACAAGCGCAAACAACTTTAGCTTCAGCATGCCAGGTAGGATGTAAATTAGCCTTCATATCTGGGATAGTATAGCAGGAATAAGTAAAAAATTCAAAGTAAAAAGTAAAAATTTCTCCTTTTGCCTTTTTACTTTTAACTTAAACTATACCCTGTGGGCTTTGTGGTGATGATGAGGCGTTCTATTCCTGGACAAGGTTCCCAGAAAAGCTGAGATAGCAATTAAAGCTCCGCCAATTAAAAAAGAATTTGAAACTCTTTCCCCTAAAATAGATACCGCCAGGATGGCTGCGACAAATGGTTCCACATAGTGTAAAAGGTCAGCCCTGAAAACTGAAGTTTTAGAAAGTCCCCACTCAAACAAAAAATATGCAGAGATAGAGGATAAAAGAGTCATATAAGTTACCCCCAAGAGCCCCAAAACAGTTACTTGTTTTACCCAATTAGGATTTTGGAGATACTCTCCTCCAGCTGGAATAAAAAAAGTCAAAGTACCCACTATAAAAGCAATAGCTGTCACCATGATGGTGGGATATTTGTTCAAAATGGGTTTGGCAATAACTGCTCCCAATACCCAGGAAATTGAACAGAGGACAATTAAGATATTACCAATTGTGGATTGAACAACAAAAGTGCCAGCTACAAATTGAGGCAACCCGATAATAATTATTGCTCCTAGTAATCCCATGCCAATTCCAATCAAGTTTACAAAATTGATTTTTTCTTTTAAAATCCACCAGCCAAAAAGTACAGAAAAAATTGGCACTGTTAAGGATAAAACTGAAGCATTGATAGCTGTTGTTCTTCTCATCCCTTCCAAAAAGAAAGCAATATTTAAAGTAACAATTAATACTCCTACAGCCACCAGTCTGGGTAGGTCTTTTTTATCAATTTTTACTTTTTTGGTTTGACTGATGAAAAATGGGGCTAAAAAAAGAGAAGCCAGGGCAAATCTTAAAAAAGCTAAACTCATAGGAGGGAATTCTTGCAGAGTAATTTTAGCAACCACAAAATTGGCTCCCCAGATAAGATGGGCAATCAGCAGAGCAAGATAGGGCAGAGGTTTAAGAAATATCTGAGATTTCATCCTGTCATTTTCAAACTTGATATAGCTTCATCAAGTGAAATGGTTTGTTGAGTCTTTGCTTTTAAGTTTTTCAGAGTGACTGTGTTATTTTTTGCCTCATCAGGTCCAATAATTACTACATATGGAATGCCTTTTTGATCAGCATATTTTAATTGTTTTTCCAGTTTAATATTTGCATCAAGATACAACTCAGTATTAATTCCAGCTTCTCTAAGAGCGTTAGCAACTTTTATAGAATTTGATCCAAGCTCCATAGAAAATACTGTTACCAATGCCTTTGAAGTAGTCAAGTCTTTAGGGAATAGATCTAACTCATTCATTGCTTCAACAATTCTGTCAAAACCAAATGCACAACCAGTTGCCGGAGTTTGTTTATCTGAAAACATGCCAATTAAATTGTCATATCTACCGCCACCAACTACTGAACCAGCTTCATATCCTGCTATCTCAACTTCAAAAATCATCCCAGTGTAATAATCTAAACCTCTGGCTAAAGTGGGGGAGAATTCATATTTGTTTTTATCTATTCCTAAATCTTTCAAAGCCATAAAGATAGTTTCCAAAGCTGGAGTTAGCTTTGAAGAGGCAATTTTTTCAAGAGTTTTTAATGCTTCCTCATTGGACATACCGGTTTCTACCAATTCTGCAATTACTTTTTCCTGACCTATTTTTTTTAGCTTATCAACTATCCGGATTACTTTAGGAGAACTCCCGGAGAAAACAACCCGATCATTTATTAAAACTTTATAGTTTTTAAAACCTAAAGATTCTAAGCTGTTAATAACACAAGCAACTATTTCTGCATCAGTAGATAAGGAATTTAGACCAATTGTATCTATATCACACTGCAAAAACTCCCTGAATCTGCCTTTTTGAGTGTTTTCTGCTCTCCAAACAGGTTGGATCTGGTATCTTTTAAAAGGGATGGGCAGCTTGTTACCATATTGAGCTACCACTCTGGAAGTGGGGACAGTCTGATCATATCTTAAGGCTACTTTTCTACCACCATTATCTTCAAACCTGTACATTAACTTATCACCTTCATCCCCATATTTACCCAGCAAAACTTCCTCATACTCCAAAGCAGGAGTTTCTAAGGGTTCAAAACCATAAGATTCAAATACCTTTTTCAAAGTATTAATAACATACTGTCTTTTTCTGGCCTCATTGGGTAAAAAATCCCTAAAGCCTTTTAATGTTTGCAGTTGCATAGCTTACTTAGAGTATCATTTTTTTACCTGAAGCTCAAATATAACACCTGGGTGAATTAATACCCCAGGTGCAGCAAGTCTTTGAAGATTAAAATCTTCCTCTTCCTCCAGCCATACTCATTTCCTCTAAAGCGCGAGTAATTGGATCAGATATCCCATCCTTGATAAGGGTTCCCGACGGGATTATATTTTTCCTCTTTGGAAATCTTGGATCATTAACTCTAGCTAATGCTTCTGGTTTAGCTGCAATTTGTCGAATAACTGCTTCTTTTGCAGCTATATATGCTTCAATACCCATAAAATCACCTCCTTTCATGAGGTTTAAAAATACAACAAACTTGTACATCTTGCAAATAATTAAAATTTTAAGAGATATGGTATATTAATGTTTGATGAAAATTGTTGTATTTGCTGGTGGAGTAGGTACTAGGCTGTGGCCATTGTCCCGGAAAAATACCCCTAAACAGTTTGAAAAAATAGTTGATGATCAGTCTATGCTTCAGGTTTCTGTTTCTAAATTATTCCCAGATTTTTCCTGGGAAGATATTCATATATCTACTAATTCCCAATATGCAGATATACTTAGAAAACAGTTTCCCCAAATTCCCCAGGAAAACTTAATTTTTGAACCAGCCATGAGAGATGTGGGTCCAGCTGTGGGACTGATGGTGGCAAACTTTATCAAAAAATTCCCCAATGAACCTGTTGCTATACTTTGGGGAGATCATTTGATTAAAAAAGCTGATGAATTTAGAAAAGCTTTAAAACAAGCAGAAAAGCTGGTTGAACAAGATCCGAAAAGAATTGTCTTTGTGGGGCAAAAACCTAGATTTCCCAGTGTTAATTTAGGATATATTGAATTTGGTGAAGAGATAAAAAATGAAGGAGAAATACCTGTTTTTGAATTTAAAGCTTTTAAATACAGACCAGATGAGCAGATGGCAAAGGGTTTTTTAGCAGATGAAAAACATGCCTGGAATTTGGGTTATTTTGTCACCACTCCTAAATTTCTGTGGGCCCAATTTGAAAAATCCGCTCCAGCCTTGTTTGAAAAACTGCAAACCATCTCAAATGCTTTGGGAACTGCGGAATATGAAAAAGTTTTGGATGATATTTATCCCACAATTGAAAAAATTTCTTTTGATAATGCTATTTTGGAAAAACTTGATCCTGCAGATGGGTTAGTTTTGTCAGTAGATATAGGTTGGAGTGATATTGGAGCTTGGGAAGCTTTAAAAGAGGCTTTAGCTCCTTCTGAGGAAGAGAATGTGACCAAAGGTAATGTAGAACTGATAGATACTAAAGACAGCTTAGTATTTAATTACAATGAACAGCTTGTAGTAGGAATTGATCTTCAAGAGATGTTAGTTATTAATACTGGAGATGTGCTATTGGTGTGTCCAAAAAATTCTGTTCCCAAAATCAAAAAATTTGTAGAAGGTTTAGCAGGGACTGTTAATGAGAAGTTGGCTTAGGAGTTCCGGATTGGGTAGCAACTTTTTTGGGCCTGATAATTCCCCCTTGGGGAATCACATAAACAAATTCTGCATTAAAAATATCATTTTTTCCTAAAAATCCTGTTAAAATGACAAAATCAGATATTTTAGGTGTTGAATCAGGAAGTGAAACAGCCAGGCTTTTTAAATTTTTGTCTTTGATGGTGACTAATTTGTCTGAAATAGAGATAATTTGACCCCAAGAATAAGTTTTTAATTCTGATTCAGGAACAGGAAGTAAAATAACTTTTTTGGCTGTAAGTACTCCTGTTTCATCCACATCTCCTAAAGAAGCTACATAATCTTCTTCAGAGATTAATTTCTGAGAATATTTCTTCTTTTTAACATTACTGTCAAACTCTGTATCCTGGTTGATGTTAACAATTCTGGGACCATTTTTGGTGGCTAAAGTTATAGCAGTGTCAGATTTAGTTTTAATCTTTCCCACATAAGATTTATCTTTTAGTTTACGGTTAACCTCTTGTTTTAATTTAGCAGCTTTTGAGGCAATCTCTTTTTGCAGTTCCTGGAGTTTAGATTTAATGTCAGCAGAAGGGGTAGAGTCAGCTGCATAAATAGGCAAAGTAAAAAGTAAAAAGTTAAAAGTCAAAAATACAAGTAAAAAGTAAAAAGTTTTAAATTTTAAGTTGCAGTTTTGAATTTTGAATTTTGAATTTTGAGTTATCATCATATTTTTTCCTTAGAATAATACACATTTCTTTCAGCAGACCTGGTATCTCCTAAATCATCAAAAATAACAGCTACAACTCTATTAACTCCCTCATCCAGATTTAAAATTGTAGAGAAAGATCCATCTTTTTTGGAAACTAGAACCAAATCCTGAGAATCTGTATAAATTAGCACTTCTTTTAAAGGAGCAGTTTTCCCAGAAACTATGATAGAGCTTTGAAAACTTAAACTATCATCATCAGGATGGTCTAAATCAAGTCTTAGGGTTTTGGGGGCAGTGGTTACAGGTCCATTTAAAAAAGGATTTTTTGATCTTTTGTACTGAATGTTTAAAATATAATAAATCCCAAATAAAAAAGTTAAACCAGCAACGAGTATTAGGAGCTGAGAGATTATAAACTGTTTTCCAGATAGTTTTTTGTTTAATTTCATTAGGTTAAAACATTTTAGCATATTGTTTGATGCTTAACTTTTTGCTAAAGTAATGACCTACACATGGATATCTATTGGGGAGGACAAGCTTTATTTAAAATAAAAGGCAAAAATGCTTCTGTAATTATTGATCCATTTGATGAAAATTTCACAGGACTCAAACTACCCAAAGATCTGACTGCAGATGTAGTTTTAGCATCACACTCCCACGAGGATCATAATAATACCAAAGCAGTTACTTCTCCAAATGGAGGAAAACCTATGGTGTTTAATACTCTGGGAGAATATGAAGTAGCAGGAATTGTTGTGACAGCTATTTCTTCTTTCCATGATAATTCCCAAGGATCAGAAAGAGGAAGAAACATTATTTTCCATTTAATGATTGATGGATTAAATGTTGCTCACCTGGGAGATTTAGGAGAGTCTCAATTAACAGAAGAACAAATCTCTCAAATAGGGGAAGTGGATATTTTACTTATTCCGGTGGGGGGAATTTTTACTATTGATAGTAAAGTTGCAATTGCTATTGTAGCCCAACTTGAACCAAAGATTATTATACCAATGCATTATAAAATTGAAGGGCTTAAATTTGAATTGGATGGGGTAGAAAAATTTTTGAAAGAAATGGGATCAGAAGGGGTAGTTTCTCAGCCCAAACTAGCTATCACTAAAGATAAATTACCTGAGGAAGCACAGGTGATTTTGCTTGCAAAATCATCCTGAGTGGAACCGAAGGATCTATGTCCCAAGCTACAAAGTTACCTCCACAAAATATAGAAGCAGAGCAGTCCCTTTTGGGGGCATTACTGATTGATAAAGACTCCATAGTTAGAATTTCTGAGATTTTACATCCCTCAAATTTCTATAGAACTCAGCAGCATGCACCTATCTATGAAGCAATACAATCTTTATTTGAGAAAAGACAACCTATTGATTTAGTAACTGTTACGGAAGAGTTAAAAAGAAAAGGTTTTTATGACAAAGTTGGAGGTTCAGCTTATTTAACAACTTTAGTTAATGTTGTTCCAACTTCTGCGCACATTGAACATTATGCCAAGATTATTAAAGACCATGCAGTCAGAAGAAACTTAATTACTCAAGCTACCCAGTTAATTGAGAAAGCTTATAATGAATCAAAAGAAGTAGATGAGTTATTGGAAGAAGCAGAAGCAGGCATATTTTCTATTTCACAGGAGCATGTTACCAGAGATTTTAGAGCCATTAAAGATGCCCTAACTGAGAGTTTTGATAGGTTAGATGAGCTACAAAAAAGTTCAGGTAAACTCCGGGGGGTGCCTACTGGTTTTAGGGATTTGGATGCAAAACTGGCCGGTATGCAAAATTCCAATTTATTGATTCTAGCTTCCAGGCCAGGAGTTGGTAAAACCTCCTATAGTCTTAACATAGCACAATATGTGGCTGTAAACTTGGGATTACCTGTAGGTATATTCTCTTTGGAGATGAGTCAGGAAGAGTTGGTTGATAGATTATTGGTAGGGCAAGCAGATATTGATGCCTGGAAACTAAAAACCGGGAAGTTAGATGAAAAAGATTTTGATAAGTTGTCTTTGGCTATGGGGGAATTGGCTGAAGCTCCTTTATTTATTGATGATACTCCTGGAATATCTTTGCCTGAGATGAGAACTAAAGCCAGAAGATTGCAAATTGAGCATGGATTGAAATTTTTAATTGTTGATTATTTACAACTGATCCGTGGAAGAAATTTAGAAAATAGAGTTCAAGAGGTATCAGAAATTTCTCAAGGTTTAAAAAATTTAGCCAGAGAACTCAAGATCCCTGTTTTGGCGCTGTCACAACTTAACAGGTCAGTAGAAGCCAGAGGGACAAGAAAACCACAACTGGCAGATTTAAGAGAAAGCGGCAGTATTGAACAGGATGCAGATGTGGTGATGTTTCTCTATAGTGAAGACCTGGAAAGAAGGGAGCAGGTTACTTTAGATATTCAAAAACACAGAAATGGTCCAGTAGGTGAGATATCTTTGGTATTTAGGCCTGAGCGAACCAAGTTTTATGGTATGGAAAAAACCAGAACCAAGGTTGCTGAAAAGGCACATACAACTGCCTAGAGAATAATTAGAGTTGCTATCAGTAAATAGACTGATAAACTAATCAGATTTTGTAAAATAGTGGTAAACGGGCCTGCGCCTAAAGCCGGGTCTTCATGTTCTTTAAAAAGCATCTCAGGCACAATTAAAGCCACCATTGGAGCTATAATCCCATTTATAAACATTGCTATAGCAACTGTTATGGCTACAGTTGTAGATCCTAACCAAAACTTGGCAAATAGCCCAAGTAGAGACCCAAAAATTATTCCAAAAGATATCCCAATCATGAGTTCTTTAATAAAATACTGAAAAAAATTATCCCTAAATTTTGCTAAGTTTCTAACATAAATATTTTCTGTTTGAGTGCCAATTGCATCAGACATATAAACAATCACAGGTAAGAAAAATGCTAAAGAAATATTTGCAGATAAAATACTTTCAAACTTGGAAACTAAAATTGTGACAATTATTCCACCAATTAGTCCTACAATAAGCCAGGGGAGACGCTCTTTTATAAGTAAGCTGGTTTTTTCTTTAGCATCATCTGTTATGTGATAGTTGGCCATAATTTAAGTATACTACTTTTAAATTCTTCCAAAGAGCTATTATTTTCTATTTTAATATCAGAAAGTTTAGAGAGTTTAGGGATTTCTGATTCTGCTTTGGAATTTTCCTCTTTTAAAAATTGTTCAAAAGTTAAACCAACCTCACCCACTTTTTCAGATCTTGTTTTTAATCTTTGATACCTTAATTTTTGCGAGGCTGTAATATAAATTACCAGATTATTTTTCATCCCTTTAACTAATTTAAGTTCTGCCTCTCTTCTTATCCCATCTAAAATAATTACATCAGCTTTATCTCCTTCTATGGAAAACTTAGCAGCATTGGCCAAAGCTTGAGCCCCAAAAGACTCATTCATAATAATTGCTAGTTTTTGTAGATTAGGTCTTGTCAAGGGAATATCCCAAAGAATTAAAGTCTGAGCCAAAATATCAGAAAATCTGACTTGACGAATATTTAATTGGGGTGCAATCTCTTTTAAAAAATTAACAAAAGTCTGTTTCCCAGAACCTTTTTCCCCAACCAGTCCTATTACTTTTGTCATGCTAATGTTTGTACCAGATATTAAACAGGGGAGTCAATGTCTTTGTTCGGAGAACTAACCCTAGAAACTGCATTTACATATGTTGTGGTTTACCACAATTAGGTTGTTACAACAACCTAATCACCACAACGGCTCCACAGTGGCACCACAGTGGAGATTGGGGGCAGTAATATTCCAGGAGCTGATGCTGTAGTTGGTAAATTAAATCTTGAAAAATTGGGAGTTGTTGTTACCAAACTCTAACCTCTTCTTCTGAAATCCTTGTCAATTTGCTTTCTTTAAAACATTAGATCTATACTGATCTTGCATGGATAATTCTCTGCCTAATGATCCTCCTAATTCTGGAAATGGTCGTCCTCCACCATTTGGACGTGATTTTAACCCTCATGTAAATCTTCAAGATCCAAACAATCCTTATCAAACTTATGTACCTTCATCTTCTCCTCAAACACCTCCTTCTGATCCCTCTACCTACTCAGAAGTAGCCCAGCATAAATTAAGGGATTCTCATGGCAGATTTTCCTCAGACCATTTATCTGAAAATCCAGATCCACAAACTACCTCGAAGATCCTGAGCGAAGTCGAAGGACCTAATATATTTAAAAGAATCTTTGACTTCTTAATTAAAATCAAATGGACAAAACTTACAGCATATATCACAGGGCTTGCAGCTTTAATCTATTTAATAGTTTCAAATCCCACCTTTCAAAACCTTATTAATCATTACTTTCCTAATTCCTCACCAGTCTTAGGAAGAGCCATATCTTTACAAGGAGTATTAAAATCCTCGCAATCCGGTATCTATTCTTTAGTCTTACCTAATAATGAAAGCTATACTATCCATTTTAAACCCACCTCTTCCTTAACTAATTTAAAAAAGTTAAATGAAGTGGTGGTTAAAGGCAATTTAACCTGGACTCCTTATGTTATTGAAAATGCAGAAATTTATCCTTTAAATTTTACAGCTGAAGATTCTTCCCCTGCTTCGCCCGCTCAGCGAGGCGAGCAAAAAACCCCTGCCCGCAATGCAAGCGATAGCGTTGCAGGCGGGCCCAATATCCCTAATCCCCCTGATCTACCTAAACTCTACTCAAACCTTACCTGGGAAGTAACCCAAAGTAAAACTCTACTCTTTACTTCTGGCAAAAGAAGGATAGAGCAGGAAGGAGTTTATCTTGAATCCTCCCAAGTTACAGAACTACCCCAGGATTTTATTAATTACTATACAAATCAGCTTACTACCTTAGGTTTTAAACAAACCTTAAATTCATCGCAGCCTTATGGCACAACAATTACTTACTCAAAAGATGATTTATTCCTGACCTTTGGAGTTAAAAATATCTATTCTGGTACTGGAGATAACAAGAAACTAACTGGCTACAAAGCCTTTATTGAACATAATTAATCCTGCTCTGTTATTCCACAAAAATTTGTAGCGAAGCTAATATATCCCATAGTTGATCCTGAAGAGCTTAGCTGATATAATACTCATCCATGCCAGAACACTATCAACAAATGTATAGTCCAGAAGAACAAGCCAGTATAGGTCCTTATTTAAGACAACTGGATAGTAGAACTTTTTTAATAGCCCTCCATACGACAGGTATGGATCAGTTTGAAGCCAAGCTTCCTAATACTGATAGACTTTTCCCTTATCATCTTTGGACAGAAGTAAACGGGGAACAAGCTGCCTTCATTAAAATAGTAGAAGAAGGAATAAGTCCCGATCAAAACTTTGAAAGACTCTCAGAAACAGGCTTACTGGTTCTTAAAAGAGGCACACAACTCTCAAGATCATTGAAGGCCCACTTAAATTAATCTTTTCTTTTGCCACTATGCCTCAAAGAATTTTTTAGGATTAATATTAATTACCTTTTTAGAATTTTTTTTACTTTAACTTTTGCCTTAGTTGTGAGTACTAAAGATCAGATTGTGGAGTAAGCTGTAATTCAGAAGGAACATCTACAGTTGCATCTTCTTCTAATGTTTGTAATCTTTTATCCACCTTCCTAATATTAGTATCATTTGCTTGGTATGAATCAGAATAGCCCTTTATTGTACTTTCAAGTTCTACAATTGCTGAAGTATTAGCATCAACTCTTTCATTAAGCCTTTTTAATCCTGTATCTGGATCTTCTAACATTTGCTTGATAGGGTTAACAGCGTTGTTAATGGCTTCTTCAACTATATTCCTTAATTTATTTTCATCCATGATCTGATCATAACCCCATTGTAAATAAGATACAAGAGGATTTTATGTATCAAATATTGTCATATTTTTTTGTGCCGAGAGAGGGAGTCGGACCCTCACAGCCTTGCGACCAGTAGTTTTTGAGACTACCCTGTATACCATTCCAGCACCTCGGCGCAAGTTGCATTATATCAGTTATTTCAGTTAAACTCAGCTCATGAAAAATACACACAGATTACCAGTACATGTTAAGCCTGAGCGATATAAAATCATGCTCAAGCCTGATCTGGATAATTTTACTTTTTATGGAGAAGAAACAATCTATCTATCTTTGGATAAACCCACCAGACAGATTACCCTGCACAGTGTTGACCTGGAAATAGAATGTGATCAGGTAAAGATTTCCTATGACAAAGAAAAAGAAACTGCCACTTTTACTTTTCCAAAAGCAATTCCAAAAGGCAAAAAGGAATTAAAACTCAACTTTAGAGGGATTTTAAATGACAAAATGAGAGGGTTTTACAGGAGTAAATATACTCATGAGGGAAAAGACAAACATATAGCAACCACTCAGTTTGAATCAACAGATGCCAGAAGAGCTTTCCCATCTTTTGATGAACCCTCCCATAAAGCAATCTTTGATGTAACTTTAATGATTCCCGCTCACTTAACAGCTATTTCTAACACTTTAGAATCTGAAATCTTAGAACATGAATCAGGCTACAAAATAGTCAAATTTGCTCCTACTCCAAAGATGTCCACTTATCTTTTAGCTTTTATTGTGGGGGATTTTGAATATTTAGAAGTAAAAAGTAAAAAGGAAAAAGTAATAAGAGTATTTACAACTCCTGGAAAAAAAGAACAGGCAAGGTTTGCTTTAGATGTAGCCACCAAGTGTCTGGAATTTTATGAAAATTATTTTGGGATAGATTATCCTTTACCTGTTTTAGACATGATTGCTATTCCTGATTTTTCTGCAGGGGCTATGGAGAATTGGGGAGCAATTACTTATAGAGAATCAGCACTTTTAGTTGACGAACTTAAAACTTCAACAGGTAACAAACAGTGGGTAGCACTTGTTATTGCTCATGAAATTGCCCATATGTGGTTTGGGGATTTGGTGACCATGGAGTGGTGGACACACCTATGGTTAAATGAAGGCTTTGCTTCATTTATAGAATATTTGGCAATTGATCATATTTTCCCAAAATGGGATATTTGGACTCAATTTGTGGCAAATGAGATGGGGGTAGCCTATTCTTTGGATGCTTTAGAAAATACTCACCCTATAGAGATAGAAGTTGGTCACCCGGCAGAAATTTCTGAGATTTTTGATAAAGTTTCTTATTCCAAAGGAGCTTCTATTTTAAGAATGCTTCATGAATATTTAGGACCCAAAGATTTTCAAAAAGGTTTACAACATTACTTAAAAAAACATTCATACTCAAACACTGAAACCCAAGATTTATGGGAATCTTTAGAAGAGGTATCTGGAAAACCAGTTGCTAAAGTGATGAAAAATTGGACCTCAAAATCAGGTCATCCTGTAATAAGTGTAAAGGAAAACTCCCCTTCGGGGGCCCGAAGTAAAAAATTAGAATTAACGCAATCAAGATTTTTTTCAAGCCCAGTTTCTAAAAGAGAGTCAAAAGATAAAACAATATGGAACATACCAATAGATGGGTTGCTAATGGATAAAAAAACTATCACTATTCCAGATAAAGGAACTAAATTAAATATAGGAGAAGCAAGTTTTGTGAGGATTGATTACCCACAGCATTATCTTCAAAAGTTAAAACCTTCATCTCCCGCAGACAGGTTAGGATTAATCAGAGATACTTTTGGTTTAGCCCAATCCGGAGGTTCTCCAACAATACTCGCTTTAGAACTTGCCTTAAGTTATGTTAACGAAAACGATTACACAGTCTGGTCTGAAATTACCGGGCATTTAAGTCAGTTAGATAGCTTACTTGCATATGAAAGCTTTTATCCAAACTTTAAAAAATATGGAATAAAAGTTTATAAAGATATAGCAAATAAAATGGGCTGGGGAAAGAAAAATGGAGAAAAGCATACTGATGGATTACTTCGGGGAATGGTTTTAAATAAATTAGGTTCTTTTGGAGATCAAGAAACTATAGAAAAAGCATTTGAAGTTTTTAAATTAGGCAAGATAGACCCAGATTTAAGAGGAGTAGTTTATAACCTGGTTGTAGAAAATGGGGAAGATAAAGAGTTTTTTACTTTAGTAAAAATGTATAAAGAGGAAGAAAACCAGCAGGAAAAAGAAAGAATAGGCAGATCTTTAGGAAAGTTTAAAAACCAAACCTTACTTAAAAAGACTTTAGAGTTTGCTATCTCCAAACATGTCAGGTATCAAAACTCTTTAGGAATTATTACTTCAGTTTGGAGCAACCCCGAGGGTCGGTATTTAGCCTGGGAATTTGTTAAGGGGAACTGGAAATTGTTAAAAGAAAGATATGCTGGAGGGCATTATTTTACCAGGGTTTTTGCTCCAGCAGGGGAGTTTACTAAAAAAGAAGATACAAAAGATATACTATCTTTTGTAAAGAAAAACCCCACCCCTGAGGCTCAAAGAACCATTGCCCAAGCCTTAGAACAAATTTATTCCAATGCAGAATGGCTAAAAAGAGACAAGAAAAAAGTAGAATCTTTTCTGGAAAAATTCAAGTAACACTTTATTTCTAAAGCATTAATAGTATGATAAAATCCCTGTCATGGCATTAAATGTAACTGAACTGAGAAATGGCACTTTTTTTAAAGAGGCAAATAATGTTTTGCAGGTTATTACCTATGAACATGTTAAAATGGGCAGAGGATCCGGGACTATTAAATTAAAAATCAGAAACCTAAGATCTGGATCTGTAACTGAAAGAACTTTTATAACTGGTGCAAGGGTTGATCAAGCCAGTGTAGAAAAAAATAAAGCTCAGTTTTTATACAAAGATGGACCAAATTTTAACTTCATGAATCCTGTAACTTTTGAGCAATTTACTATTTCTCAACAAGTTCTAGGTGAAAGCGCAAAATTTCTAAAAGATGGCACAGAAGTAATTTTAATTGTCTCTGATGGAGAAGCTTTAGGAGTAGAGTTGCCTTCTAGTTTAACCTATGAAATTTCTGAAACAGGGCCTGGAGAAAAAGGTAATACTGTTTCCA
>OBEQ011277988.1_pt1 | contig 27067 bp, 21 predicted proteins | sample 1670901 | NCBI WGS metagenome assembly OBEQ01 (sample SAMEA104232315, study PRJEB22302) | groundwater metagenome | biome: forest; feature: aquifer; material: groundwater | place: USA | collected 2011-08-07 | depth 5.4 m
GCGTGCGGACGGCTTCGCGCAGACGGCGGCGGACCCGGTTGCGGACCACGGCGCCGCCCGCCGAACCCCCGCCTCCCCCGCAGCCGGTGATCCCACTGTGGTCATCGCCCCCGATGGCAACCGCGGACCCCGCGCCAGCACCACCACCGGCCCTTCCGTGGTTGGCGGGCCTGCTGCACCCGAGCGACTCCGCAGAGCCCAAGAAGGGCCTCAATCTCTGGTCTTGATGCAATGAGACAGGTCAAGGCTGTGACGAGATTCAGGGCCACTACCTGGCGAAGCCATTGGTGGCCTCGGCCTGCACCCGGGCGTTCAACGGGAGCCCGCGCCTGGAATTCCGATCGCTTGCACCGCCTGCTGCCCTGTTCAATGGCGCCTGCGCGCCGCATTCGATCGGCCGCCGCACTCGACTGCGCGACCAATGCCGAGTTCTGCTTCGTGTTGTGGTCCAACTCGGCGAGCGAGCGGCTCATCTGCGCGATCTCACTGCTCTGGCTTACTGTCGCACCGCGAATTCCCGACATGAGGTGTGCAACATCGGCGGCTTGCCCGACCAGCGAATCGATCGTGGCGCCGGCTTGCTCGACCAAACCGGCTGCCTGCCTGCACGCGTGCGACTGACGCGGTGATCAGTTCGGTGATCTCACGCGCCGCAGCGGCTACGACCGCGAAACCGGCGCCCCTGGTCGCCTGACGCACGGTGTCAGTGGCATCGCGCACCTTGTGGAGCGACGCGACGGGTTGACGGCGCACACTCTCGACGTCGACCATTCACCCGACAACAGCGAGCGGCGCCGTCAGATCCCCGGCCTCCAGGGCGCGCGCCGAGCTCGACAGGCGCCGCACGCGCTGCAGCATCCCGTGCCCGACCAGCACGCCACAGGCAACCGCCAGCAACACCGCGGCAATGGCGGTGACGCCAATCATCAGCTTTGCGCTGTTGGCGCTACGCCGCGATGCGTGGACACCATCACGACATACATCCGGCCCTTGCGCGGGGCGATGTGTGGTGCGCTGCGTGGGATTCTTGTGTATGCACACGGCACTCGATCATGCAAGCGATCGGACTGCTTGCGGGCAGCTGACCGCTGCCCGCGACTTCGGGCGTCGTCAGCACCAGAGGACGAAGCGGCAGTACCCGTAGCCCCCGCCGGCGAAGCTCTGGCCCGGAACTTCGCGCGTGGCCTCGATGCGCCCGATCGTGTCGTCGAGGCGGAGCGTCGGCGAAGAGGTTTCGAAGAACGGCAGCGCCGGCGCTGGCTCGGACGGCTTGCCCAGCGCCGGGGCATTCAGCATCGAGATTGCCACCAGTGCTGCCAAGGCCAGCAAGCCGCGACGGTGCGTCTTGCCAGCGCTTGTTGCGGAAGAGAATTGCGCAGTCTGCTCTTTCATTTCGGTGTCTCCGGTTGAATCGAAGAAGGACCAAGGGCGATTGCCGACCCGGGTCAGCCTGGCCTGGGAGCGACCTTGTTCGGTGTATTCGGTGCCGACGCAAGTTGCCGCCAAGCCAAGTCATTACATGCCGCTGACACGCGCGCGAACCACGGCTATGACGATCTGTGACGGTTGGGTCGCCCAGGGCCGAGCGACCCGCGATTGATGTCAACTATCGAAGGCCGACCAACGGCAGGATCGCGCTGCAGGCCGAAGATGGTCGAATCGAGATCGACCACAACGCGGCGTGGCGCGAGCCGGTATCAACGCGGCGTGGCGCGCGGAGCGTTGGGGCACCACCAAAAAATGCAAAGTGAACCGACAGTTCGCTGAGGAGGCGTCGTGCAGCACGAGCGTGCGACGTCCGGCCGGTCCATCAGGATCGGTCCATTCGAAAGGTGCCGTGCCGCGTAGCTGCGTCGGCGGAGGAATAGTTCTTCGCGGCGACCGTGGCGTGAGTATGGTGAAAGGAGTGGCGATGAAGATCGCCATGTCGGGAGGCGCGGGCCGCATTGGCGGCCAAATTTTGGGCCTGCTACTGTCGCGTGTCGCGCGGGTGGGAGGTCGAGGAGATTCGTCTCCTCGATGTGCCGGGCGCGGCGCTCGAGTCGCAGCGCGCCCAGGGAATGGACTGCGCAGCGGCGCAGTCCGTAGTCGGAACGTCTTCGGTGTTGAAGGCGTTCGCCTGCGTCGACGTGGTGTTCATGTGCGTTAATGCGCCACGCACACCATCGGTCGATCGCGCCGGGCAGGTTGACGCGACGGTGCCAGTCGTGGCGGACCAGGCGCAATGCCTGCAAAGTCAGTGCATTGTTCAGTGACGGAATCGGCTCGAGGAACCAGCGCTGGTGCAGCGCATGCGCCTCGCGTGAGCGAATCAGGCGCTTCATCTCGCTATCGACCAGCCGCAGTCGTTGAAGTCTGGGTCGTTCTGCGACAGCATGATCGCCATCGGTTTGACGGTAAGGAACTTGCCCACCACCTTGAATCGCGTCGGGTCCGGTCGACCGGCAATCAGGCTGTAGAGCAGCACGTCGTCCATCGCAAAGCCGTCGGCATCACCCTTTTCCACCATGTCCATGGCCTTGCCCTGATCCGGCGCCTCCAGGATCTCGATGCGCATCAGTCGTTCGCGGTCGGCCTGGTCTCGGCCAGTCTGCCGCAGATATCAAGCGCGTACCCGACTGGCCGCTTCCGCGCGTCGAGACACAAGAAGGGCACCGACGACTCCCGGTGCGCGAGGACGATGGTGCCCCGGGCCCGGATGCGATCCAGCACTTCGGCGACATCGGCCCGAGCCCCGGCACCGGCCAGGGTCGTGGTTAGCAGGAGGGCAACTCAGCAAGCAACAACACGTCAAGTCGCTGTCGGTGCTACCCGGACGCCGCGATGCTTCTGTGCAACTAAACATGGCAGCTAATGCATTCGCCGTATTCAGAAGGAATTGGTAGCTGACGAAGATGCAGGTGGATTGAGTGCGCTGCGTACTGAATCGCTAGCCAAGGCCCCGCATGTTTGGGGACACGTCAACCTGACAAGGTGATTTTCAGATGGACTTTCTGCGCCAGTTCAAAATTCGCGCACGCCTGATGGCGAGTCTTGCCATTGCATTGGTAGCCGTTGCCAGCGTGGGTCTGATGGGATGGTTCGGCATGCAGTCCAGCCTCGCGCGGGCTCAGGAATTCATCGACCATGAGTTTGCCCTCACGGCCAAGCTCGGCGACGTGCGCGAAGCCATGGCGACGCTGCGGCGCTACGAGAAAGACATTCTCATCGGCCTGCATGACGCGCAAGCCGTGAAGCAAAACAAGAAGGCCTGGGACGACACCAACGTCGTGATCGACAAGGGCCTTGACGAGTTGCGAAGCCTCTCGAAAGCGGATGATCTCCTGGCGATCGATCTTGTCAGTGCGCGGATCCTGGACTACCGAAAACACTTCGCCGGAGTTCACAAGCAGATCGTCGGCGGCGCCATCGACACCGCAGACACGGCGGCCCAGTTCATGGTAAAGGTCAGCGCAAGCTTCCAGGAAGCCGAAAGCGCGCTCGTCGATCTGTCAGACCGCCTCAAACGGCGCGCCGAGCAAGCCAAGCTCGACTTCAAGGCCCTGGGCCAGCGCCTCACTGCGCTCTTCCTCCTTGCTCTCGCATGCGCCGTCGCGCTGACGGTGCCGTCCACGCTGCTCAACATGCGCTCGATCTGCAAGCCGCTCGATGAAGCGGTGGCGCTGGCGGACCGCATTGCGGTGGGCGACCTGAGCGAAACGCCTGTTCCGGTCGGGCGCGACGAAGCGGCCGACATGCAACGGGCCCTTGCGCGCATGACCGACAACCTGCGCAACATGATCGCGCAGGTCATGGACTCGACAAACATCATCCAGACCGCGTCGCGCGAAGTCGCCGAAGGCAATAGCGACCTGAGCAACCGAACGGAGCTGCAAGCCAGCAGCCTGCAGCAGGCTGCTAGTTCCATGGAGCAGATGAACGCCACGGTAAAGCACAGCGCTGAGGCCAGCCGCCAAGCCAACGAACTGGCGGACACCGCTTCGCAGGTGGCGAGACAAGGCGGCAGCGTCGTCCAGCAAGTCGTCACCACGATGCACGACATCCGAGCCTCTTCCTCGAAGATCGCCGACATCATCGGCGTGATCGACAGCATTGCCTTCCAGACCAACATCCTTGCGCTCAATGCCGCCGTGGAAGCGGCGCGCGCAGGCGAACAGGGTCGCGGCTTCGCAGTGGTGGCCGGAGAAGTGCGCAGCCTCGCCCAGCGCAGTGCTGAAGCTGCCAAGGAAATCAAGGCCCTCATCCAGGCGAGCGTGCAACGCATCGAGGCGGGCGCGCACCTTGTCGAGCAAGCCGGTGCCACGATGGGCGACATCGTTCAATCGGTGAACCGCGTGAACCGCATCATGTCGGAGATCAACGCATCGACGGTCGAGCAGTCCAAAGGGATCGGCAGTGTCAGCCAGTCGGTCAACGAGCTCGACCGCATGACGCAGCAGAACGCTGCCATGGTCGAGGAGTCGGCCGCTGCCGCCGAGAGCCTCAAGACGCAGACGGCTCGGCTCGCTGGGGCGGTGAACATGTTCAAGCTCGGCGCCGAGCCTCGCGACACAGTGGCACTCGAGCAAGCGCTCTGACAAGACCCATCGCACGCGCGCAATGGCAAGAGCCATCAACCCGGTCGAACTCCTGCACAAATGACGCGTGCGATCGAACGCTGCAGCCCTGAGGGGCGGTGGAGTTCAGCGGAGTCGATCTTCAACCGACGGAAACGAAGATGAAACGCAAATCACTTTTGAAGTCCATGGCCGCGGCACTCGCGATGTTCGGGTTCGCCTGGTGCTGCAGTGCGGTCGCCGCCGACCCGATCAAGGTCGGCATCCTTCACTCGCTGTCGGGCACCATGGCGATCAGCGAAACCGTGCTGAAAGACATGGCGTTGATGACGATCGACGAGATCAACGCCAAGGGCGGCGTCATGGGACGACCCCTGGAGGCGGTGATCGTCGATCCCGCATCGAACTGGCCATTGTTCGCCGAGAAGGCCCGGCATTTGATCACCAGCGACAAGGTCGCCGTCACCTTCGGCTGCTGGACATCCGTGTCGCGCAAATCCGTTCTGCCCGTCGTGGAAGAACTCAACGGTCTGCTCTTCTACCCCGTGCAGTACGAAGGTGAAGAGTTGTCGAAGAACGTTTTCTACACCGGCGCGGCACCCAACCAGCAGGCGCTGCCGTCGGTGGAGTACCTCATGAGCAAGGAAGGCGGGAGCGCCAAGCGCTTCTACCTGCTCGGAACCGACTACGTGTACCCGCGCACGACCAACAAGATCCTGCGCTCGTTTCTGAAGTCCAAGGGCATTGCCGACAAAGACATCGCCGAAACCTATACACCGTTCGGGCACAGCGACTATCAGACGATCGTCGGCAAGCTCAAGGCGTTTTCCGCGGGGGGCAAGACCGCGGTGATCTCCACGATCAACGGGGACTCGAACGTTCCTTTCTACAAGGAGCTCGGGAACCAGGGTCTGAGCGCGAAAGACGTGCCCGTGGTCGCCTTCTCGGTCGGAGAAGAAGAACTGCGCGGCGTCGACACTAAACCGCTCGTCGGCCACCTCGCTGCGTGGAACTACTTCACGTCGTTGAAGAACCCCGACAACGAAGCCTTCAAGAAGAAGTGGGCGCAATACGCGAAGGCCAAGAAGCTGTCGAGCGCCGACAAACCGCTCACCAACGATCCGATGGAAGCAACCTACGTCGGCATTCACATGTGGGCGCAGGCCGTTGAGAAGGCCGGCTCCACCGACACCGACAGGGTCATCGCGGCGATGGCGGGCCAGACCTTCGCCGCGCCATCGGGTTTCGTTGCCAAGATGGACGCGACGAACCATCATCTGCACAAGCCGGTGTTCATCGGCGAGGTGCGCGCCGACGGGCAATTCAACGTCGTGTGGAAGACGCCGGGGCCCGTGCGTGCTGCCCCCTGGAGCCCGTACATCCCAGGCAACGAGACCCGCAAGGACGAGCCCGAGAAGGCGCGGTAACCGACTTGATGGGCGCCATTGCCGGCCGACTTGCCCGATGCGAGCCCCCGAACGCGTCGGGTCGCCGGTCCGTGCCGGTGCCTGGATCACCTGAATGGTTCGGAAGGATCGTCGCTTGCAAGAAGTCCTTGATTCATGGCATACATCGCGATGTCTGCCCCATTGTGCAAACCCAGCTTGCGCATCGCATTCCAGCGGTGTGTCCGCACTGTGTGTGCGCTGATTCCCAGGCGCTCAGCAATCTGGCTGTTGGTATTGCCCTCGGCAACGAGTCGCAGGATCCCGCGCTCGCGCTCCGTCGCCTTTGCGGCATCGGTGCGACTCGCACCCAAGGGGACGAGTCGCAGGATCCCGCGCTCGCGCTCCGTCGCCTTTGCGGTACTGGTGCGACTCACACCCAAGGGGGCGCCGGAAAGTATCCTCAGCGCCGGAAGAAGTTGATCGCCGGCCTTGTCGCGATCGAGCAGCAGGTTCGCGCCGTCGCCCCTTTTCTTCTGCATGTGCGCCCCATGATCGCCCTCGTCGAGCAGCAGCACCACTCGAATTGACGGGTGCTTCGTCCTGAGCAACGAGATGCAGCCTTCATACGCACCAAGCGCAGGATGAAGGTCGGCGACCAACAAATCAGGTCTGATGCAATCGACAAGCGCGAGCACACGGGCCCACGTCTGCGTTTCGCCGACGACATCGACCCCTGCCAGCCCAGACAGCAACACCTTCATGCCCAGGAGCATGAGCGAGTAGGGAGAGGCGAGCATCACCCTCATCTCTCGTGCGACCCTGGAAGTTGATGTCGCAACCTCACGCCATTGAGAGGATCCGCGACAAAGCACACCCCTTTTCCACAGTGTCCATGGCCTTGCCGTGATCCGGCCTGGGTCGTGCCATTACATGCCTGAGACACCGGCGCGAGAAGCCGGTTTGACGATCTGTGACGCTTTCCGTCAACAGGGGCCTGCAATCTATGAGCAGGCCGCCATCAGCACCATCGTGAACATTGCGCCGCCATCCCGATAGTTGCCGGCATCGATACGGCCATTCATCGACGTGAGCGATTCCCGACTCAACGCGAGCCCGAGGCCCAGGCCCTTGCCGGGTGGCTTGGTGGTGAAAAAGGGTTCGAACAAGCGCTCCAGTGCACTGGCGGACAGGCCCGGCCCTCGATCGCGCAGGGTCAAACGCACTTCACCGTTCTGCGTTGCCGCGCGCACCTCGATGAGCTTGCGTTGGACATCGGCCATCGCATCGAGGGCGTTGAACACGATGTTCGCGATAACCAGGCTCAGCCGCTCCGGGTCCACCCGCACGCGCACACTATCGACAACTTCCTCGTAGTCGACCTGCTCCAGCCGCAGTCGGGGCAGGAACAGCACTTTGGCGTCGGCCAGCACGGCTCGCAGGTCCACGTCGACCAGCACCGGCGGATCGGAACGCGCGAAGTCCTGCAGCCGGCGTATCAGCCCCTGCAGGCGGTCGGTCTCGCGGTTGATGCCTTTCAAGACCTCACCAGCCTCGGCAGCACGGTGTTGCGAAAGCAGATCCCGGGCCGTGTCGTTGAGCACGGTGACCGTGCCCACCGGATGCGCCATCTCGTGCAACACGCCGCTGGCGAGGCGGCCCATGGTCATCATCTTCCCGGCGTGCACCAGCACGTTGCGCAACTTCTCATGCTCGAGCTCGGCCTGGATCGCGCCCAGGCGGTTGGCGCTGGCCGCGTTGGCCAGCGCGATGGCGCCGTAGGCGCACAGGGCGCGGAAAATTTGGCGCTCGCGCTCGCCATAGGCATGCTCGCGATCGGATTGGATGGAGAGCACGCCGCGCAGCGTGCCGGCCGACTCCAGTGGAGCAAACAAGGCGCTGGGCATCTGCCGGGTGCCCGGGATGAGTGCCGGGTCCGACTCGCCGGGCACTTGCTCGAGCAGGATCTCGCGTCGCTCGCGCACGCAGCGCGCCGCCTGCGACCGGGCGCTGTCCAATGGCACGCGCACCTCGGGGAGCTGTGAATCGTCCTCGATGCCGAAGCGCAACACGAGCTCACCCGGCGTCTCGTCTTCGAGCAGCCAGATCGCCAGAAACGGCGCATGGATCAAACGCCCTACGTGGCGGTGCAGCGCCCTGAACACGGTTTGCGCGTCGATGCTGGCGGTGATCTCGCGGCCGATCGCGGCAAGTTGCTGCAGCGTGTCGTTCGCGCCTTTCAACGTTTGCGCGAGCCGCCGCTGATACTCGGCATCGTCCTTGGCGCGCTCGGTCTGGAAGCGCACGTGCAACTGGGACGCCAACTGTTCCGCGTCTCTTGAGTGAGTCTTCTCTCGCGACTGCGCAGCGCGGCGCTCGAATTGGAGGGCCCGGGCGAGGTCGCCGACTGCTTCGTATTCGGACGCCAGCGCGCTCAGTTCACTGGATGGAATGACGAAGCCATCAATCGAGGCAGCCACCAAGAGCGCCTCTTCGCGGTAGTGGATAGCACCATTGGGAGCGGTGCTGTCGGGCGGCGCCGGCATGCCGCTCCGTCCCGCCACCTCGGCCAGCACGCGTAGCGCATCTTGCTGGCGCAAGAGGTTGTGGCGCGCACGCGCCTCCGCAAGGGCCATGAGCGCGGCCTCGACGGCCTGCCCGAGCCAGCCCAGGCGCGCAAGAGTCCTTGCCTCGTCGACCAGGATATCGACTCTCATGTCGGAAAGGCCAAGGCGGTCGGCCTCCCGCAAGGCGTCGACGAACATTCGCAAGGCTTCTTCGTTCTCGTTGCGATCCGACAGTAGCCGTGCCAAATACACGCAGGTCACTACCCAAGCTTGCGAGCCCCGAAGGGGATCAAGCACATGCAGCGCCTCTTGAAGCGCTTCCTTTGCAGCGTCGCTTCGTCCCAAGCGACGCAGGATTTCCCCCAGTGAGTTGAGGGCAGTCGCCAGCGGTCGAACCCACCCAGTGGGTCGAGCCAAGTCGCTGGCCCGTTCGGTCCAGGCGAGCGCGCCGTCCAAGTCGTTCAGGCTGCCATGCGCAGCAGCTGCGTTGAGGGCGGAGATCACTGCTTTCGACAGCCAGCCCGCAGCGAGTGCGTGTTCGTACGCTCGCCGGTCGGCTTCGAGCGCGTGCGCATATTCGCTACGGCTGAAATGCTGATCGCCGCGGTAGGTTGCCACCAGCGCGCACACGGCGGAATGGCCGACTGCCTCGAAGCCCTCCATCTGATCGCCCCAGCGTGAATCAGCACCCGCTGAATCGTCGAGACTTGCGCGACAAGCCATCCAGGCGCTGCAAAGGGTCTGGCGCATTGCGTCACCAGACCTGGCATATGCTTGCGCCGCCGCCTCGTGGGCCACTTGGCGGGCGGCATACATGCCGGCATCGTACTGGACCTGTGCCTCCGCCATGTACGCGTCACCGACGCCTACCTCATCGTGTACCTGCTCGAAGCGGCTGCGTGCTTTCGTCGCAAGTGACAGGGCAACATCCAGTTCAGCGTGGAGGAATCGAACCTCAGCGCGTACCAAATCGATCCGCGCAAGCGCCCTCGTTCTTCCTACGGACTCGGAGGGCTGCTCACACAAGGCTTCGGCTTCCTCGACGAGCGCCAGCGAACGCGGCGTGTCGCGTTGCCTCAGCATCCAGGCCAGGTCCGCCAGCAACTCGAACCGTTCACCGCCGCAAGCATCGGCCAGCGCCCCTTCGCAGGCGGCGATGTGCTCCGGCAAACCAAAGAAGTCCACAGGCACGGCTTTCTCCAGGCTCCGCGTGAATGGTACCCGGCGCTGTCGAAATGCGGACGAGGGAATGCCGCCTTGGTACAAACTCCGCATTTGCAGGTATTTCAGGACTTCCGGCCGGCCACCGGCAGGATCACGCTGAAGACCGCACCGCCTCCAGGATGGTTGTTCGCTTCGATTCGCCCGTTCATCGAGGCCATGGATTCGTTGCTCAGTGCGAGTCCCAGGCCCAAGCCCTGCCCCTGAGGTTTGGTCGTAAAGAAGGGTTCGAACAAATGACTCTGGACATCGGGCGAAAGCCCGGCTCCGAAATCACGCAGCGTCAGCGTCACGAACCGGCCTTCGATGCGGGAGCGAACCTCGATCGCTCTTCGGTGCGGCGATTCGCTGGCCGCCATGGCGTCCAGCGCGTTGAACACGACGTTGGCGATGACCAGCGCGAGGCGTTCCGGATCGGCAGCGACGGTGGCCGCGGCCACCTGCTCGTCGTAGTCCACACATTCGGCCCGCATGCGGGGTTCGAACAGCACCCTGGCGTCGACCAGCACGTCTCGCAAATTCACCGGCGCGAGTCCGGGAGCATCGGACCGGGCGAAGTCGCGCAGGCGGCGGATGAGGCCCTGCAGCCGATCCGTTTCGCGGACGATCCTTCGCATCAAACTGCCGGCTTCCGACGGGCGATTTTCCGCGAGCAGTGCCTGCGCGGTGTCGTTGAGCATGGTGACCGTTCCGACGGGGTGAGCCATCTCGTGCACGAGTCCGCTCGCCAGACGTCCGATCGTCACCATCTTGCCGGCGTGCACGAGCATGTTGCGCATCTTTTCGTGGGCAAGCTCGGTGTGCGCTTCCGCCAACTGGCGCGCGGCAGCTGCGTTGGCCAGGGCCACCGCGCCATACGCGCACAGCGTTCTGAAGATCTGCTGTTCGCGCTCGCCATAGGCATGCGGGCGCGCCGACTGGATCGAGAGCACGCCGTGGAGGTGGCCGCCCGACACGAGGGGCGCGAACAGGGCGCTCAGCATCTCGCGCGTACCGGCGATATGTGCCGCATCGGGGTCGCCGAGCGCGCGTTCGGCAAAGATCTCGCGCCGTTCACGCGCGCTTCGTGCTGCGTTGGACGTGGTGTTGTCCAGCGCGACGCGAAGTTGCGGAAGCGGCGCGCCGTCTTCGACGCCGAAGCGCAGCAGCAGCTCGAGGCTGTTGTTGGCATCGAGCAGCCACACCGCGATCGATGGCGCATCCAGCAACGCGCCGACGTGGCGGTGCAGCGCGCAGAAGACCGTTTGTTCGTCCAGGTGGGCGGTGATTTCCTGGCCGATGGTGGCCAAGCGCTCGAGCGTCGCCTTGCTTTCCGCAAGCAGCACGGCGCGTCGGCCTTCTTCGGCCACCAGCGCCTGCAGCGAGGCGGCGTGGGCCCGAGCCAGGCGGCCGCGCTGCCACTGCCACGCCGCCAGAGCCATGAGCAAGAGCGTGGATATGCCAGCGGCGAGCGCGAGTATCCAGCGCCGGGCCTGCATCTCGCGCTGTTCGGCTCGAAGCCGTGCGTTCTCCGCATCCTTCAGTTGCATCGACGATTCGGCCTGCACTCGCTCGAGCAAGCGAAGGTCGGCCTGTTCGATGACGTCCTTTTCGGCCTTCCGGAGCGATCGCATTGCCTCGAACGCCGCCTTCGAGTCGCCCGCGAGCGAAAACACCTCGGCCGCGGCCTCGTGAAAGAAGACATGCCCCTCGCTGATGACAACCGGCATGCTGTCGAGCATCGAACGAGCTACCCGCAGCGCATCGAGGCTGTCCTGGCGGCGGCCCAACTGGGCGAGTGTGCGAGCCCGGCCCACCTGAAGACTGATTGCTACCGAGGCCGTCGTGACCGTCTTGCCCAGCGGCGCTTCGGGAGCGGTCGTCTTGCGCAGCAAGGCTTCGGCCCTGTCCAACCAGTCTAATGATCGCGCTGCATGCCCGAGCTCGCGCTCGAGACGGGCAATGCCGATCATCGAATAGGCTGACGCGAATTCGACTCTCAATGCCTGCGCCAGCGCAAGCTCCGCCTGCGCATGTTGCAAGGCCTCGGCGTGGCGATTCAGCAGCGTGAGTACCCGGGCCAGGCTGGCATGGATCAGGTGCTCCATGGTTCGATGTCTTGCCGGGTCGACGAGCGCCAGTGCGGCTGTGTAATAGCCGAGGCTTCGCTCCAGGTCCAGCCGTCCGGCGCCGGGATAGCTACAGCAACTGAGCGCTGCGGACGTCAGAGCTTGTGCAGCCAGGAGCCCTGATGGCAGGGCGAGTGCAAGCTTGTGCCCCGCCATTGCTTCGCGCATGGCTTCAGCGCGCCGCCCCTGTTCGGTCAGCGTCCAGCATCGCACCAGGTGCAGCCGAACGGCCAGGTCGTTGAAGCTGCCGGTGTCGATCAGCTTCTCGGCCGCGGCCAGGTGCTTGGCCTGACTCTCAGGCGCTGCCTGCGATCGCAGTGACGGGGCGCCCAGCATCAGGTACACGCCAGCGAGCCGGCGGAAGTCGTTTTGCTGCTTCGCCAGCGTCTCTGCACGCTGCAGGTCTTGCTCGACCGAGGGATTCGAGTCGGGCCATTCGAAAGGTGCATCGGCGACGAGCAGTCGGTCGTACAGCGCCTCCAGCTCGGCCGCTTCGTCGCCGGCCTGGCGTGCCTTCTCGAGGGCAACCGTGGCATCGACGAACATGCCTCGCGGATCGAAATCGGCATGTTCCAGCGCGGCTGCATAGGCCGCCGCCGACATGAGCTGGTGCCTGTGCCGCATGTCCTCGGCGTGCGAGCTCGCACCAACGAACATCGAAGCGGAAATAACCCATGCGAGCAGTCCGTTCCGAGGCAGCCGGTTCGTGGTCATGAATTCGCGGTGTACGGTGATGCGCAATCGGTATGAGCTCGCGGATCTCCGAGCAGCAAGTCATGGGTATATTGGCGCCCCGCCGCGGGGATCGGGTCGAGGCTTTGACGGTTTGTGACGATCGGCGCCCGGCCGCTGTACGGCATTGATGCGTGGGGGGAAAAGCGCTGGGACGGAGCGCCCGACCGATGAACCCTGTGGCACGACCATCGGTACCCACCCTTGCACCGCTTGCCTGCTTGGGCGAGTCGGCACAGGCGCGGGCCTACGGCGAACGTGAGCGGCAGATCTTTCCACCCTCTGCGTCGTCTCCAACGCAGTCGACGCGATCGGCGCCGGCGCATCGAGGTGCGCTCGGTGGTCGCTGATGCGTTGCTGCACCTGAGCCTGCACGACTCCGGCGCCGGCATTGCGCTCGAGGTGCGGCCGCATCTGTTCGAGCCCTTCTTTACCACCAAGCAGCCCGGCAAGGGGCTCGGGCTGGGCCTCGCGTTGAGCGCCGAGTCGATGGCGTCGATGAACGGGCGCGTCGAGGCGGCCAACCATTCGGAAGGCGGCGCGGTGTTCACGCTGGTACTTCCCTGCGGGGCGGCCTCGAAGTTGCGCGCATTTTGAAATCTGGCGCCGCATCGACCTGGGTATATTGACGCGGAGCCGGTGGGCAGTGCGGCGCTGCGAGGCTCGATAACGATGCGCGCCGTGCCGGCCGCCGGCAAGCACGGATCGAACTGACAGGACCAAGATGCTCGCTGGGACGCCAACCACATCCGATGAAGCCCGCATGGCGAGGCCCGTCGGCGAGCCGGCGCAGCTCGCCCGGCTGCTCGAAGGCGCCCGCCGCCTGGTCCAGCAGCGCCTGCCGGTGCCCGCCTATGAGGCGACCCAGGCCGCGCTCGCGGCACCGCTCGAAGGGGCCGGCGGCTCTTGCGAGGCGCTGCGCTTGCAGGCGCTCGCGCTGTACCTGGCGGGCGAGTTCGGCCAGGCGCTGCAGTGTGCGCATGACGCGGTCGCGCGGGCCCGCACGGGCACCGACGCGGTGGCGCTGGTGCGCAGCCTGAACACACTCGGCACGATGCTGTCGGAGGCCCAGCAGACCCCCGAGGCGACCGAGCTGCTGTTCGAAGCCGAGCGCTTGGCGCGGCCGCTCGGCTCCCAAGGCGAGCTCGTCATCGCACGCAACAACCTCGCGCACTTCCATTGGCAGAAGGGCGCAGCGCTGCTGGAGAGCGCCGACCATGCGGCCGAGGCCCGACAGCATTTGCGCGCCGGCCTCGCGCTGGTGGCCGATCTCGACGAGGCCGACGTGGGCGGCACGCTGGGCGGGCTGCCCGAGCTGTACGACACCCGCATCCGCCTGCTGCTCGCGCTCGACGAGCGGGCCGCCGCGGCCGAGCAGATCGGCCGCTTGTTGTGCCACGCGCGGCGCAGCGGCGACCTTGCCGCCAAGGCCTGCGCGATGGACCACATGGCCACGTTTTGCGAGCGTGCGGGCCGGGTCGAATCGGCGATCCGCTTCAGCGCGCGGGCGGCACGTGCCTGGGGGCGCACCGCCCAGCCGCAGCGCCGCATTGCATCGCTCGAATCGCTGGCCGAGCGTTACGCCGGCTGCGGGCGCGACGAGCAGGCCTACCGCACCGCCGAACAGGCGCTCGACGAAAGCGACCGTTTCCAGCGTGCGCAGGCCAAAGCGCGCGCGGCGATCGCGTCGCTCGCGCTCGATGTCGAACGCGAACGCGAGCGCACCCGCTCGGCGCTGGTTCACACCGGCAAGATGCTGGCAGTGGGCCGGCTCGCGAGCGGCGTGGTGCACGACATGAGCCATCCCGTCGGCGCCATCGCGCTGCTGGCCGACTCGGCCCGGCAACTGGCCGAAGAAGGCCGGCTCGACGGCCTGGCCGACCTGCACCAGCGCATCGCGGCGGAGGCCAAGCGCCTGCACGGGCTAATCCGCCGCTTGCGCGACTTCGCCCGTTCGGATTCGTCGCACATCGGCACGATGAAGCTCGACGACGTGCTGGCCGACGCCAGCCAGTTGTTCAAGCCGCGGCTCGAATCGCGCCGCATCCGCTACACGCAGGACGCGGCCGGTGTCGTGGTCGAGGCGGACTCCGAGCGCCTGAGCCTCGCCATCACCAACGTCATCCTGAATGCCGCGGATGCACTGACGTCGAGCGCGCAGCCGCAGATCGCCGTGCGGGCCTGGATCGCTGCCGATGGCGCGTATCTTTCGATTCGCGACAACGGGCCCGGCCTCAGCGCCGAAGCGCAGGCCCGCCTGTTCGAGCCCTTCTTCACGACCAAGCCCGCCGGCGAGGGCCTGGGCCTCGGGCTGGCACTCAGTGCGCAGTCCCTGGCTTCGATGAACGCCACGCTCAAGGGCGGCAACCATTCCGAGGGCGGCGCCGAGTTCGTTTTTCACTTTCCGGCGCGTTAGCGCGGCTGCCGTGCTCGGCCCCGACTTCGACAAGAATCCGATCGCGCAGCAAGTGGCGCTTGCGCGGCGCCTGATGCTGGCCGGCGACCCGCAGGGCAGCGTGCTGTTCGAGCAGACGCTGGTCGAGGTCGCGGCCATGGCCGACCCCCTGCCGCGTGCGCAGGCTCTGATCGAGCTGGCGCGCTGCCACTACGACAAGGGCCAGTCGTCGCGCTGTTATGCCGATGCCGCCGCGGCGCGGGACCTGGCCCGCGAGCACGACTGGGACTACGGCCAGCTCGAAGGCCTGCGCTTGATGTCGCTGGCGGCGCAGACCGTGGGCGACCTGGGTCACGCACTCGCACTCGCGCAGCAGATGCTCGACAAACGCGGCGGCAGCGCCGACCCCAAGCAGGCGTGGCGCGTGCACACCAAGCTCGGCAGCCTGCTGCTCGCGTCCAGGCGCTACGCCGAAGGCCTGCACGAGCTGCGCCAGGCGATGATCGCCGGCGAGGCGGCGAGCCCGGGCATGCGGCGCGCCGCCACCAGCAATCTGGTCTGGGCCTTGCACCGCATGGCCAACGAGTCAACCTCGCGCGGCGAGGTGCAGGAAGCTCAGGGTCTCCGCCAGGAAGCGCTGGCCCTGGTGCCGCAGATCCAGACCGACAGCGTGCGCGAAGACGACATCGACTTCGGCCTGATCGGTGGCTACCTGTACGTCAGCGGCAGCGTCCGGCTGGCCTGTGGCGAAACGGGGTCGCACGAGATCCTGGCGCAGTTCGCGCTGGCCCGCCGGCGCAAGGACCGGTCCTTGCGCGCAAGTGCCTTCGAGCTGCTGGCCACGCAGCGCGAGCAGCGAGGCTGGATACGCCGTGCCCTCGCCCTCACGCTGCGCGCGGTGCGCGACGGCGAGGCGGCGCGCGACGAGGAGGAACAATTGCGCTGCATCGGCATGCTGGCCCGTCGCCAGGCTGCCTGCGGCCTCTACGGTGATGCCCATCGGACCTTGCAGCGCCTGCTGCGCGAGCAACGCCGGCATGCCCACACCGAAGGGCAAGCGGCGGTGGCGGCGGTGCGCTGGAACCTCGACCAGCAACGCGAACGCTCGCAGGTGCTGATGGCGCGTGCCGAGAAGTTGACCACCCTCGGCCGTCTGGCCACCGGGCTGATGCACGACATGGCCCACCCGGTGGGGGCCATCATGCTGGCGGCGGACACCGCGCAGGCGGTGCTCGCCAAAGGCCGCACTGAGGGGCTGTCGAAACTCTATGCCGGCGTCGCACACGAGGTCGAGCGCCTCCGTGCCCAGCTTCTGCCGCTCGAGAACTTCGGTCAATTGAGGCCCCTGCGCGTGGCGCAGGGCGACTTGCGCGGCGCCGTCGACGCGGCCTTGCGCCTGTGCATGCCGCGGCTGTCGGTCGAATCGGTGGCGCACAGCGTGGCCGTGCCTTCGATCGGGGTGCGCGCGGACCTCGATCGCCTGGAGCTGGCGATTGCGAACGTGATCTTCAACGCTCTCGATGCGCTGGAGGGCCGGGAGCGCAAGCACGTCGAGCTCAGTGCGTCGACGGCCGAGGGCTGGGCGCGGCTGGTGATCCGCGACAACGGGCCGGGCTTGTCGGAGACTGCACAGGCGCATTTGTTCGAGCCGTTCTTCACCACCAAAGCGCCCGGCCTCGGCCTGCTGATCAGTGCCGAGTCGCTGGCCTCGATGGGCGGAACGATGGCTGGCGCCAACCATGCTGGCGGCGGCGCGGAGTTCGTTTTGACGTTGCCGCTGGCCTAGTTCTGCTGCCGCAGCAGAGTCTGCCCGGCCTGGATGATCTGGTCGGCAACGTTCTTGCACAGCGACACCATGATGCAGCTCATGGTCACACGCTGCAGGTCTCGCATCAGAGTGCTCACATCCGTCCCGGCGGGCGCCATTGGCGCCTGCATCGAGGACGAAAACTCGCGCTGCGTCTGCTCTGCCCAGCGCAACAAGTCGGAGCCAGCGTGCGTGCCGTCGGACGAGGCGATGGATGAAGTAGCGTGGTAGCGGTGCGCCGGCGGCTGCTGGGCGAATGTCTCGGGACGCTGGGCGGTGGGCGTGTGAAGTGCGTTCCGGAACGCACTCACGGCGGCCGGGTCCGGCGCGCCGACGCTGGGCAGCAGCACGGGGGGCGGCGATGCTGCGGCCCGCGTGCCGCTGATTGCTTCGATGGGTGCAATGGGGGGATGCATCGCTTGATTGCACCCTCGTGCGGCGGCGGCGTCTCGGGGTTTTTACGATCTGTTATGGAGCGGCGTGGACCTCGGCTGCGCCCCCATCAGGCCGTGCAAGCCGCAGCCGGCCGTCAGCGGTCGGCCCCACGCTCATGAGCACGATCAAAGCTGACGCCGGTCCGACTTGTCGCCGAACGGCATGCGCCGTGTTCTGCGCACTGACCCTTGGCGCCGCTGCGTGGCCGGCGGCTGCCGCGACCCAGAGCTATGTCGAATTGCAGGCGTGGGTCTTGGCGAATGAAAGCCGGGCAGTCGACATTGCAACCCGGCAACTGGCCGCGGCGCGTCAGAGCGGGAACAAGGCCGCGCAGCTGGGGGCGTTGCGCAAGCTTCACATGGCGGTCGGTCGTGTCGAGCATGATGACAAACGGGCGCGGGAGCTCGCAGAAGAGGGGCTTCGCCTCGCCCTCGAATTGCAGGCCGTCGAGGCGACGATCTACTTCAAGATGGCCAGGTACGACGACCTCGTCAACGTTGGACGGGAGGGTGATGCCAAGCCACTGCTTGATGAAATTGACCAAGCGGTGACCTCCGAACGCCTTCGGGAGTATCAAGGGCAGATCAGCCTGAGAAAGGCCTTTGCCGATCTTGCCAACGGGCGCGATGCCGATGCCTTGGGCTGGTACTCGAAGGCGTATGACCTTTGCGAAGCAGTAAACGACCGGTCGTGCCAACTGGAAGCGCTCAGAGGTGCCGCAGCGACGCACCGCAACGGTGAGCAACCAACCCCGCAAGAGCTGCACCAAGCTCTTTCCTATTTGAAGAAGGCAGCCGCCTTGATGGGCGACGCTGTGGTTTCGGCCACCGGCGCCGAAGTGCTTCACGATCTGGGGATGACCCATCGCGCGCTGCGCGAGTATCCCGAAGCGAGACTGCACATGGAGCGCTCACTGTCGCTCGCCGAGAAGGTGAAATCAAGGTTGACTCAGGCGATTGTGCGCCTGCGACTGGGGCAGATCGCGGTCGACGAACAGCGCTTTCAGGCTGCCTTGACCAATCTCGATCGCGCCGAGCCCGGCCTAGCGCAACTGGGCGATCCGACTTTCCTAGGCACATTGCACCTCACGAGGGCAGAGGCCCTGGCGCACTTGGGCCGGCGCGATGCGAGTCTGGCGGAGCTGGAGCGGGCGCTGGCTCAAATCGAGCCGTTCAACCGTCCTCGCGTGCATGTGCTCCATCACGCCAAGGCTGCCGAGATCCACGCCTTGCTCGGTCGTTTCGAGCAGGCGTACCTAGAGATGGGCAAGCTACGCGACGCGGAGCGGCGTGGCGCCGAGGTGCGCAATGCCCGCCTCACCGAGCAGTTCAAGGTCCGTTTCGATGTGCAGCTCAAAGAGGCCGAAAACGCCAAGCTGCGGGCGCAGCAGAGCGAGTCCGAAGCGAAACGCCTCGCCTTGCTTCTCGCGCTCGCACTGACAGTGTTCGGGTTCGTGGCCGTCGCGCTGTTCCTGCGCCAGCGCGCCCGCACCCTGGGAAGGGCCAATGCCACGCTGGAGCGCCTGGCGACGATCGGCCGGGAGATCACCGCCAGCCTGAATGCGCCGACCGTCTTCGCCAGCGTGTCTCATCACGCAGGGGCGCTTCTCGACGCCCCCTTCGTCGCGATCTGGCTGGTCGAGCCTGGTGAAGCGGCTCTTTGCCTGTGCCACGGTGCGGAAGACGGACGGTCGCTGCCCGCGTTGACGGTCTCTGCCGACGACCCCACATCCAACGTGGCGCGCTGCGCCAGGGAGCAGCGCGAGATCCTCGTCGAACGGGCGGTGGGGGCGGACAACCCCGGGCACATCGCCGGAACGAGAGCCATGCACACGGAGCTGTTCGCGCCGCTCATGTCCGGCACCGATGTGCAGGGTGTGCTGTCGATCCAGTCGGCCCGGAAACACGCCTACGGCGAGCGGGAGCGGCAGATCTTTCGGACGCTCTGCGCGTATGCAGCGGTGGCCCTGGCGAATACGGAAAGCGCGCGCCGATTGGCACAGATCCAGGCCGAGCTCGAGCACCAGAAGATGCAAAACATGCTGGTACACGCGGGCAAGATGGTCACGATCGGGCGCATGGCGGCCGGCATGGTGCACGAGATGGCGCACCCGGTGGGCACGATGACCTTGCTCAGCGAGAACGCGCAAGACCTGCTTGCACAGGGGCGGTCGGCTGAGCTGGCGGGCGTGCTGCACCGGGTCGACCGCGAAGCCGGCCGGCTGCAAGGGCTGATCAAGCGGCTGCGCGACTTTGCGAGGCCGGCCCCGCCTCGGTTGGTGGAGCTCGACCTGCGAACGGCATTGTCCGACGCAAAGGCGCTGTTCGCGAACCGGATGCAGATCGACGGGATCGAGTACGTCGAGGAGGTCGACAGTGTGCGCGTGCGGGCCGACCCCGAACGGCTCAGCCTCGTCATCGCCAACGTCGCCTTCAATGCGATGGATGCGATGAATCAGGCCGCGCGCAAAGTGATCGCCATGCGCACGGCCATCGCGGGCGGCGCCGCACACCTGAGCTTGCACGACACGGGCCCGGGCCTGGCCCCCGAGGTGATGGAGCGGCTGTTCGAGCCCTTCCATACCACCAAGCCGGAGGGTCAGGGACTCGGGCTCGGGCTTGCGCTGAGCGCGGAGGCCATGGCGTCGATGCATGGGCGCATCAGCGCCGCCAACCACCCTCAGGGTGGCGCCGTGTTCACGGTGATTCTCCCGCTCTCCGGGCCCCTCCTCTGATCTGAGCGCCGGACAAACTCAGTTGCGTGGCGCCAGCGGGATCGTTGCGAGCGTCTTCGCGACGATCGCGCGCGCAATGTGCTGCGCCTTCTCGTCACCGCTCGTCAGGAGCGGCGTGGCCGCCGCCAGCGCCGCCTCGATCAATCCCGACTCGAGCTGGACCAGCGCCAGAAAACAGCGCGCGACCTGGCAGCCCGGCGCCAGCGCTTCGAGCCGTGCCACGGCGCGCGGCGAGCGGTCGAGGCGCCAGTGGCGCAGCGCCTGCGCGGCACGCGCCAAGTCGCCATGGCTCGGCGTCTGCTCGAGCGCGTCGAGCACCGTCTCGGGCCCGGCAGCAAGCCCCAGGTTGATGGCTGCGACGGCGATCCACCACAGGCGGTCGTAGCTCGTCAGCGACAGCGGCGTGGTCACTTGCTGCGTCATCGCGCTTGGCCCGGGTTGTACTGCAGCCAGATCTCGACAATGAGCCTTTCGGCGGCCTCGCAGGCGCCGTCCATCCGCCGCCCCAATCGGTGCATCGCGGGGTCGCCGGGTCGCGCGAGCAAGTCCGCCAGGAAGAGCTGGTTCGAATGCAGGCCATCGTACAGGCGTTGCAGTGCCTGTTCGTGATCGCCCAGGCGCAGCTGGTCTTCGATCGGCGTCAACGCATGGGGCAGCATCAGCCGTCCACGTCGCAGCGGTAGCCAACGCCATACACCGACTCGATGCGCAGCCGCTCGGCGCCGATCTCGCGCAGCTTGCTGCGCAGGCGGCTCACGTACATGTCGACCGAGCGGGTCTCGAACTGGCCGTCGATGCCCCACACCGCGCTCAGCAGTTCCTGGCGCAGCACCGTCACGCCGGGGCGCGATGCAAGATGCCAGCCGATGCCGAATTCCTTGGCGCCGAGCACGGCGGACTTGCCGTCGTGCGAGATCGCGTGCGCCAGGTGGTCGAACATCACGCCGCCCGATTCGAGCTGCCGGGTGCCGGGCCGCACCATCTCGTAGCGCCGCAACACGGCGCGGATGCGCGCCAGCAGCACGGCGCTGTCGTAGGGCTTGATCAGGTAGTCGTCGGCGCCCAGGTCGAGGATGGTGACGATGTCGGCCTGCTCGCGGTGAACCGTCTGGAAGATCACCGGCAGCGGCGAGTGCGAACGGCCGCGAATCCAGCGCAGCAGCCGGGCGCCGTCCATGTCGGGCAGGTTCCAGTCGAGGATGAGCAGGTCAGCGCCGTGTTCTTCGAGAAATCGCCGGCCCTCGGCGCCGCTGCCGACCAGGGTCACGCTGTAGCCGGTGGGCTTGAGCGCGCTGTTGAGCCAGGCGCGCTGCACGGGATCGTCTTCGATGGCGAGGATGTGAGGGCGGTGGTGTTGCATCGCTCGGGTTCAGCGGGGCCGCGACTTCTGCCAGCGCAACGCCGCCGCGGCCGCGAGCGCGGCGAGCAAGGCGGTGCCGGCGAACCATGGCCAGTTGCGCGGCGCCACGGCAGGAGTCGCCGCAGTTGGCGCGGCGGCGAGCACTTCGGTCGGAAACAAGGCCACGCTGACGCCGTCGTAGGTGGTGCCCTCGACCGCGTTCATCACCATCGCCTTGATCTGCGGCACGAAGCGGCTCAGGTCGGTGTCGCTGCGGTACTTGATGAACACCGACGCCGTCGACGGCTTGTGACGGTCGGTGATCGGGTCGGGCGCGGCGATCACCACGTGCACCCGCGCCAGCACCACGCCGTCGATCTTCGAGATCGTGCGCGTCAGTTCCTGCGACAGCGCGTGGATCAGCCGCGCCCGCTCCTCGGTCGGCGAAGACACCAGGCTGTCTTTCTGGAACACCTCGCCCAAGCCGCTGGCCGCCTCGCGCGGCACATTGCTCTCGCGCAGCAGGCTGACCGCGCGGGAAAAGTCGCCGCGCTCGATGGCAACAGTCCAGCTGCCTTCCTCGCCGGCGCTCTTGGTCGCGTCGATGTCGCGTTCGAGCAGAACCCCGACCACCTCGTTGGCCTGCTGCTCGGTCAGTCGCGTGTACAGCGGCTCCTTGCACGCGGCCAGCAGCAACAGGGCAAGCAGCGGTGCGAGGCGAGCGAATGCAGCAGGCAATGTCATGGTCCGGGTCTCCGAAGATGGGCCGACGCTCAGGTGGCACGCACCGTGCCGAGCGAGGTGATGGCCGTGCCGCCGACCACTTCGTCGTGCGAGATCACGGCGAGCCACGGCAGCTCGGCTTCGAGCAGGCGGCGCAGCGGGCGGCGCACGTCGGGCGCGGCAAGCAGCGGCACGTGTTCGCGCCGCGCCGTCAGCGGTGGCCGCTGCGTGATGGCCTTGAGCTGGTCGATCAGCGAACGGGCCTGCTCGGGCGCGATCGTGGCGACCAGGCCGGCCGATGTCATGGCAAGCGACTTGCGCACCAACTCTTCGGTCGCGGGATCGACCAGCAGCACCTCGAAGCCGCCGCGGCTTTGCGCAAAGCGCTGCGTGATCGGGTTGCGCAGCGCGGCGCGGATGCGTTCGATCACCGCTTCGTCGTCGCGTTCAGCACCCGCGTGCTCTTGCGCAGCCTGAAGGATGTCGCGCATGTGGCGCAGCGAAATGCCTTCGGCCAGCAGCCCCTTGAGCAGCTTGGTCAGGCGCGGCAGGTTGACCACCTTCATCGCCTCGCGAACCAGGTCCGGATACTCCCGCGCGCAGGCCTGCACCAGGGCCTGCGTCTCCTGCACGCCGAGGATGCGGTGCGGCTGGCGCTCGACGGTGGCGTGCAGGTGCTGCACCAGCAGGTCGGCCAGGCTCCACACGGGGATGCGGCGCTGGCGCAGTGCACCGCGCCGGCCGGCAAGCACCCAGCGTGCGGCGGGGCCGGCAAGGCTTTCCAACGCGGGCTCCGAGGCAATGCCCGCCGCCGCCAGCGTGGCTGCGTCGGCCCAGGCCAGCAGGTGGCCGGGGCGGAAGCTGCCCTGGGCCGCGCTCGATTCGAGCACGGCGATGCTGTAGCGCCCGTCTTCCAGGCCGGCGTTGGGCCGGATGCGGATGCCCGGGAAGGGCAGCCCCGGGCCCTCGCTCAAGGCACGGCGAAGGCGCAGCAGCGCTGCATCCAGCGCCTCGCGCGACAGCTGGGCCACGGCAGACGGCGCGATGTCGATCGACAGCGTGGCGAAGGCTGGCGGCACCGATTCGTCGATCACGGGGTGCAGCTCCTTGGAGCCCTGGCGCAGCATCGAGGCGAGACCGGGGCCATGACCGTCGACGCTGCGCCGTGCACGCGCCAGCACGGTCGCGCCGGCAGCCAGCAGGCCGAGCCCGAACAGCAGGAAGGTCAGGCGCGGAAAGCCCGGCACCAGGCTGAACAGCAGCACGACCCCGCCGGTCATCACGAGCGCGCGTGGCTGCGACACGATCTGCCGCGTGATCGAGCCGGCCAGCGGGCTTTCGTCGCCCGACGAGCTGCGCGTGACGATGATGCCGGCCGCAAGCGCGATGAAAAGCGCCGGGATCTGCGCCGCCAGGCCTTCGCCGATCGACAGCACGGAGTACTTCGACACGGCCACCGAGGCGCTCATGCCATGCACGACGATGCCGATCGCCAGCCCGCCGAGCAGGTTGACGAGCACGATGACGATGCCGGCAATCGCATCGCCCTTGACGAACTTCATCGCGCCGTCCATCGCGCCGAAGAAGCGGCTCTCGTTCTCCAGGTCGCGGCGCCGCCCCCGCGCCTCGTCTTCGGTGATCAGGCCGGCGCGCAGGTCGGAGTCGATGCTCATCTGCTTGCCGGGGATCGCGTCGAGCGTGAACCGCGCGATCACTTCGGCCACCCGCTCCGCGCCCTTGGCGATGACGATGAACTGCACCACGGTGATGATGATGAAGACGACCAGGCCGACCGCCAGGCTGCCGCCCACCACCAGCTTGCCGAAGGTGGCGATGATGTCGCCGCCGCTCGCGTGCAGCAGGATTTGCCGCGTGGTGGCGACGTTGATGGCGATGCGCAGCAAGGTGGTGATCAGCAGCAGGCTCGGAAAGGTGGAGAAGGCCACCGGCGAGTTCATGTAGATGCTGTAGAGCAGGAAGCCGATCGCGAAGGTAATGTTGGCCGCGATCAGGGCGTCGAGCACCGGCAGCGGGATCGGCAGCACCATCAACGCAATGACGATCACCGACAGGCCGACCAGCACCAGGTCCCCGAGCCGGGCGAGCTGGGCGCGCAGCGCGGCGCTGCCGCCGGCGGGCGCGAGCGAGGGAGGTGCAAACATGGTCAGTGGCGCTCCATCGGTGGTGGCAGGCCCCACTCGAAGCAGGGGTCGGCATGGCGCACCGCGTCCAGCGCGAGCAGTGCGGCGAGGTCTTCACGCACGCCGGGCGCGAGCTCGGGCGGCGCGTCGGTGGGCAGCACGTCGGCATCGAGCCGCATCGCGAAACGCTCGCGCAGCCCGGCGTCGAGGTCGCGCAGCAGCGCGAGCATCAGGGCGACGCCGGTGCGGCACAGGGTCTGTGGGTCGAGCCGGTCGCGCCAGTGATCGTGCAGCGCCGCGAGCTCGGGGTGCTGCTCGGCCAGCCACGCGGCACGCGCGTGGTTGTGCGGGCCGAGCGCCTCGCGCACGGCGATCAGCTCGCTGCGCGCCATCAGCCGGCCGAGCGCGCGCGCATGGCTGGCCAGGCCCACATCGAGGGCCTTGGCTTCGAGGAAGCTGGTGGTGCACAGCAACCAGGGGAACGGCGGCAAGACCCGCTGCGCGCGCACCTGCAGATCGTGGCGGCGCAGCAGCCAGACCGACAGCGCACGCTCCTCGCGCGTGTCGAAGCGTGGCCGCGGCAGCGGGCCCAGCACCTCTTGCCACTGATGCTTGGCGACGTAGCGCGCCGGCAGCCAGTTCCAGACGAACAAGCGGCATTGTTCCGGCGAACCATTCGCCGTCACCGACGGCAACTGCGAGGCAGACGGCATGGCGCTGTTCATCGCAGCGGCACCGTGACTTGCGACACATCGTGCATGGACAGCGACAGCGCGTCGGGGCCGATGTGTTCGATGCGGATGTGGTCGTCGAGCGCGCCGCCCTCGAAGATGCGGCGGCCGTCGGCGAGCAGCACGCTGGGCACCGGCTGCGACTCCACCGCGGCGAGGCGGTGGGTGGCGTCGAACACCGCGTCGAGCGGTAGCACCCAGGCCTCGACCGTCTGCAGGCGGCCGCTGGCGGCACGGGTGATGGTGATCGCCGGTTCGGCAGCGCCCGCGGCGAAGACGCGCAGGCGTGCGAGCCCCGGCACGTCGGCCATCAGCCGGGTGGTGAGGCGGCGCAGCACGGCAATGTCGGTGCGCGGCACATGAACGCGCAGCGCCGCGTCGCCGTCGGCCTCGATGCGCGCTTCGGCCCCGCTGGCGCCGGCAGCGTCGCGGCCCGCGGCGACGAGGTTCTCCAGCGTGTGCACTTGCAGCCTGGCGCTCAGGCGCTTGAGCAGCAGCAACTGCTGCAGCCGTCGCAGGTCGAGCTCGCTGGCCAGCCAGCCTTCGATGACGGCCGGCCCCGAGCTGCCCGACGCAGCCCGTAAGCCGCCGAAGCCGAGCGCGCGCAGCAGTTGCTGCAATTCTTCGACGTCGGCGCGCGCCATCGGCTGGCCGCGTGCCGCAAGCTTGCGGCTGTCGGCATCGGGCCAGGCAGCGCCGACCAGGGCCGCGGCCGCCAGTAACGCCAAGGCCAGGGGCAGGGCGGCGGCACGCGACTTCGGCGCGGGCTCGGGCAACGGGTCCGCAGCGCGAGTTGCGTCGCCGGCCGTCGTCTCGGTGGTCGCGGCCGGGCCTTGCCGCTCGACGCTCAAGTCGACACCACCGATCGACACGACTTCGCCCGGCTCGAACGGCTGTGTGCAACCGGGCTCGACGATGCGGCTGTCGACCCGCAGCTCGCCGGCCATCGAGGTGACGGCCCAGCTGTCGTCGACCAGGCTCAGCAAGGCGCGCAGCGGCGGCGTGCTCGCCACGCTCAGCACGAGGTCGCATTCGAGGTCGTTGCCGATGAGCGTGCGGCCCGCGGAGATGGGCTGGCGAGCGCCTTGCTGCGCCCCGGAGTTGACGCACAGCACCCACGGTGCGACCAGCCAGGGCTCCACGGGCGTCTCGTCCGGCGGTGATGGGCTGTGGTTGTTCATGGTGCGGCGGGGCTCGCAAGCCGGGGTGTGATCAGGAACATGCGTTCGACACGGCGGGTCGTGGTGGCAGTTCGCTTGAACAGGTGGCCGAGCACCGGCACGTCGCCGAGCAGCGGCACTTTCTGGTTGTCGTCGAACGACTCTTCCACCACGTAGCCGCCGACCAGCAGGCTGTCGCCGGCGTTGATGACGGCTTGGGTGTTGATGGCCTTGCGCGACACCACCGGCACCTGGTCGACCTGGGCGCGCGACAGCACGCCGTCTTCGATGCTGACCAGCAGCTTGACCTTCTCGACGCCGTCTTCGCGGGTGATCTGCGGCGTGACGCGCAGTTGCAGGCCGGCACTGACCTGGAACAGATTGGCCTGGTCGCGGCCGGCCACGCGCACGTAGAACGATTGCTGGTTTTCGAGCAGGGCCTCGTTGTTGTCGAGCGTGAGAACGCGCGGCTGCGACGACACCCGCGCGCGGCCCTTGCGAACCAGCAGGTCGAGCGTGGCCGAAAAGGAGCGGGTCGCACTGCCGAGCACGATCGAGGTCGCGAAGCCGAGCGGCGCGCTGAGCAGCGCGTCGACCCCGCCGCCGGCCGGTGCGAGTGCTCCGCTGCCGCGGTCGATGTTGCCGGCGACGTCGTTGCCCGGCGTGGTGCCGGCGCCCGCGCTGCCCAGGCCGGCATGGCCGTCGCTGAAGAGCCGCCAGGCGACGCCGGTGCGCTGCGAATCGTCGCTGTCCACGTCGATGATCGAGGCTTCGATTTCGACCAGCCGCACCGGCACGTCGAGCTCCTTGATGAGGCTTTCATACAGGGCCATGCGGTCGCGTGTGTCGCGCACGACGACGGCGTTGGTGCGCGGGTCGGCCTCGACCGCCGCGGTCTGCGCGCGCGTGGCCGCCTCGGCAGCATCGGCCGCCTTGCGGGCGCTGTCGCGCGGCTTGTCGGCGGGGGCGGGCAACACCGCCTGCACGTTGGGCGCCGGGGCTGAGGGCGGGGCCTGGCCGAACAGGTTCACGA
>OBEQ010913262.1_pt1 | contig 27048 bp, 24 predicted proteins | sample 1670901 | NCBI WGS metagenome assembly OBEQ01 (sample SAMEA104232315, study PRJEB22302) | groundwater metagenome | biome: forest; feature: aquifer; material: groundwater | place: USA | collected 2011-08-07 | depth 5.4 m
ACTCCATCGCAACGCTACGCATCTCCCTGGCCCGCGCGCTAGTGAACACTCTGAACTTCTGTCCGGCTTGCCGTTCAGCCAAGCTCCATCCTCGCTCTTTTTATATGACACAGTAGAACTAGGGGATTATGATGTTTAGTGCAGCAAAAAGCGGCAGCCTGGAAATCCGCCGGCTCAAATCCTTTTTCAGCGAGGACCCGGGGTTGCTTAAGCGATTCCTGGAAGATCTCCGCCGTCGCCTGGACGACCATCCAGACCCGGCCATCTGGATTTCCCGCGTCCCGTGGGAACAGATTTTGGAGCGGGCCGATGCCTTACGGAAGTCCTGGATGGCCGAGGATGGGCTGCGGCGCTTTCCCCTCTTCGGGATTCCGTTCGCGGTCAAGGACAATATCGATGCGGCGGGCCTGGACACCACGGCAGCCTGTCCCGCCTTCGCCTATCGCCCGGAAGCCTCCGCGACCGCGGTGGCGCGCCTGGAAGCGGCGGGCGCCATCCTGATCGGCAAGACCAATATGGATCAGTTCGCCACCGGCCTGGTGGGGACGCGATCGCCTTACGGCACGGTGCGCAATCCTTTTCATCCCGCATACATCTCAGGCGGTTCCAGTTCCGGATCGGCCGTAGCGGTTGCGGAAGGGCTGGTGTCCTTCGCGCTCGGCACGGATACGGCCGGATCGGGACGCGTGCCCGCGGGCTTCAACAACGTAGTGGGTCTGAAACCGACGCGGGGTCTCATCAGCGCGCACGGCGTGTTCCCCGCCTGCCGATCCCTGGATTGCGTATCCGTCTTCGCGCTCACCTGCGCGGATGCCTATCAGGTGCTGGAACAGTGCCGTGGCGCGGATCCTTTGGACGCCTTCTCCCGCACCGTCCCCGCGGACAAGGCGCGCGAAAGCTTCGCATTCCAATCGGGAAAATCCGGCGGGTCCCAATCCGGCGCCTTCCAATTCGGCGTGCCGGACCCGGCGCATCTGGAATTCTTCGGCGACGGCGAGTCCGGGTCCCTGTTCCGCGAAGCCCAGGATCGGTTGCAGGCCATGGGCGGCGTGCGCGTGGAAATCCCCTTCGCCCCCTTCGCCGAAGCCGCGCGTCTTCTGTACCATGGGCCCTGGCTCGCGGAACGGCAGGCCGCATTCGGCGCGTTCCTGGATGCGAAACCCGGGGAGGTCCTGCCGGTGATCCGCGACGTAATGGCCAAAGCCAAATCCCTGACCGCCGTGGACGGATTCCGATCCTACTATCGCTTGCGGGAACTGCGGGCCCGGGCGGAAAATCTTTTCCGCGGGATGGATTTCCTGCTGGTGCCTACCGCGCCCACTCACTTCACTCGCGATCAGGTGGAAGCCAATCCGATGGAATTGAATACGCACCTGGGCCGTTATACCAATTTCGTGAACCTGATGGATCTCTCCGCGCTTGCGGTTCCTTCGGGCCGCAAGGATAACGGTCTTCCTTTCGGCGTCACTTTCATCGCGCCGGCTTTCATGGAAGGGCGGCTCTTGTGCCTGGGAGCGGAGTTCCATGCGGCCACGGGCCTGGGCCTGGGGACATCCGCGCATCCTGTGCCTTCGCCGATCGCGGATCCGATCCCGGCCGCACTACCAATAACGGCTTCCGCAACATCGGCAACCTCGGTCACCGCGACCGAGGTGCCCGTAACAATCCCGGCTGCCACCACGGCCGCGCTGGTCCCGGCGACCGGCCATGTTGCGGCGACAGGGGCCGTGAAGCTCGCGGTGGCGGGCCTGCATTTATCGGGGCAACCCTTGAACCATCAGCTGATCGATCTCGGCGCGAGCCTGTCCGGCACCTGGAAGACCGCGCCGGTGTATCGCGTGTACGCGGTGGAACGGCCGGGGCGGAAATTCCCCGGGCTGGTGCGCCAACCGCAAGGCGGCGGCGCGGTGGAGCTGGAAGTCTGGGAGATGTCACCCGCTGCGCTGGGAGCCTTCATGGAAAACGTCAAGGAGCCCCTGTGCATCGGCACCGTGGAGCTGGAGACCGGTGAGAAAGTGAAAGGCTTCCTGTGCGAACCCACCGGCGTTGAAGGCGCACAGGACATCACCGGATTCGGAGGCTGGCGCGGGTACCTCTCCCACCAGTTGGAGCGCAAGCCACCGGCGTGAAACCTCCTCTTTAACGACGTGAGACGTCCTCTTTAAATGTTAGCGGGGTAAGAGTAACCTTAACTCCAGATGTCCCTGATCCAGGCCCTGGTCCTTTTTGTTTCCGGCATTCTCGCGGGCGGTTTGAACGCCTTGGCGGGCGGGGGCGGTTTCATCACCTTGCCCGCGCTAATCTGGAGCGGCGCCTCGCCCATCCTCGCCAATACCGGCGGCACCATCGCGGTATGGCCGGGCCTGATTGCGGCCCTGATCGCGTACCGCCGAAATCTCCAGGGCCATAAGCATCCCTTGCGCGTCTACATGATCCTGGCGGTTTGCGGAAGCGCCATCGGCGCCTGCCTGCTGCTCTACACCACCAACGCTTTTTTCATGGCCTTGCTCCCATGGCTTTTGCTTTTCGCCACCACCCTGTTCCTCTTCGGCAAGCGGATCACGGTGCGGTTGGTCACGGCGCGCACGGACGGAGAGGCTTTGCCGGCCGTCGTGGTGCGGCTGATGCTTTTCCTGATCGCCGTGTACGGAGGCTATTTCGGCGGTGGCATGGGCATCATGACCTTGGCGGTGCTGACATTGATTGGGATGACGGACATCCATGAAATGAACGCCCTGAAATCCCTGCTGGTCGTAGTCATCAATGGGGTGGGGGTGGCCATCTTCATCGCCACGGGAAAGGTCGAATGGTCCCGCTGCCTGGTGATGGTCGCGGGATGCATCATCGGCGGGTACGGGGCCGGGAACCTGGTGCAGCGCGTCAATCCGGCCAAGGTGCGCGTGATGATCGCGATCATGGCATCGGGGATGACGCTGTATTTCTTCTATCGCGCCTACGTCCGGTAGCGCTGGATAAAATCAAAGCAAGGACGGTCGTCATGCCGGTAAATCCAACCATCGACGCGCTTTCGGTCCTGCAAGGCGTCCGCCAGGATGTGCTCGGCCGCATCCAATCCTTGAGCGAAACGGAAGCCCTGACGGTTCCCGCGGGTTTCCGGAATTCCATCCATTGGAACATCGGCCATTTGCTTCACGTGCAATTGGCCCATTGGTTCGTGCGCCGCGGCCTGGCGCTTCCCGTGGACCCGGGCTTCCGCAAATATTTCCGCGAAGGGAAATCCCCGGCCGATTACGATGCGGAGGTCCCTACCTTCGGCACCTTGGTGGGACTGTATCGCGAATACGGTTCCGATCTCCATCGGAAATTCGGCGCCCTGCTTGCGGAGCCGTTGTCCCAGCCTTTCGAGTATCTGAACACCCGGTACGCCACCCTGGCGGACGACGCGTATCTGTTGGTCTTCCACGAAGGAGAGCATTTCCCCATGATCAACCGGTTGCTTAACAAGGTGTTGAAAAAGTAATGCGTAGGCCGAAGGCCGAGCGAGATGGGCTCTGCCAAGGCGTGCGAGGGCGCCTTAGCGGTACAGGATGTCCACCACGTTGCGCACGTACTGTTCGTCGGGCAGGCCTTCGCCGGCTTCGGCCGGGAACGGCGTTTTGGCCGCGAAGTGCTCCTTCAATTTCCGGAACAGCGCGATGCGTTCCACGTCACCGAATTCATCGCGCCGGAGGAGGGCCTGGAACGCGATGGCGGCTTCGGCGGGAGTGACCTGTTGGCGCAGGCGCGCGCCCAGGTGGCGGTAGGCCAGGAAGGAATTGAATTTTCCGGCCACCACCTTTTCCAGATCGGGCCGGCCCGGATCCGGGTTACGGATCACAATGGTGTTCGCGGCCATGTCCCCCAAGCGCTGGCAGCGGCTGCTCGCCAGGCACGCGATGCCTCCCACCAGATAGGCGGCGGGGAGCATGTCCAGGAAACGGAACAGGTTGCGGATCACCACCTGGTAGCCCTGTAGGCGCAGGCCCTGGGCGTCCAGCACGCGCAGGCGCAAAAGCCGTTTGCCCACGGTCTGGCCGCCGCTGAACCATTCCATGGCCATGGCGTATCCGATGGAGATGGCGAAGTAGGTCAGGGTGAAGACCGCGCCGGCGAAATCCTCGCTGAACGCGCTGAGCACGGTCAGGATTTTCCCGACAAAGGACGAGGCCGCGGAGATGATGAGCATATCGATCATCCAGGCGACGAAACGGATGGCCGGTCCCGCCAGGTTCTGGCTGAACTCCAGGTTTTCCGGGGTGCGGAAGGTGACGGTGTGGACTTCACGGGGTTGCATGCAGGTTACCCACTTCCGCCTTGGCCGTGTCCGCGACGCGCGCAATGGTCCCGTTCCCGCGCCCGCGGTCTCCGCGCCCGCGGTCTCCGCGGCCGGCCCAGCCCAGGTACAGCGTCAGCGCGGATAGCTCCGCGCAGCCGAAAACGATCTTGACCCAATAGGGGAGGATGGGCTCATGGTATTGGGAGAAGAAGGCTTCCACGATTCCGGCCCACACCAGCATGGACGCCAGTCCGCCGATGAGGACGGCCGCGTCCGGGGCGGCGGCGCGCATGCGCCTGCGGATCCCTCCGTCCCGGGAACCCTTAAGCAATTGGGCTCCGATCAGAAAGCCCGCCTGCCCGGCGATCAAGATTGCGGGGATTTCGAAAGAGCCGTGGGGCAACAACCATCCGGCCATGAACTTGGCCTGGCCGGCGGCGCAATAATCGTAGACCACGGCCCCGAGCACCACACCATTGTAGAAGAGTAGGATCAGGGGTCCCAGGCCCCAGGCGAAGCCGGTCACCAAAGTCAGGATGGAGACCCGGATGTTGTTGGTCATCAGGTAGGATGAGAAATAGCTTTTGGGCCGATGCGCCTGCAGGGCGCCGGAACTTTCCTCCCGGGCCACGCGCTCGGTGGGGCTTCCCATCAGATGCTCGAAAGGCAACAGCACGGATTTGGCGTCAGGGTCCCAGCGCACCAGGGCGCCGCCTGCGGCCCCGCCGGCCAGGGTCACCAGCACCGCGAGCCAGAAGGCGGCCAGATGGCGGCGGAAGGCGCGGGGAAAGGTGGAGAGGTAGAAGGTCTTGGGGGAGAAACGGATGCGCGCTTCACGGTTCTCGTGGATTTCCGCGTAGGAGCGGGAGACCAGGGACTCCAGGTAACGCCGAAGTTGCGGGGCGGCGCTCTGGCCCTTGACCTTGGCGAGGTCGGCGCCGGTTTTCTGGTACAGGTGATGCAGGCGCAGGGTGCCTTGCAGATCCAAAGTGGCGCCCGGGGCCGATTCCAGGCGGGCCAGCAATTCCTCCAGCTCGCGCCAGCGGGGTTGCTCCTTGCGGACGAAGCGTTCCAGATCGAGGATCATGCCACCGCCCCGCGTTGCTTGGCGTCCAGGTACATCGATACTGCTTCGGCGGAGAGGCGGGCCGGATCCCAGGCCTTGAAGGTGACGCCCTGGCGGCTGAGATCCTTGGCGAGACGATCAAGGTGGCGGAGGCGGATCTGATCCGCCAGGCGCGAAAACACTTCCGCGTCGCCGCCCACGGGCGGTCCCTGGAAGGCGGGATGCACGCCGGGCGGTTTCACCGCGACCACGGTGACCAGATGCTGGCGGCTGATGAGGCCGACGCTCTCCGTGAAGGATTCGGCGAGGGCGGGTTCATCGAGCGAACAGAGGAAAAGCAGCATGGCGCGCTTGCGCAGGCGGAGCCGGATGGCGGTGAAGAGTTCGGCGTAGTCGGGACCTTCGGCGCGGCTTTCCAGGCCGCACAGGGCGTCGCGGAATCGGCCGTAGTGGGATTTGCCCTTGCCTGCGCGAATGAAATTCAAGGGACGATCCCCGTAGACCATCAGGCCGTAATAATCCCCCTGGCGCTCGGCCGCCATGCCCAGACGCAAAGCCGTGCGCAGATGGTATTCCAGAGGGCCGGGTCCATGCTCCAGGCCGGCAGTAAGGACGAGGTCGTTCGGGTTGTGCGCGCCCTTACCTTCGCCGGCACCGGCCGCGTGTTGCGCCGCTTCTCCCATCTTCGCAGCCGGCATGGCGGCCATGGGAACCGCGCTCATGCGCGAGGCATCGAGGATGGCGTATATCTGCTGGGTATTCTCCACCTGGAAGGTCTTGGTGACCGGAAAGCCGCGCTTGGCCGTGGCCTTCCAATGGATGTCGTGGAAATCGTCCCCGTGCAGATATTCTCTCAGCTTGTCGAACTCGCGGCCTTTGCCGTTCTGGAAGCGGCGATGCTGGCCGGCCAGGGATAGGGTTTCCGGCAGGGCGACCTTACCGGTGCGGCCCGCCAGGCCGGGATAGACGCGGACTTCGCAGGCCAGGGTTCCGTTCCGGCGCGCGCTCCAGAATCCCATGGGCGATGCGGTTTCCATGGTATAGCCGGAGACCATCCCGCGACCGCGGCGCACGGGGACTATGGGCAAGACGAAACTCCAGCGGCCGTCACCCGGTTGCAAGACCATTTCCAATGTGGCATGGGAAGGAGAGAGCGGATCGGGAAGGCGTACCACGATGCGCACGCGGCGGGCGGAGTGAAGCCGGCCCTGGACGATCAAATTCAAGCGACCGGGTTTCCCCAAGGTGAAACGGACCGAGGCTGCGAGCGCGGGTTCGAGCCCGTCCAGGCGGCCCCGCAGCATGACGGCATCCCAGGCAGCCGCCAGGAACAGCGGCGCCATCGCGGAAAGCCATAACGCCGTATGCGCCGGGTACAAGGCCAGCAGCAGGTTGAGGGGGATGACCCAGAGGGATACGGCCCACAGCAGCGGGCTGCGCGGCGCTCTCATCGCGGGACGGCCACTCCCTGCAATATGTCCTGGATGACTTCTTCCACGCGCACGCCTTCGATTTCGAATTCCGGGCGCATGACGATGCGGTGTTCCAGCACCGGTAGGGCCAGTTGACGAATGTCGTCCGGGGTGACGAAGTCTTTTCCGTTGACGGCGGCGTAGGCGCGCGCGGCCAGCAGCAGGCTTTGCGTCGCGCGCGGACCGGCTCCCACCATGATGCTTTCATGATCGCGCGTCCTGCGCACCAGTTCCACCCCATAGGCGATCAGTTCCGGCTTCACCGTGATGCCTTGCAGGGCCTTGCGGAACTCCGTAAGCACCTGCGGCGTGATCAAGGTGCGCAGCCCGCCGCGATCGGCCACCTGCGACGGCGCATCGTCCCCCAAGGTGCGGCGCGCGAGTTCCTCCTCGTCCTGCTTATCCGGATAGCGCATGGAAATCTTCAGCAGGAAGCGATCCTTCTGGGCTTCGGGCAGGGGATAGGTCCCTTCGTGCTCGATGGGGTTCTGGGTGGCGAACACGGTGAAGTTCGGGTCCAGGGCGTAGGTGCCGCGATCGATGGTGACGTGCCGTTCCTGCATGGCCTGCAACAGCGCGGACTGCGTCTTGGCCGGAGCGCGGTTGATTTCGTCCGCGAGCAGGAAGGACGTGAAAATGGGTCCGCGGATGAGTTCGAACTCCTGCTTCTTGAGATTGAAGATGTTGGTGCCGGTGATGTCCGAGGGCATCAGATCGGGAGTGAACTGGATGCGGCCGAACTCGCAGCCCAGGATTTGCGCCAGCGTCCGCACCATCAGGGTCTTGGCCACCCCCGGCACGCCTTCCACCAGGGCATGCTGTCCCGCGAGCAGGGTGACCAGGCAGAGGTCGATGACATCCTCCTGCCCGATGATGATTTTCGCCGTCTCCTTGCGCGCTTCCGCGAGCAGGCTCTTGAGGTCTTCGGTGGACGCGTTCACTTGCGTTTCCTTCGGTTGAGGATGGCCTGGATTCCGCCGTAGACGGAGGCCAGGGAGGCGTTGCCGGCGGGCTTGACCCGCGCCAGTTCCGCGGAGATTTCCTTTTCCAAATCCGGACGCGGGCGGGAGCGCGGGGATCCGCTTTCCTTCCACAGCCCATAGCTGGTTTCCAGGGCCTGGAGATCGGTAAGATTGCGCCGCAGCAGGCCCGCCAGAGCGGATCCCGCGGTGGCGGCATCCTGACGGACCTCTTCCGGTTCCACTTCGGGAAGCAGGGCGGTCCGGGTTTTCCAGATGAAGAGGGCGAGCAGGAGCAGCAGGGACGGCAGTATCAGATGAAGCCGATAGCGGCGCAGCAGCCCCGCGATGGCGTCATCCTGGCGGATGCCGAAATGGCGCTCATCGAAATAGACGTGATCGCTTGCGCCCACCAGCATGGACGTGAGCGCGGCCGGCCGGGATTTGAGCTGGGCCTCGTTGCTGGCGAAGTAGCTGTCCGAGACCAGCACCAGGGATCCCTTGCCCAGAGGGCGTTCCACCGCGACCGGCAGGTTGCCGCGGCGGTACAATACGATCCAGGGGCCTTTCAGGGAATCGAAATAGAGCGCGCTCAGCCAGGGGAGGGTATCCTTGCGGTTACCCTGGGCGGCCGCCCGGTGGCGGTTCTTCGCCTCGAAGGCCGTGTCCAGGAGGAGGCGCAGCCCCCAGTCCCGCAGGGATAGGGCGGAATCAAGGGGCGTCAGGCGCCGGACTTTCGCTTTGAAGGATCCGCTATCGGATTTGCCGGTCTTAGCCGTGGCCTCTCTAGGCGCTGCCGCTTTGGGGATGCTGTCCGCTTTGGTCGCTGCAGGGTCCTTCCCCGCCTTCGCATTTGCGGTTCCGCTGTCGGCCTTGGCCGCTGTGGTCGTGGCCGCGGCGCTGTCTTCCGGCACATCCGGTTCTCCCGGCCAAAGCCCCGAGCGCTTCATCAGGAACTTGCGACTATCATCCAGGGTCAAAGGGGCCATCCCCATGATCACGCGATGCCCCTGCCGGGCCAAGGTATCCAGTTCCTTGAGGCCCTCTTCATGATGGAAACCCCGCGCGTCCAAGCCCAGGAAGAAATAGACCGCGCCGGGTTTCTGTCTTTGGAAATCCCCGCGGGCGAAGGCGCGGGAGACTGTCAGATCCGGATAGCGTTCCAGGGCGCTGAAGAAGGCGCGACAGCCCATGGGATCGCTGCGCAGGGTCGAGTAGGCGGGATAGACGTCCCCGGCTTCCAGGCGATCCCGGAACAGCAACGACATGCCCCAGGCGAACGCGGCGAGGGCCCCGAGAGCGATCAGGACGCCGGTCCGCTCAGGCTTCACTCTGCCTCACCTTCGCGAAATTGGCCTGGGATATCTCCCAGTCCTCGCCGGTTATTTCATAGGCCCCATACCAGATACGGTCGAAGCGCAGGCAGTTCTCGCGGAAGGAATCGGACACGCCCGGGCGGCGGCGCGCGCGCGAGGCGACTTCGCGTTGGTAATCGCGGTTGCTTTTGTAGCGCGCTACGCTGACCCAACCTTTGCGGGAGAGCAGGGAGAGCATGGCGAGGAAGAGCGCCCTCAGGGCCAGCCGGTTCTGGCCTTCGGCGCGCAAGCGCTCCATCAGACGCAACCATTCCTCTTCGGGAAAATCGTCCGCCTTCACGTCCTCGCGCAGCACATCCGGGGCCTTGGCCGCAGGGGCGATCGGGGCCGCGGCCGCCACTGTGACCATGCGGGCGCGCCGGATCAGGAAAGCGGCGATGCCGGCCAGGAAAAGAGCGCATAGCCCCATGACCAGCACGCGGGTGGGTAAGGGCGAAGGGGCCGCGGGGGCCAGGTTCTTTTTCGCGTCCTTGCCTGGCGTGAACAAGCCGTTGAACCAGTCCTCGAACTTGTCCCAGAGGCTTTGAACCTTATGCACCAGTCGGCGGAAGCTTTGATAGGCCTTCTTCAATTGCCGGAACAACCAGCTTTCCTGGTCTTCGGCCTCGGAATGACGAGGGAGGCGCCAGCCGTAGCGGGACTCGGCGATTTCATCCTTCAAGAGGGCGTCCAGGCGTTCGGGGGAGACCGTCGGAGCGGGGGCCAGGGCGGAGGCGGAGGTGGAGGTGGAGGCGGAGGGAAAAGCAGCATGTACATGCGAGGCGGCGGGAGTGGCCACATGTCCATATGCGACGGCGGATGTCCTCGGGGCGGCTACGGGCGAGCCGGTCGGATTTCCGTGGACCTGTCCGGCCGCCGCGAGGAAGGCGACGAGGGTGAAAAGCGCGGGCGCCGCCGGGATTCTTGGCGCGTCGCGCCGGTTTCCCACCGCGGGTTCGAGCCTTTCCAAGGCCAGCCGCAAATCGAGACCGGTGCGCAGCGAGAGCCCGTGGAAGCAACGCCAGGCGTGGATGGCTTTGATCACCGGATCAAGCGCGGCCCAAGTGAGGCCGAACACCATCAGAATGAAGGTGGAGTTGAGATAGGCGGACGGCGAACGGCTGAAAACCGTTTCCACTCCGAACATGGTTTTGAGCAGCATGGGGCCGGCCACCAGGCCCGAGGCCAGGTTTACGAAGACGGCGAGAAAGGCGCCAGCCAGGAACAGGTGGAGGTACATGTTCTGCTTGGGCCACAACCGCGCGACCCGGATCGAGCGCGCCATCCATTCTCCGAAGCCGTCCTTTTCCCGCAGCCACTGGGCGTTTTGGAAGAACGCCGCCGCGAAAGGGTAGGGAATGGTCAACAGCAAGGCGGCGGGCAGGGCGAACAAGGCCCAAGGCTGCAACAAGGTCTGGGCGAGGATGGTGCGGACCATGAGGACTGTCGAGGCCGGCGAGGGTCCCGCTTCCTCCTGCACCTGTTCCTGCACTTGCATCAGGCGGCGGAAGAACAGCGCGTGGCAGAACTTCATGAACGCGAAAGCGACCGCGAGCAACAGAGAGAATTCGGACAGGCGCGCATCGGCCAAGGCGTTGCGGCTCATGTAGGCCCAGAAGTACAGCAGGGCCCAGAGGAATCCCAAGGTGCCCGCGGCGTAGGCCCCGAAGGCGGCGATGCCCGCGCGCTTCAGCAGCGCGACAGCCTCTTCCACCACTTCCAGGGCGCGCGGTTCTTCCGCTCCCGTGTCGGCCGTCGCTCCCGGGGCATTCATGGGGAGGCCTTGGAGGGCTTGTCCACCGGGGTTCCGGGGGCATCGGACGTTCCCTCGGATCCGATTTCGGACCAGGCTCCGTCATGGAAGGAAGCGGGGATCAGGAGCAATAGCTTGCCCAGGGAAAGGAAGCAGAGCCAGGCCACGCACAATCCCAGGACCGCTCCCATGGGGATCCAGACGCGCTTCCAGCCGGATGAAACGCCTTCCGTGGCGGCGGCCTTGGCGAGGCATTGCGCGCAGAGGATGCGGCCTGCATGCTCGGAAACGCATTCGCGGCAGAAATGGGAACGGCATTTCGGACACCGCGCCACCGCCTCCCGATCGCCATGGTTGAGGCATTTCTGGAATGCCAGGGTGGCCATGGGATCAGCCCGCGTCCTTCAGGGATCCTTCATCCGACCCGTCCATCGGGGCCGCATAGGCCGCGGGAGTCGCAGCGTGTTCGGGCGTCTCCACGCGGAATGCGCCGGTCGCCAGGGCGCGGCGGTGGTTGGCTATCGCAATGATGCCGAAGAGCAACAGGACGATATCCATGGCGATCTGGCCATAGGACATGGCCCGATACCAATGCATGCCATGGAGATCGAATCCCCCCTTGGCCAATTCCGGGTGCTGGACCGACAAGGCGAAATGGGCCGATAACAGACCCATCATCACCATGGAACCGAGCACATGGTCCCCGACCAGCAGGAATCCGAAAAAGCGCAAGGGCCGGGAAGCGCGGCGGCTGGCCTGGGAGATCACGGCCGCGATGGATACTCCGCAACTTACGCCGAAAAGGACGATGCTGAAGATACCCACCGCGACATTCTTGATCTCCGATCGCAGGTCGGCCGCGGCGAATGCCACGAAGAACAGGAGCAGAAGGCAACCCGCCATATGCCAATACCCCTGTTCCAGGGGAGCGGTGGCGGCTATCTCGGGCGGCAGGCCCTTGGACAACGTTCCCGCCGTCCCCGCATCGGGCGCGGCCACTCCGACTTCCGACAAGGCGCCGAAAACGTTCCCGGTTTCGCGGGTCCCCGTCTCCTGCAGGTTACCCTGGGCGGCGGCCTGGCGTTCCAGGATAAGGGGGGCCAGGCTGTCGATCACCTGACATGCCTGGCGCACCCGGTTAAGGGACCATAGGCGTTCCCGGGTCACGGCCGTCTGCAGGTAAACCTTGCATGTGGTCCCGCCGCGGAAATTAATCCACAGCAGAACCGCGATCACGGCCAGGAACGGCAGGTAGGCCAGAAACACCCCGAAGGTCTTGTCGGTGAAGGTGGCGAAGGAGACGAGCAGCATGAGGAAGACCAAGGACAGCAGCACGCCGACCAGGCCGCTCCAGGGCGTCGCTTCCACGACAAAGGCCTGGATGTCCTCCCAGGCGAAGCGGCGGAAATGCTCGTGGTATCCCTGCACGGTCGTCTTCAGCAGATGATCGGGGCCGCGATAGAGGCGGGCGGAATACATGGGCCCGACGACCCGGCCCGGCAAAGGAAGATAGTCCCGGTGATCGATCATGGTTTGGCCAGGGTTTTCTTTACGGCGAAGATGATGACGTAGACCATGAGCGCCGAGAACGCGATCTGCGACAGGGACAACAGGACGGTGATCCACGCCCGCCATTTGCCGCGGATCTGGAATCCGTCGTTGCGTTTCCAATTCCGGAGGGCGATCCACAAGGCCGCCGGCGCGGTCACGGGGATCACGTACATCCCTATGAGCGTGAGCGGGGAATAGAAGGAAAGCATGAACGCCAGGTTTTGCGGGAGATAGACGCGCTCTTTCAGCAGGTCGACCGCCTCGGTGGCGGGTCCGGCTTCCCCTTTCTGCGCCGAGTCAAGGCAGGTGGCGCAATAGTGCCGGCCGCGGAATTGCAGATCGCACAGATCGCAAAGGAAGCGGCCGCAGGCGTCGCAGGGGACCGCGGCGCTTTTATGGGCGTGGAAATAGCAGGCCGCCAGTCCTGCTTCCGGCGCCAGGGTTTTTCCCGGGCGGACAACGACGGTGCGGGAAAGGGCGGGAAAGGCGTGGACGTACAGCTCCTCGCGGCACCATGGGCAGGCGCGTTCGGTCCAGGCGGACTCTCCGTCCAACGGAAATAAGCCCTCGCAATGCGTGCATTTGATTTGTGCGCCCATCCGCTATTCAGTTGCTCATCAATTCCGGATCACGCGGGTGCCGGCGATGCGATCGTGCAGGGTCCTTTTCTCCTTGTCGAAGATGGCCATGATGTATCCGATGGAAAGCGTCATGCCGCTCACCATGGTCGCGAAATACCTTCCCGTGGCCAAGGGATAACCGATGGGGCTGCCGTCCGCGCGGACGATTTTCACGCCCAAGGCCATCTTGCCAGGCGTGGCTCCGAATTTGCCCGAGAAGAAAATCATGTAGCCTGCTGCCAAGGCGAGCGAGATCAGGTAGGAGATCACGAATCCGGCGTTCATGGTCGCACCCACGCCCGCGGCCTTGCCGGTCACGGCCGGAACGGCCATCATGGCCAGGAACATGATGAACCAGATGACCATGCTGTCCAGCATAACGGCGGCGAAACGGCGGCGCACGCTGGCGAACTTCAGGTGGGCGGGACGGAAGGATCCTTCCGCGAGCTTCTGCTGGAAGGCGGGCTTGCAATTGGCGCACACGCTGTATTGGCCGAACTGGATCACTTCGCCTTGCGGAAAGCGGTTGCCGCATTCCACGCAGGTCACGAGATGCTCGCTGACCGATGCGTGGGCCTGGCTATTATCCTGTTGCATGAAGGCTCCTTGAATGGGTTTAGGAACGCCGATTTTTCAAAATGCCGGACTGCGGACCCAATGTGGGCGTCCGCGCTGGGTGGACCGGATTAAATGAAAAGTAATTAACCCGCGGATGAGCCTGGGACGGTGAATGGCTTTGGGGAGCGATTTAGCAGGCCCAACCATGGTCTGGTCCCTCCTGAAAAAAAGGGCGGCCATGGATGATGGTGGGGAAGGGGAAAGTTGGCTGGTCAGGTAGGGGTCGAACCTACGACAACTCGGTTAACAGCCGAGGGCTCTACCACTGAGCTACTGACCAATACGGGGGAAAACCTAATAATTTTTAAAATCATCGTCTATCCCGCCTATCCGAATTTTCCTTCCCCCGACCCCGAAAATACGTTTGATTACCTTTAGCCCATGCCCTTCGCCCAAGTCTTCACATTGCTGTTGCTTCCCATTCTGCTGGCCGGACTTCACGGCTGGTTCACCAATTGGCTCGCCATCAAGCTGCTTCTTAAGCCCGTCCATCCCATCAATATCCTGGGATTCAAGATCCAGGGACTTTTGCCCCGGCGCCAGGCGGATCTGGCGGAACGTATTTCGGAAGCCATTTCCCGCGAGTTCCTCAAGGAGGAGGACATCATGGTCTTCCTCAAAAAGGTCGAACCCGCCAAAGCCATGCGTCAGCTCATCCTCGACAAATGGGAGGAGAAGGTGGGGGAGTTCCTGGCCACCATGCCCTTCCTGAGCATGTTCGTCACCGCCGATAAACTGACCAAGATCCGGGACAAGGTCGCGGACATCTTTTCCACCGAAGCCGAAAAATACACCGAGCTGCTGGTGCAAAGCCTGGAAAGCAAAATCGATTTGCGGGACACCATCCGGCGCAACATCCTGGCATTCGACGTGCAGCGGCTGAACAAGATCATCGAGGAAATCGGCTACAAGGAGATGAACGAGATAGCCATCATCGGCCTGGTTCTGGGCGTGGCCATCGGCGTGATCCAGGCGACCGTCAACTACATCTACTTCCGCGGACACTGAGCCCAGCGCGATCCGTATGCCCACGGTATCCATCGCCTTCCCCCCATGATTACGCCCACGGAGACGGCGGCGGGGCTTTTTGTTCCTGTCCGGCCCGCATCCAGGCCCTGAATTCCCTTCCAAACCCCTCCCAAAAATCTGAATCCATGTCCGTAAACGCAGGTTCCGCCGTAAATTAGACTGCGAAGCGGGACGGCATGGGCTATTCTGTTTGGGTGCCGCTCAAGGGTAACGTGGCTGCGGGGGGGGAATGAAAAGCGTGGGTTCACTGCCGGGGGCCTTTGGCCGCACGGCTTCTTTTGTGTCGGTCCTGATGCTCGGCGCGCGGTTTCTGTCAGCCGCGGCATCGCTTTCCTCATCCTCGCCTTCATCACCAGCTTCACTCATCGTCCCGCATGATTCCCCGCTTACCACCTCGTACAAGCCCGTCGTGGCTCCGCCCTCCACTTCCGTGCAACCGATGCTTCCCGGCGCATTCGCGATTCCCGGGATCAAACGATATCAGCGCGCCGACGTGGATCCGGTCCGCATGCTGGGCAAGGTGGAAAACCTGCAGGCGGGAAACCTGCCTCTCGATCTCGGCAACGGGTTGCGTTGGGACCTGGACCTGGAGCGCGTCAGCGTGCGCGCGCCCGGTTATCATGTCCGCCTGCTGACCGCGCAAGGTCCGCGGGACGTGGCTCCCGGTCCTTATCTCGCTTTCCGCGGCCGCATCCACGGCAAGTCCGGCAGCAAGGTGCGCCTCACCTTCACCGAGGGACGCATCACCGGATTCATCGATGATGGCGCGGGTTCGCGCACCTTCGTGGAGCCCCTGGAGACGCTGGATTCCCGCCTACCGCGCGGCGCCCATGCGGTATACAAGCAATCGGACATGGAGCTTCCCGCCGTGGCTGCTTGCGGTTGGACCCCGGACGGCGCGCTGCCGGATTTGCAGAAGCTGCTTCCTCCGGGATTGAGCCCGTTCACTCCGGGAAGCAATGGATTCAAAAGCGGCGGCGGACCGATCCAAGCGATACCCGTTCCCTCGGGAGTCGGGGAAGGCGCGGGTGTCGGCGCTTACGGGAACGGCAGCGGCGTTGGAAGCGGATCGGCCGGAGCCGCCGCGGAACCTTGCGCCCTGGTGGAAATCGCCGTGGCCGCGGAATACTCCATGGTCAAAGGCTGGGGCACGCCCGCCGCCGTGGAAAAGCGCATCAACGACATCTTCACCATGGTTGAAGGCCTCTACGAGGATCCGCGCATCGACATCCATATCCGCATCACGGAACTGGTCATCGAATCGGGACCCAATCTGACCTGGGGCCCGATGAACATCAACACCTACCTGAGCAACATCACCACCTGGGCGCGCGGAACCACCGGATTCAAAAACTCCTACGACGTGGCCGATCTCTGGTACTATGATCCCCTGGTCTCCACCAGTACCACCGGCCTCGCCAACGTAGGCACGGTGTGCAACAAGACTTCCGGCGGACACGTGATCCGGGATTTCACCAAGACCGCGTCCTACCTGATGATCAACCAGGCGCACGAGCTGGGCCACAACTTCGGCGCCAACCACGTCAACAACGAAAAGGCCATCCTCAATCCCATGATCCTGGGGGACAACACCGCCTGGGACGATACCCCCATCGCGGCCATCCTCAACCACAAGCATTCCCGCACCTGCCTGTCCACCTGCAACCTGGGCCCTACGGCCAACTTCCTGGTCAACGCCAAGTCCCCGTGCTCGGACACGCGCACATTCACGGACGCATCCAAGGGCGATCCCACTTCCTGGTCGTGGAACTTCGGGGACGGGAAATCCTCCAAGGAACAGAATCCCACCCACGTGTATACCTCCTCCGGCAACTTCACCGCCAAACTCACGGCCACCAACGCCGCGGGATCCGATACCGCCTCTCGTGGCAACATCAATGTGAAACCCTACGCCGCTCCCACCACCACCGGCGCGCGCGCCTGCGCTTCCGGACCCTTGACCCTGCAGGCGGCGGGCGCGGGCACCCTCAAGTGGTACGACCAAGCCGAAGGGGGGAACAAGGTGGGGGAGGGCGCGACCTTCCAGACGCCGAGCCTGGCGCAGACCCGCATCTACTACGTCGAGGCCGGAGATCCGGATTTGGCGCTGAACAAAATAGGACCGGCAGGCAACACCATAGGCGCGGGGCAATCCTTCGTGGCCAACGCGGATCGCCGTTTGTACTTCGATGTCAACCGGCCTGCGATCCTGAAGACCGTCAAGGTCTATGCCGTGGGCGCGGGACCGCGCACCATCGATATCCTGGACCAAGGGGACGTGCGCGTCGCCACCCGCACCGTGCAGGTACCGGCGGGTGAGAGTCGCATAACCTTGAACATCGAGTTGCAACCCGGGCACGACTACGCCATCAAGTATTCGGGCAGCCCCGACTCGCTCAACCTCTACCGCAACAGCGCCGGGGCCGCGTTCCCATACAAGTCCAAGGACAGCCTCATCGCCATCACCCATTCGGACGCGACGCCTTCGGACAGCACCACCCAGTCCGGCTACTACTACTTCTTCTACGACTGGGAAATCCAGGAACGGGGCTGCGGCAGCGCGCGCACGGCCGCGGCCGCGGAGATCACCTGCGTTCCCATCGCGTCCCTGGCGCCGAATGGGCCCGCGTCCCTGCTTTCCCTGGGCTCCGGGCGCTACCGTCTGGCCGGATATGCGCAAGCCTCCCAGGCCGTGGAGTTCCGTCTCCGCTACCTTGACGGGCGCGAGGCGCGTCGGCAAACGGAGAATATCGCTCCCGGCGCCTTCGCCGTGGATTTGGATCTGGCGGGCCTGCCGTCCAACCTGTATCTTCTTGAAGTGAAGCAGGGAGGATTGCGGATCCTGGAAAAGCTCGTCGGGTTCTGAGGGGAATCCGGAAAATCCCTGATCCGGCGCGGGCATCCGGCTCATCGGGTCCCGCGCGAGTTACCCCTGCTCCCGGATCGTGGTATACTGGGAGGACGGGGGGCCTTCATGAACGTACTCGCGGCGGATAAACTGGATGCTTCGGCCCTGCGCGGACTGGAAGCGGCGGGTTTTTCGGTTTCCTCGTGCAAGGCCTTGGCCCCCGGCAATCTTCCCCCGGATGCCGGCGAGGCGGTTATCCTCATCGTAAGGTCCACCCTGGTCCCCAAAGAACTGCTCCCCGGTCTGCCGTCCCTGAAGCTGATCCTGCGCGCGGGCGCGGGCACGGATACCATTGACGCGGCCGCGGCCGCGGCGCGCGGCATCCAGGTAAGCAATACCCCGGGCAAAAATGCGGACGCGGTGGCGGAGATGGCTTTGGGCCTCATGCTGGCCGCCGATCGGAAAATCGTGGAAGGCACTTCGGCGTTACGTCAGGGTCTCTGGTCCAAAGGAGCCTTGGGACAGGGCATGGGATTGAAAGGCCGGACGCTGGGCCTGGTGGGATTCGGAGCCGTCGGCCGGGCCATGGCGCGCAAGGCCATGGGATTGGATATGCGCGTGATTGCGTGGTCCCGCAGTCTCACCCCGGAATCCGCGGCGCGGGATGGCGTGGGATTCGCCTCCGGTCCGGAAGATCTCGCGCGCCGCGCCGATGCCGTCAGCGTCCATGTCGCCTCGACGGGGGAGACCCGCAACCTGATCGGCCCCGCCTTCTTCGCGGCACTGAAATCCGGCGCCCTCTTCGTGAACACCTCGCGCGGCGAAGTGGTGGATCGCAACGCGCTGTTGGAAGCCATCCGATCCAAGGGACTGCGGGCCGGCCTCGATGTGTTCGCCGGGGAACCCAAAGTCCCGGAAGCGCCCTTCGCGGATTCCGAATTGGCCGGACTCGCCGTATGCACACCGCACCTCGGGGCGTCCACGGATCAGGCGGCGGAAGCGGTGGCCGAAGAAGTGGTCCGCATCGCGGTGGAATTCCGCAACACGGGAACCGCTCCCAACGCCCTTTCCGTCTGACCTGATCTGAATTCATCGGACTCCGCCTGACGCGCGAAACCCGTCCGCAATATGTATCCGATTCTTTAGCATGCAATCATAAGGATCGATGTTATATTGTCTTATGCAGAGTGTCGGAATCTTTTTCCTCATCCTCCTCTGAGCCATAATCTCCCGATTCACGAAGCAGGTTTCCTTGACGGGATTTCCCCTCCAGCCTTACCATCAATGAAAATGAACCCCTGTACTTTACCATCCCGCCGCGCCTGCTTTTTCCGCGCCTTCGCCTGTTTCATGGCCTTCGGCTTCCGCCCGGTTCCCGCCGGGGCCGGAGACTTCGGCACCTTCCGGGTGATGTTGGATCAACGCACGTTCGATGCCCGTGATCCCGCCAAGGCGGACTTCCTGGATTGCCCGGATGGCCGCGGTCCCTGCCAGGCCGTCGTGTTGCCCCGCGTCATGGCCGACGAGAAAATCATCCTGCCTAGGAACAAGCCCCTGGAGTCGCTCCGGTTCCTGACCCTCAAGAGCATCCGCGTTCAGGGCGGGGACCCCGTGCTGACCCTGGCCTTGTTCGCGACGGCGGCGGGCGATTCCGTCTACATGGATCTCAACAACGATGAGGACCTGGGCAACGACGGACCGGGACGCTTCTGGCCCAAGAACGATTCTTGCATCACCCTGGAACGGGTGGGCGGCGGTTCCGCGCCGATCTCCCTTTGCCGCGCCGGCGCCAAGGCCAAGACCTGGGAAGGAAAATGCGAGAGCCTGAAATCCTCCATCACCTGGGCCCTTTGCAACGAGGCGCCGTTCCGGGCGCGCATCCTGGATCTTTCCGCCGGAAACCTCAGCCAGTCCGGAAGCAATCGACGCATCGCCCTATGCGACGCCGACGGGGACGGGAACATCCGCTTCGAAGCCGGCGATCGCCTGGTCATCGATTGGGACGGGGACGGTATCCTGGAAAAGTCCCTGGAAGGCGACGGCATCATGGCGCCTGCCGGCAACGCGCCTTTCCGCTTCTCCATCGATTCGACCACGTACGAGGTGGTAGCAACGGACGAAAAGGGCTACTGGATCGACCTCCGGCGCCTGTACACCTATGACCCGGCCGCCGCGGCCTTCAAGGCCGTAGAGGGGCGCAAGGCCCCGGACATCCGCTTCGTGAACCTGGACGGGGACACCCTTCGCCTGTCGGACTTCAAAGGCAAAAAGGTGATGGTGCAGTTCTGGTCCACCTTGTGCAAGCCCTGCCTCGAGGATCTATCCGGTGTGCGGGACTTCTACAAGGCTTTCGGCTCAAAGAATTGGCAGATTATCAGTCTGACCACGGATACGGACCTGGGCGCGGTGCAGCAGGCCGCCCTCAAATACCACATGGACTGGATGGTGGGCATGGCCGGCCCTGAGGCACGCCGGTATTACGCCTCGCGCCCGTTACCACTCAACGTGAAGATCAACGAACAGGGCATCCTGGAGAAAAAGGACCTGGTCCTGGGGAAGCGCAGCTTCTAGTTTCCTCCGAACCGTCACTCGCCCGGTACCCCCAGTACCTCACCGGGTACCCCATGCCAGACCCTTGGCCGCCGCGTACAGAATGTGCGTGGCAAAAGGCCATTTTGCCCTATGCGGCGATCCCCTAACACCCCGCCCCGTTAATAGAATCAGAAGACCCGGCCGGGCATGGGCCGGGAAACGCAATTTACGGGTTGGATGGACATGTATAAAAACCGGAAAAAGTATCTTCGCACCGGCGCCGTGGGCGCCGCCTTGGCCAACGGGTATTGGGCATCGCTTACGCAGAACCATGGCGGCCATGCATCCGGTATGATGCCGGTCTTGATGGGCATGGCCTCGGTGATGGCTTGCTATTTCAGCGTAGCGTGGTTGGTGGAAGGCATGCGGTCGAAGTAGACCGCATGCCTTCGGACCCTGGAGGTTCGGGACCCGGATCGACCGGGACTACTTGACGAAGGACGCGATCAACGCGCCGGCGTCCATCAACGTGCCGCTCTCATCGTCTGTGAACTCGTACGGTATGGGTTTGGCCACCCCGAGAGTGCCGTACAACTTCCCGTTTAAAAGCATGGGCGCCGAAATGGAGCCCTCCATCCTGGTGTCCCGGGCGCCGGGCTTGGCCACGCCGGAATTATCGGTCTGGAGGTTGCAGACCTGCACGGCCTGCTTGCGCTCGGCCGCGATGCCGGCCATGCCCTTACCGATGGGGATCATGCGCACTTTGTCGAGGATGGAATCCGGGATGCCGCGGCGCGCGCGGATCTTCAGCATGCCCGTGGACGAATCCAGCGTGTGGATGGTGCCGACGGGGCACTGGAAGGCCTCGAGCAATTTGGCCAGCACCAGATCCATGGCGGGATCGGCATTGCCGCCCTTTTCGAGGATGGAGCGGATGTCCAACAGGAGCGTTTCCTTGGAGATGGTATTCGACATGTTACGTTCCTCCCGACCTGGCGCGCATCGCTTTAGAACCCATCGGTTCCGACTGGTCCAGACGTTTCTCATCAGGGCCCCGGGCGCTTTTGGCCTCGGTCCATAATATAACCTTTCCCCCCACCGCTGCCAGCCGGGAGCGGGTGATTGCGCGCCCCTGGAACGCCCCGATTAGTTTATTTTACCAGGACGGGACCCGTCCCGGGCCGGAAACCCCACAACGCGATTGGCCCCCCCGGGGTACCGGAACGGATGAATGCCCCCGGTCAAAAAGGATACAATTGGAGCAGACTGGAGGTGCCATGGGCGTGAACGCTAAATTGGATGCATGGGTCAAGGAAATCGCCGATCTGTGCGCGCCATCGGCCGTGGAATGGTGCGATGGCTCCAAGCCGGAATATGATCGCTTGTGCGATCTGCTGGTGAAGGGCGGAACCTTCACGCGCCTCAATCCGGAAAAGCGCCCGGGCAGCTATTACTGCCGATCCCATCCCGAGGACGTGGCCCGTTCGGAAGAGCGTACCTTCATCTGCTCCCTGCGCAAGGAGGACGCCGGTCCCACCAACAATTGGAAGGCCCCGGCGGAGATGAAGGCCAAGCTCACGGGCCTGTTCCGTGGCTGCATGAAGGGACGGACCCTTTATGTGGTCCCGTTCAGCATGGGCCCATTGGGTTCGGACATCGCCCGCATCGGCGTGCAACTGACCGACTCGGCCTACGTGGCCGTGAGCATGCGCATCATGACGCGCATGGGCGCGGGAGCCTTGACGGTGCTGGCCGGACAAGGTCCGGGCGGACAAGGTCCGGGCGGACAAGGTCCGGGCGGACAAGGCTCAGGCGACGGCGACTTCGTGAAGTGCCTGCACTCCGTGGGGATGCCGCTGGAGGCGGGCGGCCAGGTTGTGAAAGACGTGGCCTGGCCCTGCAATCCGGCTGAGAAATACATCGCGCATTTCCCCGAGGAGCGATCCATCTGGTCCTTCGGCAGCGGCTACGGCGGCAACGCCCTGCTGGGCAAAAAATGCTTCGCCCTGCGCATCGCCTCGGCCATGGGCCGCGACGAGGGTTGGCTCGCCGAGCACATGCTCATTTTGGGCGTGACCTCGCCTGCGGGAGACAAGACGTACGTGGCCGCGGCCTTCCCCAGCCAATGCGGCACGACCAACTTCGCCATGCTCGTGCCTCCGCCCGCCATGCAAGGTTGGAAGACCTCCACCGTGGGGGACGACATCGCCTGGATTAAACCCGGTCCGGACGGCCGCCTGCGCGCCATCAATCCCGAAGCCGGATTCTTCGGCGTGGCCCCGGGCACGTCCTGGGAATCCAATCCCACCGCCATGCACAGCATGGCGAAGGACACCATCTTCACCAACGTGGCCCTCACCGCGGACGGCGACGTCTGGTGGGAAGGCTTGGGCGCGCCTCCCGCAACCGGCATCACCGACTGGCGCGGCGAACCCTGGACGCCGGACCGCAAGACCCCGGCGGCTCATCCCAACTCCCGCTTCACGGCTCCGGCCGCCAATTGCCCGTCCATCGATCCCTCCTGGGAGGATCCGGCCGGCGTACCCCTGAGCGCCATCATCTTCGGCGGCCGGCGCGCGACCAACGTGCCCTTGCTGCTGCAGGCCTTCAACTGGATCCACGGCGTCTTCCTGGGCGCCACCATGGGTTCCGAGACCACCGCGGCGGCCGAGGGCAAGGTAGGCCTGGTGCGCCGCGACCCCATGGCCATGCTCCCATTCTGCGGCTACAACATGGGGGACTACTTCGCCCATTGGATCAAGATGCGCAAGCTCATCAAGCGTCCGCCCCTGGTCTTCCACGTCAACTGGTTCCGCCGCGACGGCGCGGGCCGCTTCATGTGGCCGGGCTTCGGAGAGAACATGCGCGTGCTCGCCTGGATCGTCGAACGCTGCAAGGGCCGCCGCGCCGCGCAGGAATCGCCCCTGGGCTGGATGCCCCTCACGGAAGAATTCGATATGACCGGCCTGGAAGGGGTGGGCGCCAAGGAATTCGAAGAGCTTCAATCCATCGACATCGATGCCTGGAAGCGCGAGGTGATATCCCAGGATGAGCTGTTCATCTCCATGTACGACCATTTGCCGAAGGAACTGATCTTCCAGAGGGAATTGTTGATTTCAAGATTGTAAACAGGGAAGAAGATCGGTTCGGGATAAGGTGGAGTGAGCTGAAACTACCAGGGTATTTGGTGGTTCACGCCTGGAGTCGGGGGTCGGGAGTCTGGAGCAAAACCGGGAGGGGAATCGGGCGGCTCGTGCAAACGGCGGAGCATTCACTGCCGCTTCCCGGGTTCTTAGGGACCAAACGATGAGTGTTTTTCCTGCTCCAGACCCCGGACTCCAGGCGCGCAGCGCCGTGCTCCAGACGTGAAGCTGCACAGAGAACTGCTTTTACAAACAGCAATTCGGAATGTAAAACCGGATTTTCCGCTCAGGCCCTGATAGCGACCGACCACGCTTGGCCGTTCCAGATCTTGCCCGCCCGTTTCAGCATAAGCACCGCGATGGTGACTTCTTCCCAGCTTTTGAACTTCTCGAAGTAACCGCCGGGAGTGCCCGAGTTCTGGCTGCTGAGGCCCGTGCGGAACGCGTCCAGGGACGCGGTGAAATTGCCGAACATGTCCATCAGGTCGCGGAGCTGGGGCAGCCATACCTGGGCGTTGTCTTGCGGGATGTTGTGGGAATGCTCGTCGATCTGGGAGACCATGCCCGCGGGGGTGAATGCGGATTCGAAGATCACATAGTCGCCGGATTGGAAGATCTTGCCGGCCAAGCGCACGATCTGGACTTCCGATGCGGCGGAAGCCATCTTGATGTATTCCCCGGTGAAAGGGTGCTTCATGGTGTTCTCCCCATGGCTCCAATCTTATCATGGGACGGCGCGGAATTCAAAGCGGGATTTGCGGGTTTACCGGACGGAACGAGGGTTGTGGGGGGAGCCGGGCGAGACTTCCTTTTTCAGACGCCTTGGGCGCCGTTGGGCGGTGATTCGACCATGCCGACTCCCGAATCCGGAGGCGCCACGTAGATTCCATTGGCCAGGGCGCGAATCAGAATGGAGGCTTTCTCCAGCTCCTCGGTAAGGTACCCTTTGCGGTCCGAGGAACGGTATTCCAGGAAGATCTTCTCCTTGTCGCTGGCCTCGCCCAAAGCCAGGGCCAACCGTTCGGTCTCGGTAGGGCCCAATTCCTCTTCGGCGCAATCCTTCAATTTGGTGGAATAGAAGATCAGTTCGCGGCAGGCTTCATGGGGCAGCTGGTCACGTCCAAGGTCGGTGACCAGGACCTGGATGCTCTGGGAGATTTGCGAGAACAGCGCGGATGCGCTGCGTTTGCGCTCCACGCCTGCCTGGGAAAAGCGCTGCTCAAACTGGATCAAGCGCCTCGCCACGAATGAAAGGGTTTCCGCCGGTCCGGCCATGGTTAACCCCGTATTCCCGCTGGATGGATCATGCGGATGGCCTACTCCTCTTCCTTCTTGCCATTGGGATGCGTGGGCTTAACCTCGATGCGCACGTACGGGATGCAGCGTGAGGGCTTGCCTTCGGTAACCGGCGTGGGAGGCGGAGCTGACGTTTCCATCAGGCCGTCCTTGTCCTTAGTGGATGAATCGGATGACACGTCCTTCTTGCCGCCTTTTTTGGCGCCGGCCTTCTTGCCGTCCTTCGTGCCTTCCTTGCCTGGAGCCTCTTTCGCCGGGTCCTTGGCCCCGTCCTTGACGGCCCCGTCCTTGACGGCCCCGTCCTTGACGGACGGCTTCGCGTCCTTGGGCACGTCCATCCAGTAGAAGCAGCCCTCCTTGTCGTAGACGGTCTTGCCCGCAAGAGGGGTGATGATCTTCTGGTAATCCTCCTCCTTGATCTGGACCTCGAAGTCGCGGACCTCGATGGGATCATTGATGATCAGGTTTACGGAACCGGGATCGCAGCCGACGCATTTGATCAGCTTGATGCGGCCGAGCAGCGGATCTTCGGCGCGGACGGGTCCGGCGAGTACGGTCATACCGGCCAGGACCAGCGCCATGCCCGCCAAGGCATGGCCGGAAAGGTTGCGGATTGGATTGGAATCAGAATGCATGAGCGGCTCCCCTTGAATACATAGGCTTTTCGGTTGGCGCGCGTTCCACCGGAACCTCACGGCCGTCCGCATACTTCCATGTTCCTTCCGTCCCCGCGGGGACGAGGCGTCCCTGACGGTTGCGGATTTTCCTGTTCGCGCCTTCGCGTTGGCGCACGGCGGACGCGCCTTCGGTGATCCAGATGTTGCGGTAATATACGGGGCTGTCGTACGCCTGGAACCTTAAGGGTCCCGCCGCCGCGCCTTCGATTTCGCCGGCCAGGGTGTGGTTGAGCATGTCGCGCCGGTCCTGCACGGTTTCGCCGTTGAACTGGACGGTCACGTTGGCGGCCGCGGTCCGATTGCCCGCGCCGTCGAAATGCGCGGCCGTGAAGCGGATATCGTAGGTCTGCCAGGACAGGGGAGGGAAGGACATGTTCAGCTTGGGGCCGAAGTGATCGTAGATCGCGCCGCATTCCTGCTTGGGCGCCATGGTGTCCGCTCCGGTTGCGAGGTTCGACCCGAAGGAATCCAGCACCTGGACCTCGTAGCGTCCCTGGAGATAGACTCCGCTGTTGCCGCGCGAAGCGCCCCTCAGTGCCGGCTGGAATGGTTCGCGGAACTCCAGATGCAAGGTGAAATCCTGGTAGGCGTTCTTGGTGATCGCGCCGGCCGTGGAGGTGGCGCCCACGGGTTTGAAGAACATGCGCGCATCCATTTCCGCGGTGCCGTCCTTCCAGGCCGAAACGCCGTTGCCGTCAAAGAGGACCACCGCGCCCGTGGGAGGAAGAGCGCCTTCGGTCGGGCTTTTACGGAACGTCTTGTTGAACGTGAACAGTTCGCCTTTGTCGGTTTTACCGGTGAGAGTCGCACCCTCCGCGCCGATGGTCGCCGTATAGCCACCGCCTGAGAATTCGGCTTTGCCGGCCGTCACCGATCCCATTGCTTCGACGCGGTCCTTGCCGTTCCAACCCTGGCCCGGCAAGCCGCCGGGTAGGAACACGGCTTTGAAGGATCCTCCGCCCAAGGCGATGACTTGCGCTCCCATGGGCGTTACCGTCTCCACCTTACCGGAATATTCGCCCTGAATCAGAAAGTCCGGCCCGGCCTGTTCGGGTTCCAAAGCCGACTGTGCCCGACACGCAACGGATGCCGCCAGGATCGCCAGCCCCGCCACGGTCGCTCGGCTCGCCCGGCAAAGGCCGGGGGCGAGCTTCGCGGCGGAGCGAAGCAGGGAATCGGGCGCGAACATGGGTAACTCCTCGGTGACGACCGGCCATTGCTTACCGGAAACATCAATTTAACCAATTTTCGGTTTCGGAACCTAATGACCCGGCGCTCGGGCAGGTTATTTTTGAGAGGTTGGGGCGGAGTGGGGCGCGTCTACCTCAGTGTCGACTTGGACTTTCCTAAGTCTTTGCGGTTTCAGGGTTTGGGCTTGCCCCACTTAACGTGCACATTACGCCAGAAATGAATGGCGTCGGTCAGTCCGTCCTTCTTGGCCACCTTAAGCAGGTCCTGCAGGGCATGGGTCATGCTCAGGGCGTGATCGTACATCTCACGCTGCACCAGGAAGCGGCTCGGGCCTTTGGTGGTATCCTGGCACGCGATGGCGATTTCCTCCAGGCCTTTCAGGATCACGGTCGCCTGGGCGGTGAGGGTGGCCAATTGCAGCAGGGTGCGGTTGGCGCGGGTCACCAAGGTGTCGCTGTTGGCGGCGATGCCCGCAACCAGCAGATGCAGACGATCATGAACTTGAAGGTGAAGTATCGCGAATCATTCCGGCCCTTCGCGCCGTGCGTTTTGCGGGAGCAGGTGGACAAGTATTTCGAAATGCGGCCGAACGAGGACAGCCCGTACATGTTGCTCGTCGCCCCGGTGCAGATGTCGAAGCGCAAGGAGCTGACGCCGGAGCA